>ERZ1034363.565-NODE-565-length-25265-cov-2.400667_pt1 | contig 25265 bp, 25 predicted proteins | sample MGYA00520616_ERZ1034363 | MGnify/ENA primary metagenome ERZ1034363 (study PRJEB33736, sample SAMEA104284506) | Azolla filiculoides | biome: Urban; feature: Water surface; material: Ditch water | place: Netherlands | collected 2015-10-28 | depth 0-0.1 m ... | reverse complement strand
GCGCTGAATGGCTTCAAAGACTTTCTGTGCTTGGGTCATAACCACCTCCCTGAGCGCAGCAGTCGGCACTGTTCTTTCATGTCGGCTGTGAAGTCCGGATGGAACTCGGACATGTCACATCGGACAACACGTTGTTCGGAAGAATGGAATTGGAAGATGTAGGCCGACAAGATCACTTGGCCAATCAGAAAGGCAATAAGCAGCCAATCTGATAATTGTTTGGGGAGTTTCACTGGTTTCTTTCTGAAGGTCTCAGACCCTCGGTTGTACATAGTCAAAAAGACATTTTTTGAACAGGTCAGAATATCGGTTCAGATGTTTTGAGATGTCTGTCTGACCTTCGGAAAAAAATAAGGGCCCATCCTTTCGGATGAGCCCATGGAACCCGTTCACCCAGCGTCCGAGAGGACGCCTGAGCGAATCAGCAGAGTGCGTAGTTGGAGTTCTTGATCAGATCTCCGAGATCAGTGGACAACTTCTGAAAGGTTCCAGGAGTTCCATGGATCTGGCTGAGAAGGTCATCCAGCAGATTGCTTTTGGCAATCAGGGCCAGGATCTCCTTGTACTGCCAGCGCACCCAGTTCACGTTGTTAGGGTGAGCCTTGAACTCGTCATGGATGGTGACCAGCTCAAAGGGTTGGTACTGCAACATCCCGTTGACGATCTCGGCCAGCTCCTCCAGATGCTTTTGGCTCAGGAGTTTGATGCTGTCCTCATCCAGGTGCTGGATGATCACCACGTCTGCCACCGTGCTGCGGTTGTACTGGTCCACGTAGTAGCCAGCCTTGCCACCAGGTCGGCCTGGTTGGTAGGCATTGCCCAGGAGCCGGGACAACATCTCGGTCTCAATGAGCAGGGCACTAGCTTCCATGACCTCACGGTCATAGTTGCAGCGTCGGTGCATGCACCTGAGGATGTAGGCATCCACACTGTGCACCACGTTGGCCGCATTGCTGAGGCCAGCCTTGCTACCCTGGTTTTCGTAGTACTCGTAGGTGAAGGTGGCATGGTCCAGCTCATCCACCTCAATACGGGCTTCCACCTTCTTCATGACCTTGATGCGAGCATCGAAGCCGTCAGGCAGCACCCATTCATGGCTGAAGGCATAGGGTTGCCAGCTGGCCAACAGGTCCTGAAGCAGATCCCATGCACCGGGTGCAATGGTCTGAGCAGCCTGATAAAAGGCTTCCAGCTCAGGCGTATCTTCTCCGAACAGTGCCTTGGGCTGAGCCTTGGAACCGTAGAACGAAGTCATCAACGCCTGCTTGGCATCAGACCGGGCAACCACCAGACCACCACCCAGAATGTCATTCATGGCGGTAGTACACGCGGTATAGGCATCTGCCCTCACATTGGGGTCAACGCAGCCGGTAGCAGTAGCACCAGCCACGCAGCCTGTGAGAACAGACATGACCTGGATACCAGAGCATGTGCCATCCACACCCACCAGATGGCCAGTAGCCTGACCAGCCTGTGCTTTGCGGATAGCCTGCACGGCCTTCATGTACAAGGGCTTGGTATCAGCGTGCTCGGCATGCCCTTCCAGGCAATCAAGGTTCTGCAAGGTCCAGTCAATGCGACCTTCGAATGTCAGTTTGTCATGGCCATACTGAGTAGCTGCATCAATGAGCAGATACTCCCAGCCGCTGTAAGTCTTGAACATGTTGGTTCCTTAGGTTAAGTGATGAGAAGTGCCAAGGCACGAAGTTCTTTGGGGACATGCGGAAGGTGGAGTGGAACAAGGTCACAGCTCCACCATTCGTAAGCATCTCCACGGTCATACGGTGCGTAGACACGCCCTTGGTTGTAGATGTCCCGGCCATGGGTGGCCAGGATGTACCGAGACAGCTGAGAGTTCGCAACGATTGAGGTGTTGGGAACACGTCGATTGGTCAGAAGTTTCTCTGGCCCAATCTCCTCCAGCAGCTGGTTGTCATGGAACAGGTAGGCCTTGGTCATGACACCCCCATCAATAGAAGGTGCATGCGGAACTCTTTGGGGAGTTCTTCAGGTGGAATGGATACCCATTTGGCAAGGGCGACCCATCCACCACCTTCCTGTTCCCATTGGCCATAGCGTCCACCCGTTTCATCCTGAAAGGTATCGACGCATGGGCAATACAAGACACCGAAGAAGGCTTCCTGCCTAAAGTCACTGCTGCACAGTTGCTGCCGTAGGACTACGACTTCATTGTTCTTCCAGAAGTACGTGGCACTCATGGCACACCCGTCACGATCTCCTCATTGGCCAGCTCGAGCATGGCTTTCTTGAAGGCAGTACCCTGAGTCGTGATGTGGTAGCCGGACGCATAGATCCGACCACGTTTATCCACCTTGTGGGTGAGATACATCCGGTTCCCTTGGTGCACCATCAGGCTGTAGAAGGCGTAGCTCTGACGCTTGAAGGTATCCCACAGCTCCTGCTGTTCCTGATCCTTGATCTCGAATGTGGGCTCCTCCTCCACGGTACAGACAAAGTCTGTATCGATTCGCAGGGCCACTGAGTTCATGGTATTCAGGACATCCAGGCAGATGTCTCCATGGTGATGGTTCCCGGTACGCAGGATCAATGAGTCATTGTGGGTGAGATACCCACTGCTGAAGTTGTGAGTCAGCTCCAATGGTTGGCACACCATTGGTGGCAGATACTCACTGTTCTCAATGAACTCGATCACTGACTGAGGCAGCTGAATGCGCGACTCCACCATGAGGCTGGCCATCTTGTCTTCCTTGGTGATGTCGAATGCATCTGTGATACAGAGCACTGCCATCAACTCAGCGACAGTGGTAATCGCCTCCCGGCGATCACTGAATGCCAACCTGCATGCCATCTGAGCAGACACCGAAGTGAATAGCTCAGGCTTGAGGCAGTACGCAATACCAATGAAGATCTCCATGACCAGGGACTGAATGTCCATGTTCTTCAGCTCTTCAATGCGTTGCATCTTGCTGTCGTAGTACTGACCAGCCATGTATTGCTGGATCAGCACCAGACCATGATCAATCTGGGCCATGGTTTGAGGGTTCTCCTCAATGGCCTTCCTGATCTTGGCATCAATGTGCTTGCGGTTGTACCGCTCTTCGTTCATCTCTTGGAGAACGATTTCTCTGATGGTTTCCATACTGTTCTCCATTTAGTATTTGATGAGGTGCACTGGCTTCTTCAGCTGGTGCATGTAGTCGACCATGTGCTTGGTGCCATTGCTGTGGCCATCCCAGAATGCCAACAGACCATCGGCCATGTTGCCCATTTGGGTATTGCGAATGAAGCCGGCACGTTTACCCAGGCCATTCCAGTTGGCTGGGAACTTGTACAAAGGCAGGCCGAACTGAACAGCCATGCGTACACCCAGCTGATCGGCACCCTGTGCCATGCCTGAGACGATGCTGAGCTTCTTGTCAGCAAACTCGTGGTCCACCATGGCGATGACGACACGAAGCATGTGGTCGTAGTCAGTGAAGCCCCGGCTTCCTGCAACAATCAGTTTGTATTCTTGTTCCATTGGTTTTCTCCAAGACAGGGCATACACAAGCGCCGGAACAGCGCATGGACACATGCCACTTCGTGCGCGGCAGCGCATACGAATGGAGAACCTGGTGTCTGTCTGTGCTGAGCTTTACTGCTACGCCTTGAGCAGGCGCACCATAAAAAAAGACCACCACCCTTTCGGGTGATGGCCATGGCTGAGCACTCGGATTAACCGAGGTCGAAACCGCTGTTGTCAGCTGGAGTAGCCGACTGATACTCGATCACGAGCTTGCTGAGGATCACCGACACACGGCTGGGATCTTCGTTCAGCCAGTCGAGCAGCTGCTTCTCATTGGGCTTGCTGTCCTTGAGAGGGATAGCACCCAGCTTGCGGCGCTGGCCATCTGCACGAGGCAGGTACAGGTTCAGGAAACCCTGAGCCTTCCAGCTCTCGTTGCTGGGCTGAGCTGCGCGGTTCGTAACGACGTTGGATTTGAAAGACATGGAAACACTCCTTAAAGGGATAAAGGTTGAGATGTGGACAGGATTTGTCCGATACGTGCGTGGCAACGCACAAAAACCGACAGCCGCAACAGCGGCCGTTAGGTTACAGGTGGAAGCAGGTTTGTTACAGCAGTAATCAACCCCGCCATGCAAGCAGCACACCGATTGAGGCAAAGACCACAACGGTGACGATGGCAAGCAACAAATCAGTGCGCATCCTGCGCTTGGTGAACTTTGCTTCAGATGAAGGCGAGTACGTGTATGCATGTTGGTTCATGAGAGATCTCCTTAGTTAAAAAGTATTACTTTGAGGAACGGCCCCTTAGTAGAGGCCATTGGTTTAGGCATTGAGTCCATCCAGACGGACGTACTCAGCGATGACAGTGGAAGGCACCAACCGAAGCAAAGAAGCAGCAGCTAGTGGCGCAATGCCAGCGCGATAGCACTGGTAGATGTTGGACATTTGAAAGGGAGAAGGTTTCATGTCACACCTCTGCAAGACGACGCTGTTGATACAGGGCGTATTCCACTTGCTCAAGCTCAATACGAGCTTTTACGTAGGCGAACAGTTCTTCCGAGTGATAGAGCTTGTCAACGACACGTTGAATGTCTTTGTCGCTCGAGATCACTCTGTTGTTGAAATCGGCAATAGCCTGATTCAATTCAACAAGTTTGTGCATAGAAGTCTCCTGAGTTGTGAGTCAGATCAAAATCGATCCTGTTCATGCACGGCAGTGCAATGGTATGGAGACTATGTAGGGTGAGTATCGGTATCGGAATAGGTGGGAGAAAGGATGGAATGATGGTAGGTAACTCATGCATTACCCTCATCTGAGTATGTAATCACCAACCCTTCGGGTTGGAGCAGGGAATGCTCATGCAGTGGAATGAGGAAGACTGAGTGGAATCATCTCTTCCTACTTGGATGTGACTATCTCTAGTGTGTGATGTGTAATGTGTAAAAGGAATCACCCTCCGAAGAGGGTGAAGTTGATTAAGCCTTGAGGCTTGGTGCAGGCAGAGCTGCGAGACGGTTGCGTGCTTCAGTCAGTTGCATTTGCTGCTCGGTTTCCCAGACCTGAGTCTTGGTGAGAGCGACATTAGCAGCTGATTCAGCTACGGTACCGATGGCGGCATAAGCGCCGATGTAGCCCTTGGTGCCGTTGATGGCAAGGCTGAACATGGCGAAGAGGTCGGCGATTGTTTTGAACATGGTGATACTCCTTAAGGTTAGTTCATGGGCAGAGCCCAGTACATGCGCGGTAGCGCATCTGAGCTCAGCTGGGTGGGGTACCCAGGGTGTGAATCGCTAGGGCCAGGCATGGGGGGGGGGATAGTTGACCACTGCAGTCAGTGGCAACAAGTCCTGAACCCGTACCCCTCTAACAAAATTCCCAAAAACCTGAGTACTACATTGCGAGTACTACTTTTGCTGCCCGGTATTTAAGGAGATCATTGGTATAGAATGCATCTACCTGATGCCCCTCCCCCCTTTGGAGCATTGGGTTGTTGGAACTCCTTAAGGTACTTTTAAAGACCTCTGCAGAAATGTAGGGGTCTTTTTTTATGGCTTGATTGCTTGGTTTTAGGGTTGGTTTGAATATGCCTTACCATATGCACCCTATAAGGTAACCACGATTGAAAGCCGATGACTGCACTTACCGTTGATGAATTCAAGATGGCTTTGCCTGACAAGGTGAAGAAGAGCATCAATCAGGAGTTGATTGATCAGATCAACCTGACGTTGTCTGAACCTGAGATGTATGAGGCATACCGGGACAACCTGCTCAGCTACACCAAGGTGATGGCTGATGGCCGGTTTAAAGTCAATGAGTATGTGAATGCCGTGAAGTACGTGAGCCACAAGCTGATGGGGGCCACGAACATTGAAGCTTATTCAAAGACGTTCCCCGACAAGATCACCCGCTTTGCTGCGCAAGGGGTGACAAGCAAGGACATTGCTTCGTATGTCACGGCGTACAACAAATCGAAGCTGGTGAACCTGATCTTTGAGCAGACGCTGATTCCAAGCTATGTGCTGAACCAGGATCTGTATCAGAGGGCGCTGAATGTGCAGGCCGATCTGATGGTGAATGCGAAGTCAGAGAAGGTGCGAAGTGATGCGGCCAATAGCCTGCTCACGCAACTGAAGATGCCCGAGACCCAGAAGGTTGAGCTGGATGTCAAGGTCAAGGAAGACGGGTCAATTTCTCAACTGAGGCAGGCCACGATGGAGCTTGCAAGGGCCCAGCGGCTGGCAATGGAAGCAGGAGCCATGAATGCACAACAAGTTGCTCACAGTAAGGTCGTTGTGGATGTCGATGCAGTTGAGGTGGGAAGCAGCTGATCTTTGCTTGATTGGCTTGTGTGCATCTGCTGGATTGGTGTTTGGTGCGACATGGGGTTCGGTGCTCTGGATTTTCTGGCCGGATTGGGGGCTGGAAGCAGGCTTTGGTATGGGCGCGGTAGTGGGGTTGGGCCTGTATTTGCAGGCCCAGTCTTATGACCCTGATGACGATGATTGGATGAATGATGGCGGTTGACTACGTTGCGGAGGCGCTGGCCCCGTGGAAGGTTGAGGATTACCTCAACGCCATGGATTACTCGGTCGATACAAGCTATGTGCCGAGTGATTTCGCACTGGAGTTCGTGACCTTCATCAAGCTGGTGAACGGCCAGCAGGGTGAGGAACACAAGACGCCGCTGGTGCACTACCGGATGCTGGATACCCTGACCGAGGGTGGCAAGCGGGTGATCAACCTGTGCCATCGGGGTATTGCAAAGACCACGGTGATGGGTGAGTACCTGTTCCTGTTCATCGCCACCTACGGTGAGATCCCTGGCTTTGGCCGGATCGACCTGGCGCTTTACGTGTCGGACTCGATTGAGAACGGCGTGAAGAACATGAGGAAGAACTTGGAGTTCCGCTGGGACAACTCCGACTTCCTGAAGCAGTACGTCCCTGAGATCCGATTCACAGACATCCGGTGGGAGTTTAAGAACGCCGACGGCAAGATCTTCATCGTCAAGGGCTACGGTGCAAAGACCGGTGTCCGGGGTGCGAAGGAGATGGGTAAGCGGCCGCAACTGGCGGTGCTTGATGACTTGATCAGTGATGAGGATGCCCGCTCGGCAACCGTGATCAACGCGGTAGAGGACACGGTCTACAAGGCGGTGAACTACGCGCTGCACCCGACCAAGAACATGATCATCTGGTCCGGCACACCCTTCAATGCAAAGGATCCACTGTACAAAGCCGTGGAGTCAGGTGCCTGGGCGGTCAACGTATTCCCGGTTTGCGAGCAGTTCCCCTGCGCACGGGAAGAGTTCCGTGGCTCATGGCCTGATCGCTTCCACTACGACTACGTGAGAGAGCAGTACGACACAGCTGTGAAGTTGGGCAAGGTCGAAACATTCAACCAGGAATTGATGCTGCGAATCATGAGCGAAGACGACCGGATGATTCAGGACAGTGACATTGGTTGGTACAAGATTGATGCGGTACTGCGCAACAAAAGCCGATTCAACTTCTACATCACCACAGACTTTGCTACTTCAGAGAAGCAGAAGGCTGATTACTCTGTGATTAGCGTGTGGGCATACAACAATGTTGGCGATTGGCTTTGGGTTGATGGACTCTGCAAGCGCCAGCTCATGGACAAGAACATTGATGCACTCTTCCGCTTTGCGCAAATGTACAAGCCCCAGTCTGTGGGTATTGAAGTTACTGGTCAGCAGGGTGGATTCATCCAATGGATCCAAGGACAAATGCTGGACCGGAACATTTACTTCCCTCTTGCATCAGAAGGGAACGATACCAAGCCCGGCATCAGACCAAACACCAACAAGATGGTTCGTTTTAATACCGTGGTTCCTTTGTTCAAAGCACGAAAGGTATTCTTCCCGATAGAACGGAAACAGGAAGATACAATGGCAGAAGCCATGAATGAATTAAGCCTGGTTGCTGTTTCTGGCTTCCGTAGTAAGCACGACGACTTCATTGACACGATCTCAATGCTGTCCTCACTGAATCCGTGGAAACCATCGGAAGAAGCTCCGATGATTGAGGCAGGGAAGGGCGATGGCATGTGGGACCTGGATGTTGATTCAGATCCCGTGGATCGCATGGCGTCATACATCGTCTGAGGAATACCATGAAACTGAAAGAAGTCTTTGACCAGCTCACGTATGGTGAGCTTTCGCAACTGGCTATTGGTGGCAGAGATACCGGGGTCATTGCTCCGGAGAACTACAACAAGGTGGTGGCTCACATCAATCTTGGCTTGATGGCTCTGTACAAACGCTTTCACCTGAAAGAAGGCAGCATCACTGTCGAACTTCAGGCGGATCGTTTGGTTTATCCATTGACCAGCCGGTACGCAGTCAGCAGCCGGACCAGCCGTGAAGCGGTGCGCTACATTAAGGACAGCGCAGCTGCTCCGTTCAAAGACGATCTGCTCAAGATCAAGCGGGTGACCGGCACCTCGGGGGTGGAGTTTCCCCTGAATGACTTGGGTGATCCGTACACCGTGCTGACTCCCACACTGACGACCCTGGCCGTACCCCAAGCAATTGTTACGCCATCGCTTGAGTTGGACGAGAAGCTGGTGACAACCACCCTGAAGGTCGCCTACCAGGCCAGCCATCCCCTGATCATCACGGACGATGGGGATCTGGACCTGGATGTGGTGGAAATCGAGCTGCCGTACACCCACCTCGAGCCATTGCTTCTGTTCGTGGCTTCCCGTGTGCACACGCCGGCCGGCATGACCAACGAGGCAAACATGGGCAACACGTACTACCAACGGTACGAGCTGGCTTGCCAGGAGTTGGAGACGAAGAATCTGACCGTGGATCAGGGCAGCAACGAAGACCGAGCCAGTCGAAACGGCTGGGTGTAAAAGAAAAGGCCCCTGATTGGGGCCTTTTTCTTGGGACGCTGGATTTTATTGACCGGTTGACCCGAATCCACCGATACCTCGATTGGTTTCTGCCAATGATTCGACCAAGTCCAGACGGACAGTAGCCACCGGAACAAGCAGGAATTGCAGGATTCGATCACCCGCAGCCCATTGAAATGGTAATCCTGACTTGGTTTTTATAGCAGCCTTCCATTCTCCGCGATAATCGGAGTCGATCACTCCACATGTGTTGTTGAGTTCCACTCCGTGTTAGCACCGGCACCGGACCTCGGCAGAAGCAATCCGACGTGACCTTCAGGAATTGCAGCAGCAAATCCAAGACCAAACATCAGGGTTGCGCCATTGGCTGAACCAGCTTTGGGCATGTATATGTCGAAGGCTCCGGCTTTGTCAGACGCCTTTGTTGGCATAATGAAGCCCGTGTGAAGAGATTGAATTTGCATTCTGCTAATCCTGAGTGGTTAACGGGATGATTGTAGCCCTGTGGAATACACCATGAATACTGAAGAACCAAACAAAATGCTGGGTCTGGAAGCGCCTGCCATTACCAAATGGAAGAACCCGCCCACCCTGCGTCAACTAAAGCAGGATCTGACTTTTGCTACACCATCCCACAACCTTCAGAAGGCCAAAGTACTTGAGTACTTGGACAATCTGAATGTCGCTGGTTCAGCAGTAGTCAAAACTCCCAAAGGCAATTCGGCAATTGTTCCGAAGCTGATTCGCAAACAAGCGGAGTGGCGATATGCCTCATTGAGCGAACCGTTCCTGAGCACGGATGACGTGTTCAATGTTCGTCCAGTGACTTGGGAAGACCGGGATGCAGCCAAACAGAACGAGCTGCTGCTGAACAAGCAGTTCAACGTCGACATCGACAAGACCAAGTTCATTGACGAGTACGTCCGTGCTGCTGTGGACGAAGGCACGGTGGTGATTCGTGTGGGTTGGGAGTTCCAGGAAGAGGAATACACCGACCAATTTCCAGTGGTGGAGTTCCGTGTAAATCCTGAGCTGGCTCCCATGCACGAGCAGCTTGAGCAAATGCGGGTGGGCTCACCCAGCCAGTACGAAACCGATGTCCCGGAAGAGCTGAAGGAAGCACACGAGCTCACGATGGAGCAGGGTCAGCCGATTGAGCCAGTCATTACTGGCTACAAAGAAGAGACCCGCATGCGCACGATCATGAATCGGCCGACGCTGGAAGTCTGCAACCTGAATAACGTGACCATTGATCCGACTTGCCTGGGTGATTTGGACAAGGCTGGCTTTGTGGTTTACACCTTTGAGACTTCCATGTCGGAGCTCGAGAAGGACGGTCGGTACAAGAACTTGGAATACGTGAACGTGGATAACAACACTGTTCTCGGCACACCAAACCACGCGGCATCTGACGGTGTCCGCAGCTTCAACTTCCAGGACAGTCCCCGCAAGAAGATCGTGGTGCACGAGTACTGGGGCACCTGGGACATTGATGGTGACGGCAAGGCCGAACCGTTTGTTGCGGCCTGGTGCGGTGACACGATCATCCGCATGGACAAAAACCCCTACCCGGACAAGAAAGTGCCCTTCGTTTTGGAGCACTACCTGCCTGTGCGCAAGGGAATCTACGGTGAGCCAGACGGCGCACTGCTGGAAGACAACCAGAAGGTGATTGGTGCGGTCACCCGAGGCATGATCGACATCATGGCCAAGTCGGCCAACGGTCAGACCGGCATGCGCAAAGACATGCTGGATGCGACCAACCGCCGCAAGTTCGACAAGGGTATGGACTACGAGTTCAACGCCAACGTCGACCCACGGCAGGGCGTGTTCATGCACACCTACCCTGAGATCCCAGCCTCAGCCCAGTTCATGTTGCAGTTGCAGCAGATGGAAGCTGAGTCGATGACCGGTGTGAAGGCGTACAGCCAGGGCGTGTCTGGCCAGAGCCTGGGTGATGTGGCTGCTGGTGTGCGTGGTGCACTGGATGCTGCGTCCAAGCGCGAGCTCGGAATCCTTCGCCGGCTGTCAAACGGCATGATCAAAGTGGCGCGCAAGATCATTGCCATGAACGGCGAGTTTCTGTCTGACAAAGAAGTCATCCGGGTGACCAACGATGAATTCGTGATGGTTCGCCGTGACGATCTGCCAGGTAACTTCGACCTGAAGTTGTCGATTAGCACCGCTGAAGAAGACAACAACAAGGCTGAGCAGCTGGCTTTCCTGTTGCAGACCGTCGGTCCAAACGGTGATCCAGCCCTGATGAAGCTGATCCTGGCCGACATCTCCCGTCTGCGCAAGATGCCTGATTTGGCTCACCGCATTGAAACATTTGAGCCTCAACCCAATCCATTGGCTGATGAAAAAGCCAGACTTGAGGTTGAGTTGCTTAAGGCTCAGATCAACAAAGAGAATGCAATTGCGATGAGCCACCAAGCTGGTGCTCAACTGGATGTAGCCAAAGCCAGTACTGAAGGCGTGAAAGCCGGAAACCTGCAGTCTGATACTGACCTGAAGAACCTGAACTTTGTTGAGCAAGAGTCCGGAGTAACTCAGGAACGAGCCAAGGAATTACATGGCGAACAGGCCAGAAGTCAGATGAACCTGAAAGCTTTTGAGCATCAACTCAGTACCAAAGATAAGCAAGATGACTTGGTAAAAGAGTATTTAAAACAGCGAATGAAGCAATCAGCTTGAAAAAAGTAATATAGTACGGGCCGTGAGTGAATCCCCACTCCGCCCTCTATTACCTTTTGAAAGCACTGATAGACATGAACGTAACTGAAACCATCCAGGCGATTGAGTCGAACATCAATGAAGCCAAGAAGATTGCTGACGTGGGGGATTGCCTCGAACGTCTGCGTCTGAATCGTGACTTCAAAAAGGTGATCATGGAAGGGTACTTTGAAAAGGAAGCCATTCGCTTGGTTCACCTCAAAGCCGACCCGAAGATGCAGTCCCCTGACAGTCAGAAATCCATCCTTGCTCAGATGGATGCTATTGGTTCCCTGAACCAGTATTTCTATGCGGTATTTGCACAGGCACAAATTGCCCGAAAGGCAATTGTTTCTGATGAAGAAGCCCGTGACGAGCTGTTGGCAGAAGGAGCTGAATAATGGCTGACGCTGCTAACACCCAAGCCCAAGAGCTGGATTATCTGAACATGTCCGATGAGGAACTGCTCAATGCAGCTCCTCCTTCTGGTTCTGCTGCGGCAGATGAAGACGAGGATACGGACGATACAAACCCAGCCGACAACGCTGATGCATCCAGTGCAGATCCTGCTCCCGGTGCAGATGACGCTGATGATGGCGACGACACAGATCCCGCCGAGGGCGCTGACGACGAGGCGGCTGACAAGCCGGCCGAGGAGGATGCGGACGACGGCAAACCGAATGAAGAACCAGGTGCAGATTCAAAAGATGCTCCTGCTGATTCAACAAAATCTGCGGATTCTCAAAAGGCTGATGAAAAACCAGCCTCAGAAGAATCTACAATTGATTTCAAGGCAGAGTACGAACGTCTTCTGACCCCTTTCAAAGCCAATGGGCGTGACATCAAAGTCAACAGTGTTGACGAAGCTGTGACGCTTATGCAGATGGGGGCCAACTACAACAAGAAGATGGCCGGACTTAAACCCGTTCTGAAACTCGTGAAGCTGTTGGAAAACAATGGACTCATGAGTGAAGAGAAGATCGGCTTTTTGATTGACCTGGAGAAGAAAAATCCAGCAGCAATTAACAAGCTGGTCAAAGACAGCGGCATAGATCCTATGGATCTGGACGCTGAAAAGGCAAGCGCGTATAAGCAGACTGCTTACACTGTTGATGATCGTGAGATTGAGCTGGATACAGTATTGGATGAGTTGCAAGACTCTCCTGCGTACAACCGGACACTCGATATTGTTAGCACTAAGTGGGATGCGGCAAGTAAACAGGTGATCGCTGGAACACCTCAGTTGTTGAAAGTCATTAACGACCACGTAGCAAGTGGTGTGTACGACCTGATTCAACGTGAGATCGAAAGCGAGCGCATGTTTGGTCGCTTGAATGGTTTGTCAGACATTGAAGCTTACCGGCGAGTCGGTGATGCTCTCCACGCTAAAGGCGCGTTCAACTCTCTGGCTCAGGGTAGCTCCCAGAACCAAGGGCAACAGCAGCCAAAGCCAGTGGTGGTACCTCCGAAACCGAAGGCCGATGAAGACAAACTGAAAGAAAAGAGACGAGCTGCAAGCTCCACTAAGCCTGCTGCCGCTTCGGCCGCTCCAAAGGATTTCGATCCATTGGCTCTGTCGGACGAAGAGTTCAGCAAGCTTGTGAATAAACAATTTTTGTAATCGAGGTACATCATGTCCATGCAATTTAAGAACCCGCCTACCACGGCTTCGACCATTGGTTCGCAAATCCAGAACCACTATTACGTCAAGAAAGCTCTTGTCGAACTGCCCAAACTGCAGTACTTCTCGCAGCTGGCTGACGTGACTTCCATGCCGAAGAACTTCGGTAAGAAGATCAAGCGTTACCACTACATGCCTCTGTTGGACGACCGCAACGTCAACGACCAAGGCCTGGACGCTGCTGGCGCTTCCTACGCAAACGGCAACCTGTACGGTTCCAGCAAAGACATCGGTACTATCACCCAGAAGCTGCCTGCTCTGAGCGAAACTGGTGGCCGCGTAAACCGTGTTGGTTTCAAGCGTATCGAACTGGAAGGCACTCTGGATTAGTTCGGCTTCTTCGACGAGTACACCCAAGAATCTCTGGACTTCGACACCGATGAGCAGTTGATGGAACACATCAACCGCGAAATGCTGTTGGGTGCCAACGAGATGACCGAAGACGCCTTGCAGATCGACCTGATCAACTCGGCTGGTGTGGTTCGTTACGCCGGTGCTGCCGTCAGCAACCTGACCATCAGCGACACTTCCGTGGTGACCTACGGTGACTTGATGCGCGTTTCGATCCAGTTGGATCAGAACCGTTGCCCCAAGCAAACCAAGGTGATCACTGGTTCGCGCATGGTCGACACGAAGACCATCCCTTCGGGTCGCGTTGCCTACATCGGCTCTGAGCTGATCCCGATCTTCAAGGGCATGGTTGACTTGCACGGCAATCCCGCCTTCATCGGCGTGGAGCGTTACGGCGCAGCCACTGTGACTTTGAACGGCGAGATCGGTACCGTTGACCAGTTCCGTCTGGTTGTGGTTCCCGAGATGATGAAGTGGGCTGGCGCTGGTGCTGACGCATCCGGCACTTCCACCTGCTACGAGACCGCCAACAAGTACGACGTGTTCCCGATCCTCGTGGTTGGTGATGAGTCGTTCACGACCATCGGTTTCCAGACCGACGGCAAGAGCGTGAAGTTCAAGATCATGCACAAGGCTCCTGGTGAAGCGACTGCTACCAAGGATGATCCTTATGGTGAAACCGGCTTCATGTCGATCAAGTGGTACTACGGCTTCATGGTTCTCCGCCCTGAGCGTATCGCCCTGATCAAGACGGTCGGCAAGCTGTAATCAGCAAGGAGGGCAGGGCAACCTGCTCTCCTTTTTCTCTCTTCTTAACTCCCCAGGAAAAACGCAATGTCTGAAACTCAAGACAACGAAGTCCAAGCAACTGCTCAAGACGAATTGGTCGCACTGAAATCGCGTGCCGACATGATGGGCATCTCGTATCACCCCTCCATTGGCTTGGAGAAGCTGCGCGAAAAGGTCAATGCGGCCTTGACCGGTGCTGCTGAAAAAGCCGAAGAACCTGCTGTGGTTGACCCTGTTGCAGAGACCGAGAACCAACGCAACACACGTCTGAAGCGTGAAGCCTCGAAGCTGGTGCGCATTCGCGTGACCTGCATGAACCCAGCCAAGAAGGAATGGGAAGGCGAGATCTTCTCCGTGGGCAATGCTGTTGTTGGCTCGTTCACCAAGTACGTTCCTTTCAACATTGATGAAGGCTGGCACGTTCCTCAAATGGTTTACCAGATGATCAAGGATCGTGAATGCCAGATCTTCTACACGATCACGGACAGCCGTGGCAACAAGACCCGCAAGGGCAAGCTCGTCAAAGAGTTCAGTGTTGAGGTGCTGCCTCCTCTGACCAAAGAAGAGCTCCATGAATTGGCTCAGCGTCAAGCAATGAGCAATTCGATCGAGTGAGTTCACACACCTGGGTAGACCTATGACCATTACCGTATCCAACCTGACCCAAGCCACACTTGAAGGCACAGGTAACTTTGACGTATTGATGCGAGCCACGAAGGCTCACCTTGAAGCGGAGTACGCCAAGGACCGCATCAAGGGTACGGAATACCTGGGTGCGCTTACTCAGGTCATGCAGACTGCGTTGCTGTTTACGTTGACCAAAGACAAGGCAGCAAACGACGCTGCTTTAGTTGCGCAGCAGTTGTTGCTGGTTACGCAGCAGACAGCTAATGCTGTTCTTGAGGGTGAGGTGCTTGTTGCTCAGAAATGCAAGCTGCAAGCTGAGTTTGACCTGACCGTGGCTACAACCCTGAAAGTCAACCAGGAAATTGCGTTGCTGACCCAAAAGGTAGCAACTGAGCGTGCACAGACAACGTCTCTGGGCGTGGATGCTGACAGCGTGCTGGGCAAGCAAAAGGCCCTGTACACAGCCCAGGCTGATGGCTTTAAACGTGATGCTGAACAGAAAGCCGCAAAGGTCATGATCGATACCTGGAACGTGCGTCGAACCACAGATGAAGGCACGGTGGCCGACGGCACGAACAAGCTCAGTGATACCTACGTGGGTCAAGCCGTGCAAAAGCTGCTTACCGGTATCGGGGCTTAATTCCCCAACGAGCCAATCAGGGGAGCCAAGTGCTCCCCTTTTTCTATTGAAAGACGGGAGAAATCATGGGGTTGTTCAGCAGCAAATATGTCACCACGGTCGGCACTTCAGTTGTACGCGTGGTTGAAGACGACTCCATCCCGAACTCGGTTAAGGCCGGGGCAATCAAGGCATTGCTTCAGGATGGGAACATTTCTGAATACGTGATGGAAGAGCTCGTAAGCAGCGTTGGTGTGCGTGCAGAACGTATGTACCGATATGCCAAAGACCATTACGCCCATGGCTTGCCGTCAGGTGAAGTGTTTTCGTCCACCCAGGGCCGGCAACAGGTAGAAGCCACGATTGAACAACTGGAAGGACAGCAGGTATTGCTGGACTACTCGTACTTTGGCCCACCCAATACGCTGCACATGGGCTGGATGAAGCTAATCGCTCAGTACGGCTACAACTTTGCTACCAATGAGCTGACTGTGTTGAGCGCACAGAAAGGCAGACCGGTCTATCTGAAGGACATGGTTGTTGTCGTTCCCACGGCAGAGATCAGCACTCTGAGTCCGTTCGTGCTCGAGCAGTGGGGTACTGCCGCAAATGGTGGATTTACCCCTGAACGCTTGGCCAGCGGCAACGGGCTTGTAGATCTAACGACACCAACGCCTGTTATGTCCAGCAGCTCAGCCACAGAGATGCACCTGGTTGTGTCTTACGTGTGGAAGGCTTCTCCATCACATTATTCACGGACCCTAGAGCAAAGCCTGGTTCTGTCAGTCAGTGAATACGACGAAACAGCTGAATACTTTCACGCAAAATACAGGGTCAATGGGCAGATCAAATACTGGGCGTACAAAGACAACTCGGGCACTTACCCGGTGCTTGACAACGTGTACACCGAAAGCCCAGCAGTGTCTGGCTCGTACTTTCCGTTTGCCTATTTCCGATACAACAAGCAATCGGTCAACAGCAACAAGACATCCCAGGCTTATCTCACCACTGAAAAGATGGTGAAGTATCTGGGCATTGATTACGAGTCAATGGCAACCAGCATCAATGAGAACCCGGACATTGGTGACGTGGAACAAGCCATGATGGTTTTCGCATTGCCGGCTGTATCCAACAACCAGATGGATTGTCGTTACCTGTTTGATTATTTCGAAAACTTGCACTACACAATGGGCGGCGAAATACAAGGATCTTCATTAGGGCTATTCAGCTCGATTTTTCGAAACGGCGTCAAAGCCAACGCAATTGTCATTAAGGACGCTCAGTTCAAAATGACGTTGAGCAATAACGGCATCTACAAGCAAATGATTGCAGGAACCATTGGTCCGGTGGGTTCATACACAAGCCAGTATTCCAAAGAAACGGGAGTAGAGATAGCTGTTGATGCGGAAACCGGAGCTACATACCCTTACCCGGTCATCAAGCGAATGCACTATTACCGACATCAGGTTGCCATTGGTTTGTATGAAGAGGTGTCGGTCAAAGATTTGACCATGACCTATTACGTGTACGGGAACTACACAACGACTGGAGATGAGACAGATCAGATTCTTTTGATTCCAATCGACCGAAGCATTGCCGGGCAATACACAATCAAAGAGCGTGAAGAGCTTTACACCAGATCACTGCATTTTGTGTTTAACAGTCGCGTCGTAACCAAAGTGAAGTGGTACCAGAGAGGAATTTTCAAAGTGATCATGTTTGTGATTGCTGTGGTCATCACAATCTACAACCCTCCGGCCGGATTGGCCGCGATGCAGTTGACTGGTGCAGCGCTGGTGATTGCAGCCATTGTGATCAACTTGATCATTGGCTTTGTCTTGCAGCAGGCATTCAGATTGTTTGTGAAAGTATTTGGTGCTGATATTGCTCAGGCCATTGCAATCATTGCCATCATCTACGGTGGCTACCAGATGATTAAAGCTGGTTCCTTACAAGGAACTTGGGCAACTGAATTGCTTCAATTGTCGAATGGTTTGAACTCTGCCGCTCTGGAAGACAGGTTTTCTGATCTGCTGGATGAACAGAAGCAGTTTGGTTTGTACGCTGAAGAGCAGCAAAAACTCATTGATGATGCTAATAAATTGCTCGAAACAAGCCATGTGCTTAATCCGTATGTGATCTACGGGGAGAAGCCAGAAGACTTTTACAATAGGACTGTTCACTTTGGTAACATTGGAACCTTGGGGATCACTGCAATTTCCTCCTACGTGGACATAGCACTCACCCTTCCGAAGATTCACGACACGTTAGGAGAAGAACTCAATGGCTGACTACAACATGAACTGGGGGACACTGCGTCCTACCAGCACTTTTGGCTTGCAAAACGTCGGCGCTCCCGGCTTAAAAATGCCTTACGCTTCAGCGGATTTGCTGGGCATGGATGCATACGGCCAAATGCCTGCTGATTACACGCTTGGGGCGTCTGCGTATCCTGGTGGCGCAGCACCAGCATTCCAAACCAACCTTGCTCCCACCAACTTGGCGGGCGGTGGCGGAAACGGTGCGGGGGGCTGGTCTTGGCTTGGCAACCGCGATCAACAAGGCGTACTTGGCCCAGCGATTGCTGGTGTCAGTGCTTTGGGTAGCCTCTACCTGGGCATGAAACAGTACAACCTGGCCAAAGATTCACTGGCATTCCAAAAGGATGCTTTTGCCAAAAACTTTGAAACTCAGAAGACTTTGACCAATTCGCAGCTTGAAGACCGTCAGCGTGCTCGAGTGGCTTCGAATGCAGGTGCCTATCAGTCGGTGGGCGATTACATGAACCAGAATGGAGTCAAGTAATGCCACCTATCACCTGGAAAAATATTGAAGCTCCTTCGGTAGCTGATGCGAGCCGTGCACTGGCTTTTGCTGGCCAGAACCTGAATGCTGGCTTTGACACCCTCAAGACTTCGCTTGGTGAATACCAAGCTGGTCAAGAAAAGATCTGGAAGCGTGAAGACGCCGACTTTACTCAACGGCAGCTGGCCGCAATGTACGCAGCCCAAACGCCTGAGGCGCTTGCTGCTCTACAAGCTTCTGGTCAGATGACAACTGCTATTGCACCTAACGGTGCTCGAGCTGACCTGGCCGTCATCAACAAGGCCATGGATGAACGCGGTGGTGTGGTTCAGAACCGAGCCATGGACACGATCAAGTACACCGATGCCATGCGTGCAGACAAGGATGCTCCCTTGCTTGCCCAGGCTCGTGCACTTTCGTTGGCAGGCGATTACACCGGTGCAGCGCAAATTGGTACGCAGCTTAGTCAACAAAGTCAGGCAGTTCTTGCAGCCGACATGGATACACGCAAGCGCGACTTGGTGGTGCGGAGCCAGACGGACAACAAAGCCGCAGCAGAGTTGCAGCATTGGAAAGCACAGGAACAAAGTTGGGCAGATCAGGCCAAGCACAACCAAGGCATGTTGGGTGTATCGCAAGGCCAATTAGGCGTTGCTCAGATGAATGCCCGAACTTCAGCAAACGAAGCGCGACTTCGGAGCGATCTGGCTCAAGAAGCCCGTTTGCAAAAGAATCTGGAGTATGTGGATACCCAAATTGGCAATGCAGACGCACTTGCAACCAGCAACAGTGGCTACAAGAAGATCACGGATTACGTGGCTACGGTCAAAGATCCTCGTAAGAATGAGCTTTTGACCAATGCTTTGGGTAAAGCACGCAGTGCAGGTGCTTTGACTGGATTGACCTCTTCGCAAGCTATTTCCGCATTGCAGGCAGAAATTGATACCGGCAACTGGTTCAATTGGAGTGACAACACTGGCGATGGTTTGACTGCTCGTCTAAAGCAATATGCTGATGATCCGGCCGCTGCGGCAGCAGCCGTCAACAAAGGTGCTGAGCTTCAGAAACTGCGCACTGATTTGGTTGGCCGACTGTACCCAGGGCTTGCTGTTGCTCCTACAGACATGCCAGCACTTCCTCCAGCATTGAATCCAGGAGCGGTTGCTTCGGGGGCTCGGCCTACTATAGGTGCACCTACTGCTGGTCAAGTAGCTACTGATGCAGCAGCGGCTGTAGCAACCGCTAAACCCTTGCCTGCTATTCTGAATTCAACCGTGGATGCGCGGGTTGCTGAGCAGCAAAAACAACAGCAAGGTGATGCGTCAAAACGCAATGCAGAACGTCTGGAAAGAGAAGCCAAACAAAATGCATTGCGAGAAGAAGCCTCTGGCCTGACTCCTGCTCGAATCAGTGTATTGACGCCGTCTGAAGCTGGCAAAGTTCTCAGTAAATATGGACCAGTATTGGCTCCTGATCTGCAGAGACTTCTCCGCAAACAGATGTAAGCCAGCAATTGAGCTTTATCCCGTCGGCAAGTTCCTATAATGCATGGAACACACCGATGGGATAAGCCATGCCACCTTTTGATCCTCCAAGTTATTTCGCCAAACGCTCAGCTGCAACCCAGGCAAAGATTGATGCAATTGAGTCGGCACGGCAAGACAAGCTGATTACTCTTCAAGACACAAGTCAGCAATTTCAAGCACAACGTGAAGCCCTCAACAATTCTTGGGTTGGTCAGCTTGGTTTAGATCCTGGTTCATTTACAGCCAATCGAGTCAACGACGCAGCGTCCCTGGTTTCAGGTGCTTCTCGAATGGCAGGCCAAGTCGCTGCATTGCCCGACAGCATTGGTTCAGTTCTCGAACGTGAACCTTTGGCCAATTCCGATATTGAGGCATACAACCGGTACGTTTCTGGCAAGGCCGTTCCTGGTGATGTGGCAACCGTGGGCCGAATGGTCAATGGGACATCGGTCTTTGACCGCATCAAAAACTCTGAAATCCAACGGACTGAGGCTCGAGATACTGCCAAAGCCTTCGATCTGACTGGGTTGGTTGAGCAGTCCAACCGCAAAGCGTTTGCAGATGATCTGGGTGCTGCGTACCAGGCCAACTCTGATGACATTGCCAAGGGCTGGCAACAGGCTAAGAACGGCGATCTGCTGTCCGGAACCGGCAATCTGGCCAAGGGTTTGGCTGGTTTGATCTACAGCACAAGTGCAGCGACCCTGACCAACGGTGCAGGGGTGCGCGAGTACGTGCTGGAAAACGCTCCTCAGCTGCTTGTCGGAGCTGCCGGCACAGTCGGCAAGGGTGTCATGGCCGCAAGCAACATCGGCTACGCCATGGACACCTACCAGCAGGGGCTGGAGAACTACGCAAAAGCCAACGGTGGCCAGCTGCCGTCGCCTGAGCAGATGCAAACCATGGCCCTTCAGGCTGCTTCATTGGCTCTGGCTGAGCAGGGCAGTGACATGCTGACCCTTGGCTTGGCCAAACTGGGTGGCAAGACGGCCAAGGATGCCTCCAGGAACGCGTTCAAGAGCACTTTGAAGGCGGCAGGCGGGGGTTACCTGTCCGAAGCCCCTACAGAGGCCTACCAGACCTACACGGAAGGCGAGATCACAGGCAAGCCAGCCACCGGAGAAGAGATCTTCGTGGGTGGTGCCATTGGTGGTGCTTCTGGAGCAGGGCTGACGGGCGGTCTCAGAGGCTTTGCTGAGCTCACAGGCACTACACCTGAGAAGGCTGCTGAGCGTCAGGCCAAGCAGAACGAAGCCAAAGCATTGAAAGCAGCCGCTGAAACAGGTGATGTCACTGTTTACGTGGACCCAGCCTCTCCGAATTACGCCCCGGACAAGGCCATTGAGGCTTTGTTTGCCAATTCGAACAAGGAAGGCGCTACCGAAGAGACGAAACAGCAGAATCTGACCAAAGCTGGTGAGGTTGTGGCTGGTTTGCAGACCCGGTTGGACACTCTACGAACCGATCTGACCGGAGCTACGGCTGAAGGTGTCAAAGCCGAGATTACTAAGCTGCAAACCACGCTGAATAGCGTTGATGATGCTGATCCGGCCAATGCCGAATGGATTGCTCAAGCCAAAGAGACGGTTTCGGTCTACGAAAAGCGTCTGGAAACCATTGACTCAGAAGAAGCAGTGGCATGGCGCACATCCAAGCAGGCTGAAATTGCCAAGCTGGAAGCCGAGATCGGTACGACTGAAGATCGTCTGGCCAAGTTCACTGCAGAAAGCCAGCCAAAAGATGTGGACCTGGAAGTTGAAGCAAAGAAGATCAGCACCGCTGATCCTGTGGCTTCTCAAGCATCGGCCGACACGATCATCAACCTGTCGATGGCAAATCCGGACCGGCTGACTCCTGAAACTGCAGCTCAGCTGGCTCAAAACACGAGCCTCACTGAATCCCAACGGAGCTACTTCCGTCAGTTCTCTCCAGACCGCATTGCTGCGCTTGAGATGCGCACGATGGATCAGGTGTCTCAGGACATCTACTTCGGCAATGACAAAGACGGATTCATCGGTGCTCAGCAGTACCGCCAACGCATTGCGGCAAACCTGGCTTCAGGTGACCGCAAGCGTGCAGATGAAAACCTGGGCATGCTGGGTCGCTTTGTCGTTGATCACACCAACAAAGCCAAGGCAGTGGCTGAGGCCTACGCTACTTTCAAGCGTACCGGCAAAGTGCAGCAAGTTCGAAGTGCTGGCGTTGGTTCAACTGATTGGTTTGTGGAAGAGCGAACCAAAGCCAATGCGCTGAACAGCGAACAACGTAAAGCAGAGGGTGCGCTGATCATCAAGGCTGACTCGGTCAAGCTGGTCAAGGGTATTCCGATTGCTGCTGCAAACCTGGCTAAGACCCAGGCACTGGTGCAAGCCGCTTACGACCAGAAATTTAATCCATCAACTCAACCTGCAACCACAACTACCACGGAGAACGCAAATGTCAATGAAACCGCTGAAGCCAAGCAAGCAGAAACGCAAGGATCGGAATCAACCCAACCCAGTGCAGCCGCTGGTACCGGCACCGAAGCCAATGCGGTAAGCACTGAAGCAAGCAGTCAAGCTGAAACTCAGTCTACTGAGGAAGTTACCACAGCTGCTGTTCCAGAAACTGGGAGCCAGACAGTTGAGGAGTCTGTGGACTCCACAACAGGTGTTGTGGAGCCTCAACAGCAAACCACACTCCAAGAGTCGACGGAGGAGACACCAGCAACAACTGGTGTTCTCACAGCAACACAAGAGCGTGCAGAAGAAGGCGCGTCGTACCGACAGCTGCGATTCGGTGACCTGTTCACGCAACAGCTGGGCAACCTGCTGGATGGCTCACCCCGTCCGCTGGTGGCGATCAAGGACTTCATCAGTCAGTTTAAGGCTGGTACGGTAGACCTGACGCAGTTCGTCAAGGACCCTCAAGTTCCTGGCTTGCTGATGCAACGCTTTAGCGAGAAAGTCGTTGAATGGGGTCCGTTGATTACTTCCCGTCTTCGCGTGCGGGAAGCGAGTGCAAGGATCACTGCTGACCAGACACGTTTGTTCGATCTGGAAGATCCGATCCGTTACTTGATTGGTTCAGACAAGGATGTTGAAGAGAACCTGAAGACAGCTATCGTTGCTGCTGCGTTCTTCTTCGTACATGACCAGGCTGGTCGTGAACGCATCAACGGTGCAGACAGCATCAATAAGCTGCTGGGCCGTGAAGAAGGCACGCCTGTTACTCCAGAGGAGTACAAGCTTTTTGGAAAGATCGGCGTGTATGAGCCGGTCATTGCTGATTCGATTGGCGGCAAAGTGCTTGAGATCATGGGTTTCCAAGCTACAGACAAAGCCGGCGCTGACCTGGTGGCCCGTCTGCGTGCAACCCTGGGTGGTCACGTCATTGCCTTGATGCAAGACCCTAAGGTTGGTTTGGTCAAGCGCACCTCAGTGCTGAACAGTGTGATTGAAAAGTTCCGTGCTGTCGGTACCGAAAATGAGGGTGCCGAGGTTGACACAACCAATGACCGTGAGGGTCACCATTTCATTCGCATCACGGTGGATGACAACAACAAGCAAGAGCTCACTGGTACAGCCAAGCAGATCTACGATCTGATGCGCGGGACTCAGAGCTTCTTGCAGCGATTGCTCGGTGTGGAGTCTGGCATCCGTTTTCCTGAAGTTGGCAAGCCAAACAAAAAGATTCAGAAGGAAACAGATGCAGGTATGAGCGTCCCGAATGCTCAGCAAGCCATCAACAAGAAGAACCAGAACCGTCCCTGGAAACTGAATACGGATCTGTTCACAGTCATGGCTGAGTTCACTCGTGAAGAGTCGCTAGAAATGGTCGGCGTAAAAGAGATCACTACTTCGAACACCCATGCTGATGATGAGCTGAGCGTAGAAGCTACCAATGATGGCTTGATTCGTCAGTTTGACAACGCTATGGGATTTGTTGGTGACTACGTGGCTACCAGCGAAGGCGGAATGGATTCAGACATTTACATGACACCCTCGGTGTGGAACATGCAACGGGCTGGTCAGGATCATTCTGGTTTCGATCCACAAGGCAGCAAGATTGTTCGGCCAATGCTGGTTGCTGCTGACTGGAAAACCACAATCAAGCTGGACGATCAGGCAACTGTCGATTTCTTCAAGCTTAAAGTGGCTGAAGGCTTTGGCATCAAGATTGAGAACGGTCTGGATCAGCAAGCCTTTGCTGCTCTTGATGCGTTTGTAACCAGCCCACGCATTGCGTTGGCCATCAAAGCTATTCAGGCCAAGCTGGCTGACGGCACTGAGTTCACTGAGGCCAACCGGTCTCAGATTACGTATGCCGTGGGTAAGGGCAAGAAGAATCTGCAGACACTGAATGCGTTGATTGCGTATGCCCAGTACCAGCAAGCCGTGGAGGCAAAAGAGCAACCAGGCGCATTCACTACGTCGTACTCAGGTGGTATGGACGGCGTGTCCAACGGGGCTATCCTGAACCACATTTTGTACGGTGCTGCCGAGACTGCAGAAGAACTGAACAAGAAGCTGGAAAAAGGTGGCATCTACACCGTGAACAGTGGCTACCAGACATTCAACGTCTGGAAGACTCAGCCTGGTCACATGGATACTTACGAAACCAGCGCTGCTGATGTCGAGGGGTACTTACGCTGGATGATTCAGAAGGGCAAGGTTGCTCCTTCACTGGCTGCACCTCTGTGGGCTACGTTCGGTACGTTGCAGGAAAAGGGTAAAGTTACTTCTGACGGTCGTAACCTGATGAAGTCAGGTATTACACCGTTGAACTACGGTGCTGGCTTGAAGAGCATTCAGCGCAACGTAGTCGAACAGTACCTGCTGAACATCCGTGCTGCGTTTGTTGGCTTTTCGGAGCGCGCAGCAGCTGCTGAATCAGCCCCAGAGTTTGCTGATGTACAGCAAGAGCTCAACACCTACGTGAAAAACCTGAATCAGGTACTGCAGGCTGGTGGAGCCAAGCCATTGGTTGTGGGCAAGGCTGCATCGTTCTACATGGGCTATGAGAACAACCGTCAACCGGTGTTCTCCTCTCAGCAATTAAAGGCATTGCAGAAAGTCTTCGGTGACAGCATCGGCAAAGCAGCAACGGGTACGGTCAAGAACAACTTCAGGCCACTGATTGACCGAACCAAGCTTTTGGTTTCCGCGTCGTCGGCGGCATTTGAGGTTTACGACACCATTCGACAGGGAGTAAAAGCTGCCTTAATTGTCACCAGCGGTTTGCCTACAAACAAGGCAGGCAATGCGATCCGTGATCTGACACGAGCAGAGGAAATGCAG
>ERZ1034363.564-NODE-564-length-25301-cov-3.456034_pt1 | contig 25301 bp, 30 predicted proteins | sample MGYA00520616_ERZ1034363 | MGnify/ENA primary metagenome ERZ1034363 (study PRJEB33736, sample SAMEA104284506) | Azolla filiculoides | biome: Urban; feature: Water surface; material: Ditch water | place: Netherlands | collected 2015-10-28 | depth 0-0.1 m ... | reverse complement strand
TGACCGTTCATGCCGTTGATCGCGGCTTGTGCCTCAGCATCGCTGCCCATTTCAACGAAACCAAAACCTTTGGAGCGGCCAGTGTCGCGCTCCATCATGACTTTGGCGCTGGAGACGTTACCGAACTGGCTGAAAGCCTGTTGCATGTCTTCGTCACGGAAAGAATAGGGCAGGTTGCCCACGTAAAGTTTGTTGCCCATGAAGGACTCCTCAAAATACTCAAAAAACGCGATGGAGTCCGCTAGCGCAATCAACAAACCAGTGAAGAATTCTCAAGACGCGAAACTGACCATAACACCGCAAACCTGTGCAACCGGTAAAAGTAGCACGTGGGGATTATGCGCTACATCCTGCAAACATGCCACTCCAATCGGTTTCTCGTATCAAGGGCAGCAGCACAGACACAAAATCAGCACGCGACAGCATGACCGCTTCCCATGCAGCAGCGCTCGAAACGCGCTTACCAACTGACCTCCCGATCGGGTGTTGCGCTGATTTTGTGAATGCTCAGATCCGCACCATCAAACTCTTCCTCCTGGCTCATTCGCAGACCCAGCGTGACCTTCAGAATGCCATAGACCGAAAGGCCGCTCAGCAGCGCCCAGGACACGCCCATGACCGTGCCGATAAGTTGCGCTCCAAGACTGATGCCGCCCATGCCGCCCAGCGCCTTCGCGCCAAAAATGCCTGCAGCAATGCCGCCCCAGGCACCGCACAAGCCATGCAAAGGCCAAACCCCAAGCACATCGTCAATCTTCCATTTGTTCTGCGTCAACGTGAACATCACCACGAACAAGCTCCCGGCCACGGCCCCGACCACCAGCGCCCCGAGCGGATGCATCAAGTCAGAACCCGCGCAGACAGCCACCAAGCCAGCGAGCGGGCCGTTATGCACAAAGCCGGGGTCATTCTTGCCAGCGACCAGCGCAGCCAGCGTCCCCCCCACCATCGCCATCAGGGAATTGACGGCCACGAGACCGGAAATTTTGTCCAGCGTCTGGGCGCTCATCACGTTGAAGCCGAACCAGCCCACGGTCAAAATCCAGGCCCCCAGCGCGAGGAACGGAATGTTCGACGGCGGGTGCGCAGAAACCGCACCGTCCTTGCGGTAGCGGTTGCTGCGCGCGCCCAGCAGGATGACCGCGGGCAATGCGACCCAGCCGCCGAGGGCATGCACCACGACGGAACCGGCAAAGTCATGGAACATCTCGCCCGTGGTCGCCTTGATCCAGCCCTGGACGCCGAAATGCTGGTTCCAGGCGATCCCCTCGAAGAAGGGATACACAAAACCAACAATGACCGCTGTGGCAATCAGCTGCGGCCAGAACTTGGACCGCTCGGCGATACCGCCCGAAATAATGGCGGGAATGGCGGCGGCGAACGTCAACAGAAAGAAAAACTTGACCAGTTCATAGCCATTTTTCGCGGCGAGCTGCTCTGCGCCCACAAAAAAGCTCGCGCCATACGCGACGGCATACCCCACCACGAAATAAACCACCGTGGACACAGAAAAGTCCACCAGAATTTTCACCAGCGCGTTGACCTGGTTCTTTTTACGGACGGTGCCAAGCTCGAGAAATGCAAATCCCGCATGCATGGCCAGAACCATGATGCCGCCAAGCAGAATGAACAAGGCGTCCGCGCCCTGTTTGAGTGCTTCCATAGTGTCCTCTTTGGAATGAATGAACTTATTTGGTGCCTTGCGGACCGGATCATCAGTCACGCACCAAAATAAAGCAAAAATCACGCCAATCGTGGTCAGCGCCGATCAAGCCGGCGTGGCCCTTAGAATAGACAATGTCATTGGGGAGTAGCCGCCCTTCGAATCAGCGAAAGGGGCTTGCGTCAACAGACTTGTCTGTCATCGGCAGACATGGCGCAAGCGGTTCATGGACTTGGCGAGACCTTTGACCACATGGCATCCACGTCACCATCATGGGGCGGGCTGGAGATGCTGTGTGGTCATCGGTTTTGTGCAACGGTCCGGCCCGACCCCCGAAAAAATCCATGGAAGCTTTTCTCATCTCCACCGGCATCGTCGCCCTCGCCGAAATGGGCGACAAGACGCAATTGCTGGCTCTTGTGCTGGCCGCGCGGTTCCGCAAACCGTGGCCCATCGTACTGGGCATCCTCGTGGCCACACTGGCCAACCATGCGTTGGCCGGCGCGCTCGGCGCCTGGGTCACCACCGTGCTGGGACCCGATGTGCTGCGTTGGGTACTGGGTGGCTCCTTCATTGCCATGGCCGTCTGGATGCTGATTCCCGACAAACTCGATGAAGACGGTCAAGACGGTCAGGCGCCTCGCTTGGGCGTGTTCGGCACGACCGTGCTCGCCTTCTTTCTTGCGGAAATGGGCGACAAGACGCAAATTGCCACGGTGATGCTCGCAGCGCAGTACCACGCCTGGGTGTGGGTCGTGGCGGGCACCACGTTGGGCATGATGATCGCCAATGCGCCCGTCGTCTGGTTTGGCGACAAGATCACCCGGCTGGTGCCGATCCGGATCGTGCATCTGGTGTCGGCAGCGGTGTTTGCCGTGCTCGGCACGCTGGCACTTCTCGGCTGGGGCTGATTCTGGCGCGCGGCTCAAGCCGCAGGCTGGGCTCGCCGGTAAATGACATGGTAGGTCAACCCGACCAGCACGCTGCCCCCCATCAGGTTGCCCGCAATCACCGCAGCCAGATTGCACGCCATGCCGCTCCACGTGACGGCCGCAACACCTTCAGCGCTGGCACCAAAGTGCTGAATCAGCATGGCCAGCGGCATGAAATACATGTTGGCGATGCTGTGCTCAAAACCGGCGGCTACAAAAGCGCCGATCGGGAACACGATGGCCACGGCCTTGTCGATGACGCTGCGCCCGGCCATGGCCATCCACACCGCCATGCAGACCAGGACATTGCACAACACGCCACGGAAAAAAGCCGGCCAGAACGCCAAGTCCTGCTTGGCCAGCGCGATCTTCACCACCGTGCGGCCAATGGCGCCGCCATTCATGTCCGTATGGCCGCTGAGAAACACCAGCACCGCCAGCCCTGCCGCCCCCACAAAATTCGCGGCGCAGACGAGCACCCAGTTGCGCAATACTTCTGCGCTGGTGATCTTGCCGTCGGCCCAGGCCATCGCGAGCAGGTTGTTGCCGGTGAACAGCTCGGCGCCCGCCACCACGACCAGCAGCAGTCCGAGCGAGAACACCAGTCCGCCCAGCCACTGGCCGGCGGCATAACCGAGGGCGGCATCGGACTTGACGATCACGAAACCCAGCGCGCCCAGGCCGAGGAAGGCGCCCGCGAGCACGCCGAGCAAGGCCAGCGGCAGCAGGGGCAGCCGGGCCTTGGCCACGCCCACGGTCTCGACCCGTTGCGCGATTTCGCGCGGCGCATAGGCGTCGAAGCCAAAAATCTCGGACATGCAAACCCCTTCCTCACGCCAGTCCGGCGGACGATCAACTTATACTATGGCGCAGCGCCGATTTGTTTCCAGATTGCGGGCGCGTTAAAAATGCCGCTAAAGAGGGGACCCCGGTTTCGCACCCGTCTCTGCTTATCCGACGGTTTGCGGCGCCGGGTTTTTTGTTTCGGGACGCAGGAGTCCCTGGGGTGAAGCCAGTGATCGTCACGCCGCAAACGATGCGATTCGACCAGCCGCTCACGCTGCAGAGCGGCGTGGTGCTGCCCAGCTACGAGCTGGTCTACGAAACCTACGGCCAGCTCAATGCCGACCGCTCCAACGCGGTGCTGATCTGCCACGCGCTCAACGCCTCGCACCATGTGGCGGGACTCAAGGCCGATGCCAACGGCCAGGCCATCCCCCGCAGCGAAGGCTGGTGGGACAACATGATCGGCCCCGGCAAGGCGGTCGACACCGACCGCTTCTTCGTCATCGGCGTCAACAACCTGGGCTCCTGCTTCGGCTCGACCGGTCCGACCCACCTCAACCCGGCCACTGGCCAGCCCTGGGGCGCGGACTTCCCCGTCGTGACGGTCGAGGACTGGGTCGATGCCCAGGCGCGACTGATCGACGAGCTGGGCATCGGGCAACTTGCCGCCGTCATGGGCGGTAGCCTGGGCGGCATGCAGACGCTGAGCTGGACGCTGCAATACCCGGACCGGGTACGCCATGCGGTCGTGATCGCGAGCGCACCCAACCTCAACGCCGAGAACATCGCCTTCAACGAGGTGGCGCGGCGCGCCATCATCACCGACCCCGATTTCCACGACGGCCATTACCTGCGCGCCGGCACCCTCCCGCGCCGTGGCCTGCGCATCGCCCGCATGATCGGCCACATCACCTACCTGAGCGACGACGTCATGAACGAGAAGTTCGGCCGCGCGCTCAAGCCGCTGGCCGATGCCGCGCGCACGGATGATCCGGAGGCGGTCGGACGCCTGGCCTACCAGTACAGCACCCAGGCGATCGAGTTCCAGATCGAGAGCTACCTGCGCTACCAGGGCGACAAGTTCAGCGAATATTTCGACGCCAACACCTACTTGCTGATCACGCGTGCGCTCGACTACTTCGACCCGGCACGCCGCTACGGCAGGTGCCTGAGCCAGGCCTTGGCCAGGGCCAGCGCCAAGTTCCTGCTGATCAGCTTCACGACCGACTGGCGCTTCTCGCCCGCGCGCAGCCGCGAGTTGGTCAAGGCCCTGCTCGAGAACCGGCGCGATGTCAGCTATGCCGAGATCGACGCGCCGCATGGCCATGACGCCTTCCTGCTCGAGGACCCACGCTACCTGGCGGCCGTACGGACCTACTTCGAGCGAACCATTGCCACCGACCTGAAGGGAGATGCAGCATGAGCGACCTGTCGATCATGGAAGGCATCGCCCGCATGGTGCCGCAAGGTGCACGCGTGCTCGACCTGGGCTGCGGCGACGGCGCCCTGATGGCCTATCTGCAGACCCGGCGCGGCTGCAGCGGCTACGGCGTCGAGATCGATGATGCCAAGGTGCAGGCCTGCCTGCAGCGTGGCGTCAATGTGCTGCAGTTCAACCTCGACGAGGGCCTGAGCATGTTCGGCGACGACAGCTTCGATGTCGTGCTGCAGATCGACACGCTGCAGCATCTGCGCAATGCCGAGACCATGCTGCGCGAGACCGTGCGCGTGGGCAAGCGCGGCATCGTCGCCTTTCCGAACTTCGCGCACTGGCCCAACCGGCTCAGTGTGCTGCTCGGACGCATGCCAGTCACGCGCCGCCTGCCCTACCAGTGGTACGACACGCCCAATATACGGGTCGGCACCTATGCCGACTTCGAGCTGCTGGCGCGGCGCAACGGCCTGACGGTCGAGGACAGCTTCGGCCTGCAGGACGGGCGCGAGCTGCGCTGGCAGCCCAATCTGCGCGCCAGCACCGCAGTGTTCAAGCTGCGCCGGGGCTGAGGCCAGGGCAGAAAACCCGGCCGCCGCCGCGGTCTTGCGCCATGGCTCGTCCTGCTCGGCGACAATGGAAAATTGAAGAAACCGTACCGGGCCCTCGCGGCCCTCATGGGGAATTGGCGGCCAGCCGTCCCCAATCCCAAAAAGCAACCAGGACCTCAGCATGCCCGTCTACCGTTCCAAGACCTCCACCGCCGGCCGCAACATGGCAGGTGCGCGCTCGCTCTGGCGCGCCACCGGCATGAAGGACGATGACTTCAGCAAGCCGATCATCGCGATCGCCAACAGCTTCACCCAGTTCGTGCCGGGCCATGTCCACCTGAAGGACCTGGGCCAGCTGGTCGCGCGCGAGATCGAGGCCGCCGGCGGCGTCGCCAAGGAATTCAACACCATCGCGGTCGATGACGGCATCGCGATGGGCCATGACGGCATGCTGTATTCGCTGCCGAGCCGCGACATCATCGCCGACTCGGTCGAGTACATGGTCAACGCGCATTGCGCCGACGCGCTGGTCTGCATCTCGAACTGCGACAAGATCACCCCCGGCATGCTGATGGCCGCGATGCGCCTGAACATCCCGGTCGTCTTCGTCTCGGGCGGCCCGATGGAGGCCGGCAAGGTCCGCCTGGCCAACCCGACCACCCACGCCATCGAGTTCAAGAAGCTCGACCTGGTGGACGCGATGGTGATGGCCGTGGACAGCCAGGTCAGCGACGCCGACCTGGCCGAGGTCGAGCGCTCGGCCTGCCCGACCTGCGGCAGCTGCTCGGGCATGTTCACCGCCAACTCGATGAACTGCCTGACCGAGGCACTCGGCCTGTCGCTGCCGGGCAACGGCACGGTGGTGGCCACCCACGCCGACCGCGAAGCCTTGTTCAAGCAGGCCGGCCGCACCATCGTCGAGCTGTGCCGTCGCCATTACGAGCAGGACGACATGAGCGTGCTGCCGCGCTCGATCGGCCTGAAGGCATTCGAGAACGCGATCACGCTCGACATCGCCATGGGCGGCTCGACCAACACCATCCTGCATCTGCTGGCGATCGCCCAGGAAGCCGAGATCGACTTCACCTTGAAGGACATCGACCGCCTGTCGCTGCTCGTGCCGCAGCTCTGCAAGGTCGCGCCCAACACCAACAAGTACCACATCGAGGACGTGCACCGCGCCGGCGGCATCATGGCCATCCTGGGCGAGCTCGACCGCGCCGGCAAGCTGCACACCGACGTGCCGACCATCCACGCCAAGACCATGAAGGATGCGCTCGACCAGTGGGACATCGCGCGCAATCCGTCCGACGCGGTCAAGACCTTCTACCTGGCCGGCCCGGCCGGCATTCCGACCCAGGTCGCCTTCAGCCAGGCCACCCGCTGGCCCAGCCTGGACCTGGACCGCGCCGAGGGTTGCATCCGCTCGGCCGAGCATGCCTTCTCGCAGGAAGGCGGCCTGGCAGTGCTGCACGGCAACATCGCCATCGACGGCTGCGTGGTCAAGACCGCTGGCGTGGACGAGTCGATCCTGGTGTTCGAGGGCTCGGCCTTCGTGACCGAGTCGCAGGACGAGGCCGTGGCCGAGATCCTGGCCGACAAGGTCAAGGCCGGCGATGTCGTGATCGTGCGCTACGAAGGCCCCAAGGGCGGCCCGGGCATGCAGGAAATGCTCTATCCGACCAGCTACATCAAGTCCAAGGGCCTGGGCAAGGCCTGCGCGCTGCTGACCGATGGCCGCTTCTCGGGCGGCACCTCGGGCCTGTCGATCGGCCACTGCTCGCCCGAAGCGGCTGCCGGCGGCGCGATCGGCCTGGTGCGCAACGGCGACCGCATCCGCATCGACATCCCGAACCGCCGCATCGACGTGCTGCTGTCGGACGAGGAACTGGCCCAGCGCCGCGCCGAACAGGAGGTCAAGGGCTGGAAGCCGGCCAAGCCGCGTCCGCGCAAGGTCTCGGCTGCGCTCAAGGCCTACGCGATGCTGGCGACCTCGGCCGACAAGGGCGCGGTGCGCGACCTGTCGCTGCTCGGCGACTGATCGCGGCCGACCGGCCAGCGGCGCTCACTGGCCGGTAAAGACCGGCCGGCGCCGCTCGGCGAAGGCCTTCCGGCCCTCAGCAAAGTCGGCGCTGCGCGTGCTGGCATGCTCGCGCTGGCGCAGCTCGACCGGGTCGTGGCAACCCGCCGCGATCTCGTTGAGCGAACGCTTGATGGCTTCGAGCGTGCGCGGCGCCATGGCCAGCACATCCGCCAGCAGCGACTGCAGCTCGGCCTCGAACTGCTCGGGCGCCGCCAGCGCCTCCAGGCAGCCGGTCTGCCACAGCTGCTCGGCGCTGAATGGGCGCCCGGTCAGGAAGGCGCGCTTGGCCGCCGCCAGCCCCAGGCGCTCGACATAGCGCAGCAACCCGCTCGGGTAGAAATGCAGACCCAGCGCGGTGGCCGGCATCCGGAACTCGACCCCCTGCAGCGCAATCCTGAGGTCACAGGCCAGGAACAGGTCGGTTGCGCCACCGTAGAGGCTGCCGTTCAAGGCGCAGATCGTGACCGGTCGCAGCGCGGCCAGGGCGTCAGGCACCCGCTCGAAGGCGCTCGAGGCCTGCGCGTCCTGCTCGAAGCCGCCAATGTCGTAGCCAGCACAGAACACGGGTCGGGGCTGGCCCTCCGTGTTGGCGCGCAGCACCAGCACACGGACCGACGGGTCGGCATCGATCTGGGCGAACTGACCCAGCAAGGCGTCCAGGTCGGAATCCTGCAGGCGGTTGCGGTGCGCTGGCCGGTTCAGCGTGAGGGTGGCCACGCCGTCCTGCACGGTCAGCAAGGGGGAGGAAGGATGGTTCGAATTGATGGCGCTCATGGGGCCATTTTCTCTCACCAGGGCGTACAAACAAAAAAGCCTGCATAAGCAGGCTTTTTTGATCAACTGAACCGAGATTCTGGTTGCGCGGGCAAGATTTGAACTTGCGACCTTTGGGTTATGAGCCCAACGAGCTACCAGGCTGCTCCACCGCGCGTCAAGATCTCTAGTATAGCACGAATTATTCGGCAGTCGGAGCTTCAACCGAAGTGTCAGCGCGGTCGACCAGCTCGATCAGGGCCATCGGGGCGTTGTCGCCGACGCGGAAGCCCATCTTCAGGATGCGGGTGTAGCCGCCCGGACGGGTAGCCGAGCGCGGGCCCAGGTCGTTGAACAGCTTGGTGACGACGTCGCGGTCACGCAGGCGGTCGAAAGCCAGGCGGCGGTTGGCGACCGAGTCGACCTTGGCCAGGGTGATCATGCGCTCGACGACGCGACGCAGTTCCTTGGCTTTCGGGACGGTGGTCTTGATGGCCTCGTGCGTCAGCAGCGAGTTCATCATGTTGCGCAGCATGGCCTGGCGGTGGGCGCTGGTGCGGTTGAGTTTACGAAGTCCGTTTCCGTGACGCATGGTAGTTTCCTTTTGAGTATTTACCTACGGCCGTATCAGGTACCGCAGGGGGTCAGGGGCAGAAAAAAGGGATCAGTGCTTTTCCAGGCCGGCGGGCGGCCAGTTTTCCAGCTTCATGCCCAGCGTCAAGCCGCGCGAAGCCAGCACTTCCTTGATTTCGTTGAGCGACTTGCGACCCAGATTCGGGGTCTTGAGCAGCTCGTTCTCGGTGCGCTGGATCAGGTCACCGATGTAATAGATGTTCTCGGCCTTCAGGCAGTTGGCGGAACGCACGGTCAGCTCGAGCTCGTCGACCGGGCGCAGCAGCACCGGATCGAACTGCTGGGTGACACCGCTCTTGACGGCGCCATTCTCGAACACGTCAGCACCTTCGAGCTGCGCGAACACGGCCAGCTGCTCGACCAGGATCTTGGCAGCGGCACGCACGGCCTCTTCCGGACCGACGGCACCGTTGGTCTCGATCTCGAGCACCAGCTTGTCGAGGTCGGTACGCTGCTCGACGCGGGCGTTCTCGACCGCGTAGCTCACGCGCTTGATCGGGGAGAAGGAAGCGTCCAGCAGGATGCGACCGATGGCTCGGGTCGAATCGTCGCCACGGCGCACGTTGCCCGGCACGTAGCCACGGCCCTTCTCGACCTTGATCTGCATATCGAGCTTGGCACCGGCCGACAGGGTGGCGATCGGATGCTCGGGATTCAGGATCTCGACGTCGTGCGGGGTCTGGATGTCAGCTGCGGTGACCACGCCAGCGCCGTCCTTGCGCAGGCTCAGCGTGACTTCGTCACGGCCATGCAGCTTGAAGACCACGCCCTTGAGGTTGAGCAGGATGCTGACGACATCTTCCTGAACGCCATCGATCGAGGAATACTCGTGCACCACACCCGCGATCGTCACTTCCGTCGGCGCATGTCCCACCATGGAGGACAGCAGCACACGGCGCAGGGCATTGCCCAGCGTGTGGCCGTAACCGCGCTCGAAGGGCTCGAGCACGACTTTGGCCTTGTTGGCCGTCAGTTGCTCGACGTTGATGTTCTTGGGCTTGAGCAGATTATTCAGCATTCGGACTTCCTTCAATACCCTCGGCTCGTTACGCCGATAAGGCCGATGGAGCACAAATCCCGGACTCTGCAGCTGAGCAAAGTCCGGGCACTAGGGAGAACCTCGCGATTAACGCGAGTACAGTTCGACGATCAGCGATTCGTTGATGTCGGAACCGAACTCGTCGCGGTCAGGCGACTTCTTGAACACGCCTTCTGCCTTGTCGGCAGCGACTTCAACCCAGGCGGGGAAGCCGATTTGCTTGGCGAGTTCCAGCGCTTCGATGATGCGGGCTTGCTTCTTCGACTTCTCGCGCACGGCGACGACGTCACCGGCCTTGACCGAGTACGACGGGATGTTGACGCTCTGGCCGTTCACCTGGATCGCCTTGTGCGACACCAGCTGGCGTGCTTCGGAACGGGTGGAGGCAAAGCCCATGCGGAAGACGACGTTGTCCAGGCGGCATTCCAGCAGCGACAGCAGGGTCGCGCCGGTGTTGCCACGGCGGCGGTCGGCTTCAGCGAAGTAGCGGCGGAACTGGCGCTCGAGCACGCCGTAGATACGCTTGACCTTCTGCTTTTCGCGCAGCTGCAGGCCGAAGTCGGAGGTACGCTGACCCGAGGTACGGCCATGCTGGCCCGGCTTGGTTTCAAACTTCGACTTGTCGCTGATCGAGCGGCGGGCGCTCTTGAGCAGCAGGTCGGTGCCTTCACGGCGGGAAAGTTTGGCCTTGGGGCCGATATAACGTGCCACGTTGATTCCTTTTATGCACTGCCGCAAGACTTGGCTTGCGGGAGCCGCCCCAGACACGGGGTGGCGGTGGTCTTAACGACGAACACCACCGCAGCGACGCTGCGGTGGCGACCAAAACAAAAGCCTTGGATTATAGCGCGCTCGTACCGATCGGCAAGCGATCAGATACGACGACGCTTTTGCGGACGGCAGCCGTTGTGCGGCACCGGGGTCACGTCGGAGATCGAGGAGATGCGGATGCCGAGGGCGCCGAGGGCGCGCACCGAGGATTCGCGACCCGGACCCGGGCCCTTGATTTCGACGTCCAGGTTCTTGATGCCCTGTTCGATCGCGGCACGACCCGCCACTTCGGAAGCGACCTGAGCGGCGAAAGGAGTCGACTTGCGCGAACCCTTGAAGCCCTGGCCACCCGACGAAGCCCACGACAGGGCGTTGCCCTGGCGGTCGGTGATGGTGATGATGGTGTTGTTGAACGAAGCGTGGACATGCGCGATGCCGTCAGCAATGTTCTTGCGAACCTTCTTGCGCACGCGGGCGGCGGCGCTGCTGGATTGTTGCTTAGCCATGGTGATCCTTCAATCCGGTTTATTTCTTCAGCGACTGTGCTGCCTTGCGCGGGCCCTTGCGGGTACGAGCATTGGTCTTGGTGCGCTGACCGCGGACCGGCAGGCCGCGGCGATGACGGAAACCGCGGTAGCAACCGATGTCCATCAAACGCTTGATGTTCATCGTGGTTTCGCGGCGCAGGTCGCCTTCGATCGTGTAGGAGTTGACCACGTCACGAACTTTTTCGAGTTCGGCGTCGGACAGATCCTTGATCTTCTTGTTGTAGTCGATGCCACAAGCTTCGCAGATCTGGCGCGCACGGGTGCGGCCGATACCGAAGATGGAAGTCAGGCCGATTTCGGCGTGCTTGTGAGGCGGAATGTTGATACCAGCAATACGTGCCATGGTGGTCCCTTAAACCTATCAGCCTTGACGCTGCTTGTGTCGCGGGTCGGTGCAAATAACGCGCACGACGCCATGGCGACGGATGATCTTACAGTTGCGGCACATTTTCTTGACCGAAGCCGAAACTCTCATGTCATTCTCCTGAAGAAATCTCAAAACTCTTTACTTGGCGCGGAACACGATCCGGGCACGCGTAAGGTCATAGGGCGTCAATTCGACCTTGACCTTGTCACCAGGCAGGATGCGGATGTAGTGCTGGCGCATCTTGCCCGAAATGTGGCCCAGGACCACGTGCCCGTTTTCCAGCTTGACCCGGAACGTGGCGTTGGGGAGGTTTTCTAACACCTCGCCCTGCATCTCAATCACATCATCCTTGGCCATTTCTCAGACACCCGGAGCTGCCTTGAAGTTGGCCTTTTTCAACAAGGACTCGTACTGTTGCGACATCAGGTAGTTTTGTACCTGGGCCATGAAGTCCATGGTCACCACCACGATGATCAGCAGCGAAGTACCGCCGAAGTAGAACGGAACGTTGTACTTCAGGATCAGGAACTCCGGCAGCAGACAGACCAGCGTGATGTAGATCGCACCAGCCAGCGTCAAGCGCACCAGCACCTTGTCGATATGCCTGGCCGTCTGGTCACCCGGGCGAATGCCAGGAATGAACGCACCGCTCTTCTTCAGGTTATCTGCGGTCTCCCGGCTGTTGAATACCAGCGCGGTATAGAAGAAGCAGAAGAACACGATCGCCGCGGCGTAGAGCGCCACATAGATCGGCTGTCCCGGCGACAGTGCCGAAGCAATGTCGCGCAACCAGCGCGTACCGTCACCGGTACTGACCCAGCTCACCACGGTAGTGGGCAGCAGGATGATGGACGAAGCGAAGATCGGGGGAATCACGCCAGCCATGTTCAGCTTGAGCGGCAGGTGCGACGATTGACCGCCATACACCTTGTTGCCCACCTGACGGCGTGCGTAATTCACCAGGATCTTGCGTTGTCCGCGCTCGACGAACACCACGAAGTAGGTCACGAGGATCACCAGGGCGACGATGAAGATCGCCGCCAGGGGAGCCATCGCGCCGGTGCGAACCAGTTCGAACAGGCCGCCGATAGCGTTGGGAAGACCCGCAGCGATACCGGCAAAGATCAGGATCGAGATACCGTTGCCCAGGCCACGTTCGGTGATTTGCTCACCCAGCCACATCAGGAACATCGTACCGGCGACCAGGGTCACGACGGTGGTCAGGCGGAAGCCGAAACCAGGGTCGATCACCAGGCCTTGCGTCCCTTCCAGTGCCATGGCAATGCCGAGCGACTGGAAGATGGCGAGGCCCACGGTGCCGATGCGGGTGTACTGCGTGATCTTGCGCTTGCCAGCTTCGCCTTCCTTCTTCATTTGCTCAAAAGCGGGCAGTACATAGCCCATGAGCTGCATGACGATGGAAGCCGAGATGTAGGGCATGATCCCCAACGCGAACACGGTGAAGCGCGACAGCGCTCCGCCCGAGAACATGTTGAACAGGTTCAGGATGCCGCCCTGCTGGCCCTTGAAGAGCTGGGCCAGCTGGTCGGGGTTGATACCTGGCACCGGGATATGAGCCCCGATGCGGTACACGACCAATGCCAGCAGCAAGAATACGAGTCGACGACGGAGGTCGCCGAACTTGCCTGTCTTCGCGAGGGTTGCAGCGTTAGTGGCCACGAGCAGTTCCGGTTAAAACCCGATCAAACCAGCGAGCCGCCAGCGGCTTCGATGGCTTCCTTGGCGCCAGCAGTCGCACCGACGTTAGTCAGCTTGACGGCCAGAGTCAGTTCACCGGTCTTGATGACCTTGACCTTCTTGGCCATTTCCGGCACGAGACCGGCGGCTTTGAGAGTCAGCAGATCGACTTCTGCAGCGCCCAGCGCTTGCAGGTCGGACAGAGTCACTTCAGCGTTGTACTTCAGAGTCTGGGACTTGAAGCCACGCTTGGGCAGACGGCGTTGCAAAGGCATTTGACCGCCTTCGAAACCGACCTTGTGGTAGCCGCCCGAACGCGACTTTTGGCCCTTGTGGCCACGGCCAGCGGTCTTGCCGAGACCGGAGCCAATGCCACGGCCCACGCGACGCTTGGCGTGCTTGGCACCGGCAGCGGGCTTGAGAGTGTTGAGTTCCATGTCTTGACTCCGATCAGATCACTTTGATCAGATAACTGATCTTGTTGATCATGCCGCGCACTGCAGGGGTGTCCTGCAGTTCGCTGGTGCTGTTGATTTTGCGCAGGCCCAGTCCGCGCACGGTGGCGCGATGGTCCTCTTTGCAGCCGATGGGGCTGCGAACCAGTTGAACCTTGATGGTGTTATTGGCAGTCATGATCTCTCCCATCAGCCCAGAATCTCTTCCACCGACTTGCCGCGCTTGGAAGCGACGCTAGACGGGGTGGTCGAGTTCTTCAGAGCGTCCAGAGTGGCGCGGACCAGGTTGTAAGGGTTGCTCGAGCCATGGCTCTTGGCCACGACGTCGGTGATGCCCAGCACCTCGAAGACAGCACGCATCGGGCCGCCGGCGATGATGCCGGTACCCTTGGCGGCCGGCAGCATCATGACGTTGGCTGCGCCGTGGTGACCCTTGACTGCGTGGTGCAGGGAGCCATTCTTCAGCGAAACCTTGATCATGTTGCGGCGGGCTTCGTCCATGCCCTTTTGCACGGCGGCCGGCACTTCACGGGACTTGCCCTTGCCCATACCGACGCGGCCGTCGCCATCGCCAACCACGGTCAGTGCGGCGAAAGCCATGATGCGACCGCCCTTGACCACTTTGGTCACGCGGTTGACAGCAATCATCTTTTCGCGCAAGCCGTCGTCAGCTTCGCTCTTCACGTTAGCTTGAAATTTAGCCATTTGCGTATCCCGTCCAATCAGAATTGCAGGCCGGCTTCACGCGCGGCGTCTGCCAGGGCTTTGACACGGCCGTGGTAGGCGAAGCCCGAACGGTCGAAGGCCACTTTCTCGATGCCAGCAGCCTTCGCTTTTTCAGCGATGCGCTTGCCGATCAGCTCGGCCGCAGCCTTGTTGCCGCCATTGCCCAGCTGAGCACGCACTTCTGCTTCGACGGTGGAGGCCGATGCCAGCACCTTGCTGCCGTCGCCAGAGATGACGCTGGCATAGATGTGCAGGTTGGTACGGTTCACGGTCAGACGAACGGCGCCTTGCTGTGCAATGCGGATGCGGGTCTGACGGGCACGGCGCAAACGCTGTTCTTTTTTCGTCAACATGTTCGCAGTCCTTATTTCTTCTTGGTCTCTTTGATCACGACCTTCTCATCCGAGTAACGGATGCCCTTGCCCTTGTAAGGCTCGGGAGGACGCACGGCACGGACTTCAGAAGCGATCTGGCCAACACGCTGACGGTCAGCGCCCTTGATCACGACTTCGGTCGGGGTCGGGGTGGCGACCGTGATGCCAGCAGGCATCTCGATGTTCACCGGGTGCGAGAAACCAACAGCCAGGTTGAGCTTGTTGCCCGAGGCGGCGGCCTTGTAGCCCACGCCGATCAGGGTCAGCTTCTTCTCGAAGCCCTTGCTCACACCATTGACCATGTTGTTGACCAACTGGCGGATGGTGCCGCTCATTGCATTGGCTTCACGCGATTCGCCGATCGGGCTGAACGACAGCTTGCCGTCAACGCTTTCGACCTTGACCAGCGCGTTCTGAGCCAGCTCCATGGCGCCCAGGGCACCCTTGACGCTGATGGTTTCGGGCTTGATGGCCACTTCCACGCCTTGCGGAATGGCGACTGCCTGCTTACCTACACGAGACATTTCAGATACTCCTCAATGCGCGCGTTAGGCGACGAAACACAGAACTTCACCGCCGACACCGGCAGCGCGCGCTTTGCGATCGGTCATCACGCCCTGGGGAGTGGTGACGATAGCGACGCCCAGGCCGTTTTGGACCTGGGGGATGTCCTTGGTGCCCTTGTAGACACGCAGACCAGGACGGCTGACGCGCTCGATACGCTCGATGACCGGACGGCCAGCGTAGTACTTGAGGGCGATTTCGAGCTGGCTCTTGCCGGCTTCGGTCTTGACTTGGAATCCGTCAATGTAACCTTCGTCCTTCAGCACCTGGGCGATGGCGGTCTTCACTTTGGAAGACGGCATGGCCACGACGGTCTTGGCGACCATCTGTGCGTTACGGATGCGGGTCAGCATATCGGCGATAGGATCACTCATGCTCATTTGGGGTACTCCTTGCGCCTTACCAGCTGGCCTTGGTCACGCCGGGGATTTCGCCGGCAAAAGCCAGTTCACGAACCTTGGCACGTGCCAGACCGAACTGACGGAAGGTGCCACGGGGACGACCGGTGATTTCGCAACGGTTGTGCTGGCGGGTCGGGTTGGCATTGCGGGGCAGTTTCTGCAGACCCAGGCGGGCTGCATCACGCTCTTCGTCGGAACGCTTGGCGTCGCCGGCAATGGCCTTGAACTCGTTGTACTTGTTGGCGAACTTGGCGGCGAGTTTCTCGCGCTTCAGTTCGCGCTGGAGCAAAGCTTGTTTAGCCACAAACCACCTCAGTTCTTGAACGGGAAACGGAAACCAGCCAGCAGTGCCTTGCACTCGGCGTCGGTCTTGGCGGTCGTCGTGATGCTGATGTTCAGACCACGCAGAGCATCCACCTTGTCGTATTCGATTTCGGGGAAGATGATCTGTTCTTTGACGCCAACGTTGTAGTTGCCGCGGCCGTCGAAAGACTTGCCGGAGATACCACGGAAGTCACGCACGCGCGGCAGGGCCACGGTGACGAAACGGTCCAGGAATTCGTACATCTGGGCGCCACGCAGGGTGACCATGCAGCCGATCGGCTGTTGTTCGCGGATCTTGAAACCAGCGATGGCCTTGCGGGCCTTGGTCACGACGGGCTTCTGGCCAGCGATCTTGGTCAGGTCGCCGACGGCGTGGTCCATGACTTTCTTGTCGGCAACAGCTTCGGACACACCCATGTTCAGGGTGATCTTGGTGATGCGCGGCACTTCCATGACGGACTTGTAGCCGAACTGCTCTTTCAGAGCCGGTGCGACCTTGTCGCGGTAGATTTCTTGAAAGCGTGCCATGGTCATGCTGCCTTGATTTCTTCGCCGGAAGACTTGAAGACGCGGACTTTCTTGCCGTCTTCAGTCACCTTGACGCCGACGCGATCGGCCTTGCCGGTGGCGGCGTTGAAGATAGCCACGTTGGACTGGTGGATAGGCATGGTCTTGTCGACGATGCCGCCAGCGATGCCCTTCATGGGGTTCGGCTTGGCGTGCTTCTTGACCAGGTTGATGCCTTCAACCACCAGACGCTCTTCGTTAGCGCGCTGCACCACGGTGCCACGCTTGCCCTTGTCGCGACCAGCGATGACGATGACTTCGTCGCCTTTACGGATCTTGTTCATGTGTCGATTCCTTACAGGACCTCAGGGGCCAGGGACACGATCTTCATGAACTTTTCGGTACGCAGTTCACGCGTCACGGGGCCGAAGATGCGGGTGCCGATAGGCTCCAGCTTGGCATTGAGCAGAACGGCAGCATTGCCGTCGAACTTCACCTTGGCACCATCGCCGCGGCGAATGCCGGCAGCGGTACGGACGACCACAGCGTTGTAAACCTCGCCTTTTTTGACGCGGCCACGCGGTGCGGCTTCCTTGATGCTCACTTTGATGATGTCGCCCACGCTGGCATAACGGCGCTTGGAGCCGCCCAGCACTTTGATGCACATCACGGACTTGGCGCCCGTGTTGTCAGCAACATCGAGTCGAGATTGCGTTTGGATCATTTGATTTAAGTCCCAACTTGAATCCCAGCGGCCACCACGGCCACAGGCGATCAGTCTTGGGCCCGTCGTTGGCAGCCAGCTCACGGTTTGCAACCGCGCTCCGGCCGACTTCGCTGGGCAGATACTTCCCCCACTACGGGCGAAGAGATCGATTATCTACCAGTTCCACAATTTAGGCAAGGGATTTTTACCGACAAATGCAACACCACCACCAAGCCCTGCGCCGCCCTGCCCGACCCCGGCCAAGACCCGGTACCCGCAGGTAAGATCGGCACCCATGAAGCAAGAGCCGACTCCCATCGCATCGACCCGCATCGCCTTCATCGGCGGCGGCAACATGGCCAGCGCCATCATCGGCGGGCTGATCCAGCAGGGCCTGGACGGCGACCAGATCACGGTCGTCGAGCCCTTGCCTGAGCAACGCGAACGCCTGCAGACCCAGTTCGGCGTGCGTACCGAGGCGGCAGCCGGCCCGGCGCTGCAAGACTGCAGCCTGGTGGTCTGGGCCGTCAAGCCCCAGGTCTTCAAGCAGGTCGCACAGGACTGCGCGGCGCAGGTGGCGGGCGCACTGCACTTGAGCGTGGCGGCCGGCATCCGCAGCGACAGCATGGCGACCTGGCTCGGCAGCGAGCGCATCGTGCGCGCCATGCCCAACACGCCGGCGCTGGTCGGCCAGGGCATGACCGGCCTCTACGCGCGGGCAGCGGTCGCCGCAGCGGACCGCGGGCTGATCGAGGCCGTGATCGGCACCACCGGCCAGTACCTGTGGGTCGAGCGCGAGGCCGACCTCGACGCCGTGACCGCGCTGTCGGGCTCGGGGCCGGCCTATGTGTTCTATTTCCTGGAGGCAATGCGCCAGGCCGGTACCGAAATGGGCCTGAGCGCCGAGACCGCGACCCGGCTCGCGATCGGCACCTTCGCGGGTGCCGCCCAGCTGGCCAGGGATGCCAGCGAGCCGCCCGAGGTGCTGCGCGAGCGCGTCACCTCCAAGGGCGGCACCACCTATGCGGCGCTGAGCTCGCTCGAGGCCAGCGGGGTCAAGGCGGCCTTCGTGCAGGCCATGCATGCGGCGGGCCGGCGCGCGCAGGAACTCGGCGACGAGTTCGGCGCCTGAGTCACCCGAGTCAGTTCAGCGCATAGCCGCCGGCCACGCCGAGAAACAGGGTCAGCCCGAGCCAGTGGTTGAGGCGGAAGGCGCGAAAGCAGCCTTCGCGCGTGCGATCACGGATCATGCCGCGATGCCAGACCACCTGGGCCAGCGCGGCCACCAGCGCCAGGCCGAACACCGGACCGCCAACCTCGGGCCAGAGCAGCCAGGCCCACAGCACCAGGTGCAGCAGGTAGAAGGCGGTCACGCCCGCGACATCCCAGCGCCCGAGCGTGATGGCCGAGGTCTTCATGCCGATGCGCAGGTCGTCGTCGCGGTCGACCATCGCGTACTCGGTGTCGTAGGCCAGCACCCAGAACAGCTTGCCGAGCATCAGTGCCCAGGCCTGCCAGGGCACCTGGCCCTGGACGGCGGCATAGGCCATCGGGATGCCGAAACCGAAAGCCACGCCCAGCACCGCCTGCGGCAGCGCGACATGCCGCTTGGCATAGGGGTAGAGCATGGCCACCAGCAGCGCCGGCACCGACAGCGCAATGGTGACGGCATTGGTCGTGAGCACCAGGCCGAAGGCCAGCAGCGCCAGCCAGGCACCGACGAGCAGCGCTTCGCGGGTCGAGATCCGGCCGCTCGTGATCGGGCGCTGCGCGGTGCGCTTGACATGGCGGTCGAAGTCGCGGTCGGCGACATCGTTGATGCAGCAGCCGGCGCTGCGCATCAGGATGGTGCCGAGCGTGAAGACCAGCAGCAGGTGCCAGCCCGGCCAGCCGCCAGCAGCGACCCAAAGCGCCGACAGCGTGGGCCAGAGCAGCAGCAACCAGCCGGCGGGCCGGTTCCAGCGGATCAGGTCGAGGTAGAGCGCGAGCTTGGCGCGCCAGGCCGGCAGCGCGGCAGCGTTGGTGGGGTTCATGCGGACAGTCTCTTGACGCCCGGCAGTTCGCAGGCGTAGATGGCATTGCGCAGCGCGGCGATCGCCTCGTAGCGCGTGAAGCTGCGGCGCCAGGCCAGCACGACGCGGCGCGTCGGCGGCTCGCCGGCAAAGGGCAGATAGCGCAGGTAGGAGGCGTCACCCGGGCCCGATCCGGGCGGCAGGGTCCTGGCCCCCGGGCCGAGCGCCGAATTCGGCACGCTCAGGCGCGGCACCAGCGTGACACCCATGCCGGCGGCGACCATGTGGCGGATGGTCTCGAGCGAGCTGCCCTCGAAGCTCTTGCGGATGCCCTCGGCATCGTTCGAGAAACGGGCGAACTCGGGACAGACCTCGAGCACATGATCGCGAAAGCAGTGACCGGCACCCAGCAGCAGCATGGTCTCCTGCTTGAGCTGCTCGGCCGTGACCTCGTCCTGCTGCGCCAGCGCATGCGCCACCGGCACCACGGCGAGGAAGGGTTCGTCGTAGAGCGGCGCGATCGCGAGATTGGTGTCGGGAAAGGGTTCGGCCAGGATGGCGGCATCGATCTCGCCCAGGCGCAGCTGCTCGAGCAGCTTGGCGGTCAGGTTTTCCTGCAGCATCAGCGGCATCTGGGGCGAACGCTGGATCACCTGGCGCACCAGGTCGGGCAGCAGGTAGGGGCCTATGGTGAAGATGACACCCAGGCGCAGCGGCCCGGCGAGCGGGTCCTTGCCACGCTTGGCGATCTCCTTGATCGAGGCCGCCTGCTCGAGCACGACCTGGGCCTGGCGCACGATCTCCTCGCCCAACGGCGTGACCGCGACCTCGCTGGCGTTGCGCTCGAACAGCTTGAGCTCGAGCTCTTCCTCGAGCTTCTTGATCGCGACCGACAAGGTCGGCTGCGAGACGTAGCAGGCCTCGGCCGCCTTGCCGAAATGGCGTTCGCGCGCAACGGCGACGATGTACTTGAGTTCGGTCAGCGTCATGTGGGGTTCAGGCCTTCAGATAATCGGATTTTCCGCCAAGCCAGCGCTCGACATGCTGCTGCGCCAGGCGCGGCCAGCGTTCGAGCATGACAGGCGCCCAGGCGCGCGCCCATTCGAGCAGGTGGATGTCGGTCGCGAGGTCGGCAAAGCGCAACATCGCCGCGCCCGACTGGCGCGCACCGAGAAACTCGCCGGGCCCGCGGATCTCGAGGTCGCGGCGGGCAATCTCGAAGCCGTCGGTGGTCTCGGCCATGGCGCGCAGGCGCTCGCGCGCGGTCTCGCTCAGGCGCCCGGACTCGTTGGTCGAATACAGCAGCAGGCAGGCCGAAGCCGCCGCGCCGCGTCCGACCCGACCGCGCAACTGGTGCAACTGGCTCAGACCGAAGCGCTCGGCATGCTCGATCACCATCAGCGAGGCGTTGGGCACGTCGACGCCGACCTCGATCACGGTGGTGCTGACCAGCACGCCCATGAGGCCGGCGCTGAACAGCGCCATCACGGCCTTCTTCTCGACTGGCGGCATGCGTGAGTGCAGCAGGCCGACGCGCAGCGGCGTCCCGTCGGCGTTGCACAGGCCTTCCATCGCGGCGCTGAGCTCGAGGTGGGTGGCGGTCGCGTTGCCGAGGTCGAGCGCCTCGCTCTCCTCGATCAGCGGACAGACCCAGTAGACCTGACGCCCCTGCGCGACCTGGGCCCGGATCCGGCCGATGACCTCGTCGCGCCGGCTGTCGGAGACGGTCTTGGTCACGATCGGACTGCGCCCGGGCGGCAGCTCGTCGATGGTCGAGACATCGAGGTCGGCGTAGTAGCTCATCGCGAGCGTGCGCGGGATCGGCGTCGCGCTCATCATCAGCAGATGCGGCTCCAGGCCGGCGTCGCGCATCTTCTCGCGCAGGGCCAGGCGCTGCGCGACACCGAAGCGGTGCTGCTCGTCGATCACGGCCAGCGCCAGGTTCTGGAACTGGACCTGATCCTGGATCACGGCGTGGGTACCGACCACCAGCGCGGCCTCGCCCGAGGCGATGCGCGCGAGCATGGCGGCGCGCTCCTTCTTCTTCTGGCTGCCGGTCAGCCAGGCCACCGACTTGCCCAGCGGCGCCAGCAGCGGCTCGAGCCAGCCGACCAGCTTGCTGAAATGCTGCTCGGCCAGGATCTCGGTCGGCGCCATCAGCGCGCATTGCCAGCCGGCCTCGATCGCGACCGTGGCGGCCAGCGCCGCGACCACGGTCTTGCCGCTGCCGACATCGCCCTGCAACAGGCGGTGCATCGGCACCGGGCGCGCCAGGTCGGCCGCGATCTCGTCGACGACGCGAGCCTGCGCTGCGGTCAGGCCGAAGGGCAGGACCGCCAGCAGCTGCTGGTCCAGGCCTTGCGGACGGCGATGCAGTGCCGGTGCGCGCAGCAGGTCGCGCTCCTGCTTGGCCCGGTGCTGCGACAGCTGCTGCGCCAGCAGCTCCTCGGCCTTGAGCCGCTGCCAGGCCGGATGGCTGCGATCCTCGAGCGCCGCCAGCGAGGTATCGGGCCTGGGGTGATGCAGGAAATAAAGCGCTTCGCGCAAGCTCCAGACCCCCTGCCCGCCACCGGGCAGGCGCTGGCGCAGGCCCGGGCAGTCCGCCAAGGCATCGGGCGGAATGGTGTCGCCGAGATCGGCGCGGTCCAGACCGCCGAGCACCGCGCGGCGCAGATAGGCCTGTGGCAGTCCGGCGCTGGTCGGATAGACCGGGGTCAGCGCATCGGGCAGCTCGCCACCGGCGACGCGGAAGGTCGGGTGCATCATGGTCCAGCCCAGGAAGCCGCCACGCAGCTCGCCACGGGCCCGGATGCAGGCGCCGACCGACAGCGTGTTCTGGTGCGAGGGATAGAAGCTGAAGAAGCGCAGCGTGCAGCGCTCGCTGCCGTCGTCGAGCACCACCAGCAGCTGACGCCGCGGACCGGGGCTGAGCTCGCAGGAGGTCACGACGCCCTCGATCTGGACTTCCTCGCCCTCGCGCGCATCGCGCAGGCGCACGATGCGGGTCTCGTCCTCGTAGCGCAGCGGCAGGTGCAGCGCGAGGTCGATCGCACGCACCAGCCCGAGCTTGCGCAGCGCTTTCTGCGGCGCGGACAGGGGCTTGCTGGCGGTGGCCGGCGGCGGAGCGGACAAGGCGTCTGACATGGCGGCATTTTGCCGCAGCCGGACCCGCTTTGCGCCTGAACAGAAAAGCAGACAATCACGGCATCCATTTCAAGGAAAAGCAGAGCATGAGCCTGGCGTTCAATTACCGGCACCTGTATTACTTCTGGATCGTCGCCAAGGAAGGCAGCATGACGCGCGCCGCCGCGCGGCTCGACATGGCGGTGCAGACCGTCAGCGCGCAGGTGCGCGAGCTCGAGCGCGACCTCGGCTGCCAGCTGCTCAAGCCCGCCGGACGCGGGCTGGCGCTGACCGAGGCCGGCATCGCCGCGCTGCGCCAGGCCGAACAGATCTTCCAGCTCGGCGAAGTCCTGCCCGAACGGGTGCGCGCAGCGGCGCAGGCACCGACCATGCGACTGGCGGTCGGGATCGCCGACGGCCTGGCCAAGCTCGAGGTGCAGCGCCTGCTGCAACCGGTGCTGGCCACGCCGGAGCTGCGCCTGGTCTGCCACGAAGGCGAGATGGCCGACCTGCTGGCCGAACTCGCGGTGCATCAGCTCGACGTGGTGCTGTCCGACCACCCGGCCCCGTTCAACCCGCACCTGAAGGTGCACAGCCACCCGCTGGGCAGCACCGGCATGGGCTGGTATGCCGCGCCGCGCTGGTGGGAGCAGGCACAGGCCGGTTTTCCGGCCTCGCTGCAGGATGTCCCGGTGCTGCTGCCCACCACCCACTCGATCGTGCGCGCCCATCTCGACCAGTGGCTGGCCCAGCTGGGCCTGCGCCCGCGCGTGGTCGGCGAATTCGAGGACAGTGCCCTGCTCGAGACCTTTGGTGGCGCAGGCCTGGGCGTGTTCCCGGCCGCGCTCGCGCTGGAGGACGCGCTGCTGCAGCGGCATCAGGCCAGACTGCTCGGCGCCTGCGCCGGGGTCGAGGAGCATTACTACGCGATCAGCACCGAGCGCAAGGTGCAGCACCCGCTGCTGCGCCAGCTGCTGAGACCGGATTGAGCGCCCGGTCCGTCCCCCGCGGACCGGGCGCTCAGGCCAGCGCCGCGTGCAGCTCGATCAGTGCCAGCGTCAGCTTGTGCCTGGGGTCGAGGTGGATCATGGGCCGTGCGAGCTGGTGCGACTCGCGCACCTTGATCGAAGCCGGCAGATAGGGCTGCAGCACCGGCAGGCCTTCTGCGATCAGCTCCTGCACCAGTTGCTGCGGCAGCTTGGCGCGCGGCTGGAACTGGTTGACCACGATGCCCTTGACCTGCAGCGCGGGATTGTGGTCGGCGCGGATCTCCTGCACATTGGCCAGCAGGGTGTAGAGCGCCTGACGGCTGAAGTCGTCGCAGTCGAACGGAATCAGGCAGCCACCCGCGCCCATCAGCGCCGAGCGGGTGTAGAAGTTCAGCGCCGGCGGCGTGTCGATGTAGATCCGGTCGTAGTCCGCGCCGAGCTGCTGCAGCGCCTCGCGCAGCTTGTAGATCTTGTGGCGCGACTCGAGCTTGACCTGCAACTCGTCGAGCCGGCCGCTCGCCGCCATCAGGTCCAGCCGCTCGAACGGCGTGCGCAGCACGAAATCGGCTGGCGGCGCCGGATTGAAGCTGAAGCCCAGCGTCTGGTCGAAGAAGCTCGCCACCGTGGGCTGCTGCGCGCCCACCGGGGCGCCGAGCAGGTAGCGGGTCGAGTTGCCCTGCTGGTCGAGATCGATCAGCAGCGTGCGCAGGCCCTGGGCAGCACTGATCGCGGCGAGGTTGGAGGCGATGGTGGACTTGCCCACCCCACCCTTCTGGTTGAATACGACGAGCGCCACGGCGCCTCCTGCTGTTGTTGGTCCGGATCATTATGGGGCAGTCCAGCCATGGGAAAATGTCGGTTTTTCTTGGCACGGGCCCGTTCGGCCCTCAAGCGACATGAATCCATCCTCTGCCAGCGCCACGCGCGCCCACACCGTCAGCGACTTCGACTTCGAGCTGCCGCCCGAACTGATCGCCCAGCACCCCACCGCCGAGCGCAGCGGCTCACGCCTGCTCGACAACAGCGGCCGCTCGCCGGTCGACCGCATCTTCAAGGAACTGCCCGGCCTGCTCAAGGCCGGCGACCTGCTGGTCTTCAACGACACCCGGGTCGTCAAGGCTCGCCTGTATGGCGAGAAGGCCTCGGGCGGCAAGGTCGAGCTGCTGATCGAGCGCGTGCTCGACGGCCACGAGGTGGTCGCGCACATGAAGGTCAGCAAGAAACCTCTGCCGGGCGCGCTGCTGCACATGGTCGGCGGCTTCAGCGCCGAGCTGCTGGGCCGCTGGCCCGAGGACAACGGCCCGCTGTTCCGCTTCCGGCTCAGCGCCGAGCCCTACGCGCTGATGGAGCAGCATGGCCATGTACCGCTGCCGCCCTATATCGAACATGGCGACAGCGCCGAGGATGAGCACCGCTACCAGACCGTGTTCGCGCGCGCTCCCGGTGCGGTCGCGGCACCGACCGCCTCGCTGCACTTCGACCAGGCCCTGCTCGACGCGCTCGAAGCCCGCGGCGTGCAGCGCGCCAGCGTCACGCTGCATGTGGGCGCCGGCACCTTCCAGCCGGTCAAGGTCGAAACCATAGCCGACCATGTGATGCACTCCGAGCGCTACGATGTGCCCGAGGCCACACAACAGGCGATTCGCGAATGCCGCGCCCGCGGCGGCCGCGTGGTCGCGATCGGCACGACCACGGTGCGTACGCTCGAATCCTGGGCCAAGTCCGGCCGTGCCAGCGGCGAAACCCAGATCTTCATCACGCCCGGCTTCGAGTTCCAGCTCGTCGACCTGCTGGTGACCAACTTCCACCTGCCCAAGAGCACGCTGATGATGCTGGTCAGCGCCTTTGCCGGCTACGAGACCAT
>ERZ1034363.562-NODE-562-length-25417-cov-4.892739_pt1 | contig 25417 bp, 28 predicted proteins | sample MGYA00520616_ERZ1034363 | MGnify/ENA primary metagenome ERZ1034363 (study PRJEB33736, sample SAMEA104284506) | Azolla filiculoides | biome: Urban; feature: Water surface; material: Ditch water | place: Netherlands | collected 2015-10-28 | depth 0-0.1 m ... | reverse complement strand
AAATACTCTTCTAACCTTTCATCAATATCCATAATATATCCCTCTTGAGTTTTTAGGTATTTATTTGAGGAATTTTGAGGATAAAACGGAAAAAGCACTCGATAGAGTGCTTTTTGGAGGAGGTGGATATACTAGGCCATATAACCAAGTTTGTGCTTCAACCCTGGCAAAGACCAGCAATCTTCATTGTGATCCAACTTATCACCGTATTTCACGATAGCTTGCATACACCACTTAGCCAATTCAACTTTTATCGGACCTTCTGGTACACAATCAAAATGAACTGATCCGATAGCACGTAAATCTTTTCGAATAGCATATAAGCATAGTTCGGGTGGTGGCCTGTTGATATGCATGATGGCTAGGGGATCCATGTCAAGTAAAGCCATACACATCATTGGAGTTCTATTCTTTACAAACCGAATATTATATGAATCCAATTTCAACGCCAATTCGATATAATCGTCTTGATCTTTTATCATGGAGAATGAACGTGGCTCTGAATATAGGGCAGCTAAACAAATCTCTTCCGTTTGGTTTTTTACATATTGCAATGCGTATCCATTCTGTTCAACAGCAGCCAAGCATATTTCACTAGTTTGGTTTTTAACCCATTGCAATGCCAAATGATAGTTTTTCACTGCTTCTAAACATATTTCATCAGTCTGTTTTCTGACAAACTTTAAGGTAAACCCATTTTTCTTAACCGCTTCCAAACATAGAAATTCTGTTTGGTATTTGATTAATTCGAGATTCATTGGGTTTGTGTATATAGCTGCTAGGCATTCATTGCAGCCTGATAAATCCACACTTTTTGTTAACTTTTTGTCGTCAGCCATTCTATACGCATCGAGTAATGCATCGGTTCTACCAGAATCGACCGGTAATTTGCAATATCGTAGTATTTCGGCATTCATTCGACGTTGTACATGATCACTATCAAATGACATATATTCATAAGGGTGTTGTTTCATCTGAAAACTCCAAGGTTAATTGTAAATGGCCGCAATCCCAGATTAAATCTTTGTTTACGGATTTGTCTATACCATTTGTACCAATGGTAAATTCTACACGCCATCCAAAACTTTCATGGAATTGATTATTGAATGGCGTTTTTGATTATACTTTATAAGAATACAACAATCCAGGCAAATACCACAATGAATTGTCTTTACCATGCATTATTTCATCACCATATTTCAACTGAGCCATTACTAGATGGGATCTCAATTCATCCAATATTGGACCAGCTGGAACTTCATTAAAGTGGACAGAACCAATACATGTTAAATCTTTTCGAATTGCATATAGACACAACTCTGGTGGTGGGTTATTTAATTGAAATATGATGTGTGGATCTATATCAACCAATAATTTACACATTTTCGGCGTTACGTTTTTAGCAAACCGTATATTCCGCACATCCTCAAATATTGCAAACATAGTAAATTCGTCACTTGGATCTTTGACAAATCTAAAAGATAATGGATCATTTTGCACTGCAAGTTTGCAAATTTCCTCGGTCTGTTCCTTCACATACTCCAAAGCAAGACCATTGTTTTCAACTGCAACCTTATTCATCATTTCAGTAGGTTTTCTAACAAATTGTAATGCCAATCCGTTATTAATAACCGCCGCCATGCATATATCATGTGTTTGCCGTTTTACGAATTGCAATGCCATCCCACACTCGTACACAGCAGAAAAGCACACCAACTCAGATTGTACTTTGGCGTATTTTAGATTCATCCCGTCCCATATGACAGCCAAATAACATTCATATAGGTCGCTCCAATCAATATTAACATTGATTGGGTTTTTGTCATCATTCAAGTATAACTCCATAATATCATCGTTTAAAACGTATTTGGAATTTCCGATAGCCTTGTTATGATTGGCATTATTTGTAGTTTCAATAGCAACCTGATTACGTAAAGCAGCATCATTCAGCATATTAAACCGATTGGTAGTATTTGGTTTTATCATATCGCACCATTAAAATGTGTTAAATAATTAAATATCAAGAACCCATTTTCTACGACCACAACTCCATACTTTCATGAATTTGGATCGTTTTACGAGTTCACCCGTTTCCTCATCTTCAGTGTCAACGAGTTCGTCAACTACTTCTGTGTATAATTCTTCGGAACGGTCACTTAAATACCAACATACTGGATTAAGTGTTTCATCCAAAATAAACCCTGCATCCTTATACACATCTCCCATCATCCATTCATTTTCAGTGTATGCAATCATCTTGGTTGGGTTGAAAGTAGAAACAAACTCATTCAATAATCTTTTAGTACCCCCAATAACATTGGTGTGGTATGAATACAGTGAAATAATTACGACACCATCGTCGATATTGAATGACATGACTGATACTAACATACCAGAATGGAAAAGTCCATAACTAATTTCGGAATCAATTGCACCAAGAACATTGAACAGTGAATGAAAATCAGTAGCATCTTGGTTTGATACAATTCGAATATCACAATCACTAGAATCCACAATTAATGTATTCAATCCTAACGAGTTAATTAATTCCAACTGAACCTGTTCTCTTTTAGCTTTCCACACACTAGAGAATAGACTAATCAATTTGATACCACGGTCTTCACTTACCTTGAACTTATCGTAATGATAAGACTCGGTGATATGTGGTACATCTGTATGATGCCAAAACACGCCATTGTATTCGATGGCAATTTTCAAATCAGGTAAAAATATGTCAATTTCTTTTCTGTTACCGAGTAGTTTTCTTGAATTTCGGATAATACTGGTAATACCCAACGATTCCAAGAATCTAACCACCCCAAGTTCTTCTGAACTTTGGAATGGACTTCTAAGTTTGAGTCTATTCAAGTGGCGGCACACTGTAGCTGTTGTTACCTGTAGTAAACCTGAAATTTGTGGGATCGTGTAATTATTAACCAAAAATTCCATTGCAACAATATCATATAAGGTAAGATAATTTTGGTTATTGTATTTGTCAGCCCAGTATTGTGGACCATACTTTTCAGCACGAGTTTTCAAAGTTTGTTCCATGTTATTGTAATTCTCATTACCGTGATTCAATAACTTGGTTGCTTTATTCTTTGCGGTGGCACCTGCCACCTTTTCATCGTCTGAGTAAAATTCAATGCGTGATTGCTTGGCTTTTTCGGTTTGTCCTATATTGGCAACATTGTAATCTCGCAAGTTAGTAACTTTTCGCTTTTCGTTTATTTCTTGTTTGCGTTCTGGTGAATATGATTGCTTATCGGCTGATACTTTTTCACCAACTATAGCACTGGCGCATTTGCACTTTCCAGACTTATTACATCGCTTGTATCCATCCACGAATGACTTAAATTTATAATGATTTCCTATCGGACAAATATGAGGTTCATTGTATAAGAACTTGTGCATTTTCTCCGTGAATTTCGAGCCATAGCTTAGTTCTATTATTTCAACCAAATCTGGGTGTCTGTTTTTAATTACTTTCACTAAATGTTTGCATGACGTGGTTTCTGCCAAATGGCTTAGTTTATCTTTTAGTTGTTCGATAACTTCTTCTGTAAAATCTGTCATATTAAATATCCTCTGTGTGATTGTTTGCAGTTTTGTTGGCGTGATTGGTGATCCACTTTTGTTTAAATTCATCCACTTGCATGGGGCTATTAGCTTGATATCTAACTTGCATTGTACCTGTTCTAGTTACATTCATCTGAACAAGTTTGTCTTGATCACTCCATACTTCTTTCATTTTAGCAGAATGTGCCTTCCCTTTAGCTGGGCATGAATTGTCACAGTATTTACGATAACCGTCTTTGTACGAAATATAAGAAGCAACCTTACCGCAAGGGCATTTACTTGGCATCTCATTTGTAACTATGCATCTAATAGTTTCACTTGTATTCCGCGTACCTAACATGTCTTTTACACCTTGCACGTATAAGGCCATATCTGGATTCGATTTTAATGTAGAATCAAAGGTACTAGCTCGTTGCTTTCCAGCCATTTCAGTAATTCGTTCTTTCATTGTAGTCATTTGTTGTTTTCCTTGTTAGGTTCAGTTTCGTTGAAGTATACCCGCAATATTATTAGATGTCAACTATTATTTTTCAATTATCTTTTAGATAGGCAACAAAAAAGCACCCGAAGGTGCTTTAGTGTAATAAAAACAATAAGATATGTTCTTAGAAGAAAGACGCTTGTGCAACAGTAACTTTGCCCAAATAGTCGGCAGAATTCCCCAAACTTGAAGAAGTATTGGTAAGTTCCGCATAACCGTAACGCGTTAAAAAGCTAACACAGGGTTCGAAGGTATTTGGGTCAAGTACCACGCCGCTTGACATCAAGGGGATATATGGGCAGAAGAAAGCAGCAGAATCAGTTTCAGTCGTACCTTTATAACCGATCAATACATCGTCGTTAGCTGCATATGTATTAACATAAATCTTCATCGCACTGTTCAATGTACCAACAAATTTAGTGTTGGTAGGTGCTTCGAAAGTACCTTCTGTAGTACGAGCAAAAGCTGAAGTAGTAGCAGATTGTAAGATAGTTAAAGCAGTTGGAGAAACAACAGCCCAGTTACCAGCGCCACGACGTGTACGTTGTGCGATAGTGTTTGCAACTCGGTTGATAGCAACTGCCAATGAAGCGTGTTCATCACCAACGAAAGTAGCAACACCAGAAACTTGAGTTTGGTTCCAAGCGATAAGGTTGTTAGTACCAGCTAAAGTTGACAAACTTGACAAGATTTCTTGATCGATCTCAGCAGTGATTTCTTGTGCTAATGCAGCCATGATTTCTGCTTCGATGTCAATACCTTGTTGAGCTTGTGCATCTTGTGCTGCTTCGAAAGTCCAACGTGCTGACAATTTACGTGATTTCGCTTCAACTGTTTGTTTCAAGATTTGGATGCTTAATTGGTTACCAGCTACCGCTTCTTTCGCTGCAGTTGCGTCTGCTTTACCATTAGTGTTACCAGAGTAACCTTCAGCAATTTTGAATGGTGATAATGCTTCGTCACCAGCAGTTGTTGAACCACCAGCTGAACCAGTGAATGAATCAGAGTAACGCACACGTAAAGTGTGGATTTGGCCAACTGGACCAGTCATTGGTTGTACACCAACCAATTCGTTAGCGATAACAGTAGGCATAACACGACGGATAACTGGTAAGATAACGCGGTTTAATGTAGCAACGTTACCTGCAGAAGTTGCGCCTGCAGTAGCAGATTCTGATAATTGTTTGCGGGTATTTTCAAGAACAGTTGACATAACAGTTCTTTTGTTCCCTTGTAAGCCTTCCAAAAGTGCTTCTTTGGTTTCTGACCAACGTGATTCTAATAATTGTGACATATATGTTCTCCTTAAGCTGATAATCCCGCAAGTCTGCGGATGTCTGTGAGTTCGGCAGTCTTTTCACTGAAAGACGGTACCTGTTTGTTACCTGTAATTTCTTTAGATTCTGTAAGTGCTTTACGAGAAGTTCTAACACCGCTGTCTAGGACAGAAGGTAGGTATTTGTCGTAAGCTGCGTACAGTTTATCTGTTTGTACCGATTCGAGCAGTTCACTCATGACTGTTCTTTTGTCGCCAACCAATGGGCCTAAGAGTTCGTTAAGAACGTCTTTGCGTTGAGTTGATTCTTTAAGAACGCGTACTTGTGCTTCTTTGCTTTCAGCGAGTTGTTTAGCTTGTACTACGATTTTCGCTGCTTCTTCCAACTCGATTTCTTTTTGTTGAATGACTTGCATCAATTTAACAGTTTCCGATTTCTCGTTAAGGTGACTAGCTGCGTATTCGCTGGCAAAACTTTCAAAAATTCTGCGACCGAAGTCATTTCTGCGAGCAGATTCGATATCTTCTTTCAGTTGAGTCATTTCTGCGCGTAGACCTTTGGTCACGGTGCTTTCGATGATAGCAGCTGAATGAGCAATGAAATCTTTTTTGACTTCTTCGAACTTAGCTTTACTTTCTCTAACTAAACGAACTTTAGTTTCGGCTAAGTCTTTTTTGTCTGTGTGGAAATCTGCGATTTCTTTCGCTAGTGCATCCACGATAAAAGATTCCAATTTAGATATGTTATCTGCGACGGCTCTACGGTCTTCATTAAGTTCGGCAAGTTCTTTGCTAAGATTTTGCATAACGAAAGATTCCATGGCTTTGGCATCTTGGTTAATTTTTCTAGCATATTTTGCTTTTGCTTCGATAAGTCCTTGACGGTCTTCTGCGAAATCTTGAAGTTCAGATGCTAATTTATCTGAAATCATGTTTTCGACAGCTTCGAGTAAAGAGGCTTTATCGTGCTCATATTTGTGAGCAAATTCTTCACGTAGAGTGGCAGTGACTTGATCACGGTTTTCTTGAATTCGACTTTCCCAAGCGTTTTCAATTTCCGATTTCATATCCTCGGAAATCACATTGTTTTCAAACAATTGTTTTACAAAATCCTGCATGTGATTCTCCTCTCTTGTGTGTATTTAGTTCAGGCCCTTGATGATGCGCATCAAGCTCTCTGAGATGTATTTCTGTGCTTTCGGGTCACCTTGTACTTCTTGGGCGATACGTAAAGCGGTATTACCACCGGCTGCGTTCATGATATGTTCATAAACGGGAGTTGGGTAGGCACCTGGTGCGCTAGGTTGAGCGACGACGTCTACGGTAATGATTTCAAAACCTTGGACATAGCCGTTGTTATCTACATCACCAGACCCTCTACTTGAAACTCCCAGTTTTACACCGGCTTCGAGCATAGATTCGATAAGTTTTCCCATTGGAGTTGGTAAGATTTTAAGTTTACCGTAGCCGTTAGGACCGTCCATCCACATTTTCGTAATCATGTGGCTGACTCTATCGAGGTTAATTCTTAAGTCTGCTGGGTGGTCAACTTCGCCTAAAACTGAGTAGCCACCTGAGATCTGTTCGTTAAGAGTTTTAACAGCTTTACCGATTTCTTGAGAAGAGTAGACCCGTTGGTTTGCATTTTTGATATCGCCTTGGATGCAGATACCGTTAAGATGCAAAGATTTTTGGTCACCTTCATTAGAATGTTCAAGAACGATATGTGCTTGATCAAAACTCAGATGTTCAGTTAAGGGAGTTCTCACTGTTGCTTCCTATCGTTTGTTGCGAAATAAGCTAGTTGAGTTCGCGCCGTCATCTGCTTTTTTGGGAGCAGGTGCTTTTTTGAATGCATCACCAGCTTTGCCACCTGGAACATTGATGTTGCCAGATTTCAAATCTTGTGCTTTTGGGTTAACTAAACCACCTTGAGTGCCACCAGTTTCAGATGTACCACCTTTTAAATTGGCAGTAGTACCGCCCATGTCATTTTTACCAGCTACGATTGACTTTGCATTTGCGCCGTTATCGCCACCTTTAACAGTACCGATTTTTTCAACGTATTCACGAACTGTTGCTAATTCGAAAGATTCTTCTTGTTCTTCAGAATCATCAACTTCGTCTTCTAATTCGTCAGTTGCATCGCCACCGAAGTCATCGTCGTTAGCTGCGTCTGCGCCAGTAAGACCACGTAATTCGTCAAATTTAGCTTGCAATTCGTCAACGATATCGTCTAAACTTTGAAAGATTTCTTCTTTAGAACCTTCGTCGCCTTCTTCTTCGTCACCGAATTCTTTTTCGCCGAATTGGTCATCGTCTTCTGCGCCTTCGTCATCGCCGAAGTCGTCGTCATTAGCTGCTTTGCCGAAATCGAATGCTTCTTCGTATTCGTCGTCACCAGCTTCGTCATCAGAATAAGATTCTTCTAACAAAGATTCGTAAATTTCGCGTGATTTCGCCACAACGTAGTCGTGGAATAATTCTTCCGCTTGTGTTCTGTTTTCATTAACGAGATGTTCTAACATCTCTTCAAGAATGGATGAGTTTGCCATCAGTGTTCTCCTTTGGGGTTTGATAAGTCTGTGTTGATATTTAACGCACTTGAAAAGAATGTATTCAAAATGCTTGTTTTTTGGTCAATTTCGCTGTATATTGGGATATAATGTGAGAAATTGCTCATAACTAACTGTATTTAAGTTTTTTAAATTGCCGAATATTTCAGGATGGAATGCATTATCCTCAACGACTCTTGTAAACTTAATATGCTTAAATTCTTCGATAATACGTTGTGTTTGATTAACCCAATTACCGTAATACGTAGCAGCTTCGTTACTCTTCTTATAATTGTATGTATCCGCGTAGACATTGTTGAATTTTCCTTCGATTCCTTGGAAATCAAATCCAAGAATGAAGATTTTCAAATGGCCATTGGATGCAGCAAACCAAAGAGCAGTTGGTCCAGAACTCCAACCTTTGTGTGGACTAAAGAAGTTAAGATTTTTCTTAGTATGAATCCCTCTATTGGGATTCGTCCAAACTTGGTGGTTTTCTTGGTATCCAGTAGAAACTATTTCGTTAACCATTTTAGTATCGACTGCAATTAGGTAATCAGGATCAAATTCCCGATATACGGCATTGCAACCATAAACAGTTCCATTGGGTGATAATTCGGAACAATCGATGGCTAACCGACTACGACCATTCCCTAAAACGAATGCTGGACTATTGCTGGGCATCTACGGGTTTGGCGTACATCTGAGAAATAAAACCTGCTTCTGCTTGCTTTTCAGCTTCATGGGCTTCGGTATTCAATCTCAATTGGTTAATTTGTCGTAAAGTCAATTTGATCTTACGGGTGTCTGATTTTTTAATTACAGAACTATCCCGCTTCGAATCATATCGACGATCGTTAGACATTCCATCGGAATTGTCATCATAGTAAAAGAATTCTAGTAGTTTCATGTCAGTATTTAGCCTTTGTAAATTGGCAGTATTACTGGTATTTAGTTATTTGAAACTACTGATTTGTGATTTGATATGGCTCGCACCTAGCGGTGCTCGCAATAACAAAGTGTATAGGTGAAGTGTAGAGGTGAAGTGTAGAGGTTATTATCTTTTAGACTAGCGGTGCTCGCACATTAATATTGGAAATTATCTTTTAGAAAAAGAAAAAGGCTACCTTAGTAGCCTATATATCTCGCACTGGGATAACCAAATGCACATTGCTTATTTCTTTGTAGCTATTAACAGGCATGCCCATTGAGAAATCATATACTGTATCGGGTTGGTCTATCCAAATTCTACTGTAGAAAATCCACAACCGTTTCAACTGCTCGCATTCTTCTTTGGTTGGTAATCTCCATCCGGTTTTACCATCTACATTTAATGAAAAACAATAGAGTTTGGCGTCTTCGTAGGACAAATGCTTGTAATGATTAAGTGAGATTACCTCAAAGGTTAAATCGATAGTCTTGTTCAATTCCCAATCATGTTTCTGTTCTGACGAGAATGCTCGGTTTATTTCTGCTTGTAGGTTTTCAATCATCTTTTAGATCTCGAATTGCTCTAACGTAGACACCTGGGCTGGACTTCTTGGCACTGAACTGGCTACCGTGGGCCATAAACCGAGCCCATGCGTTGTTGCCATTACTCTCAGTAGAGGACCAGTAGTAGTGCCCACGAAAATCATTTTTGGATTTGTATATTGCATTTAATTCGTCGTTGGTTGGCAATCTCCATCCAGTTTTACCATCTATAGTAAGGGAGAAGCAATACATGATGGCAGCCTCCCAATTGGCTCGTATCTCAGTTGATTTGGGTGCTATTTCGAAGTTCATTTGGGTTACTCGCAATAATATGTTCAACTATCGGTTAATTCGCCTTTAGATCTCTAAACGGTCGTATAAAACAAGTATCGTAGAATGGCGTTCTTTCAATATGTTTAAATGACACCCAACCAAATGCAACTAGCCGTTCAGAATCCGTATAGTGCAATCCACTTTCGAAATCGTGGTGACTTAAACAAAGTTCGTATTCTTTCACTGATGGGAATCTCCAACCATCACCTAACGCAAATACGTACAGTTTTGCATCTTCGTATGATAGATATTTCTCAAAACATTTAGGTGATACTTCAAAATTCATGACAGGTCTCTTATGAAAATTGCTTTATGTACTTCGTTAGTATCTGCAGTTTCAAAATGAAAACCCATGGCAGTTAAGTATCCAATGTATTCCCTATCTGTTCGTCTACCGGATTTAGTTACATTCACCCAGTATGGCATTCCGAATGGTCCTGAAAATCTGTAAACTTCCCTCAACAAAATTCCTAGTTCTTCGTCGCATGGCAATCGCCACCCTGCCTTACCATCTATTGTTAGAGCAAATGCGTATAGTTTTGCATCGTCCCAAGTCATAAAGTTGATGTAATAGTCTGGTGCAATCTCGATGCTCAATTCATCAAAAACTTCGATTTGGCCAATTGGTTGTGGCTTTGGTCTTAATGATTGGATAAATTGGTCGTCTGATATAGGTTCAATCATCTTTTAGATCTCTTGTGTTTTAAATCTCGTACAGGTCTAACCCAATTTGGGGATTCTATATGGGTAGCGAATTGATGACGATATCCGTTAAATTTTTGAACCCACGTGCTAATATCGGTGCGTGACTGACCAGACCAGTAATATAGGTCTTCAAGTTCATGTTCATCTTTGTCAAATGTATTCAATTCTTTCTTTGTTGGTAAACGCCATCCGATTTTACCATCAATATTAAGGGAAAAACAATACAATCTTGCATCTGCCCAGTTTGATTTTATTTCAGCTGACTTGGGTGCTATTTCAAATTTCATGGGGTTTCCTCGTGGCTCGAAACATAATAAAAGATAAATGATTAAAGAACCGACCGGATGGCTCGAACATAGACGTTGGTGTCCTTATAGCCGTTGGCCTGGAACCCAAAGTGGAAACTCTGACGCCACGCACCGCCGGTATCAAACTCCGTACTAGACCAATAGAGGCTCTTTTCCAAATCATTTTCCGATTCGTATATCTCGTTTAATTCTTCTTTAGTTGGTAATCTCCAACCAATTTTTCCATCAATGTTAAGCGCAAAGCAGTATAAACGGGCATCTGCCCAGTTTAATCTTGTTTCAGTTGTCTTGGGTGCTATTTCAAATTTCATGTTGGTTTCCTTATGGCTCGCCACTAGCGTGGCTCGCAAGAATATGGTATGTCAATTCGCTTTTAGATCTCGTACTGGTCTAACTAAGCAGGTGTTTACATTGGTAGTGTTATCAGAAAAATAGATAATATCTTTCCATCCAGTCGGTCCGTTTTTCGGGTATTGGCTAAAAGATTTGAACCAAACACCGCCTTCTACTTCAGTCGATGACCAATACCATCCGTTTTTTCTAAAATCATTGATGCAGGTGTAGATACCATCCAATTCTTCAATGGTAGGTAACCTCCAACCTAGTTTACCATCAATGTTTAGTAAAAAGCAATACATCTTTGATTCGTCGAAACGCAAACTGACTTCATATTCTTTGGGTGCTATCTCAATCATCTTGCAGATCTCGTACTGGTATTACCCAGTTAAATTGTTTTTTAAAAGTATCATTGGTATATCCCAAATGCTGATCTAACCAAAATTCCCAATTACACATTCCACGGTATTCTGTCGTTGTAACCACACAGAGTTCGGCTTTTGATGGTAATCGCCATCCAAATTTTCCATCTACCATTAACACACCCAAACTGAATGCGATATTGTCGTAATCGCATCGGTAATGGTATTCTACTGGTGCTAGTTCAATCATCTTTTAGATCTCTTACTGGCATAACTTTTCCGTGACTTATGCGATTATAGTCATCACCAGAATACCACCCGTAAAGTGTATGTGTGAATATTTCGCGTAGTGTTGGTAATCGCCATCCCGTTTTACCATCAATGTTCAACGAAAAGCAGTATAGCACAGCCTCTTCGTATGTCAAGGTTTTATGGTATTCTTCAGGTGCTCGCTCAATCATCTTTTAGATCTCTTACTGGTAAGGTACCAATCTGTTCTGTCTTGTATATATACCCAGTTGATATACCATCGTTATATACACAATGTGCCATCCTATCCTTGTGGCAATCGGCTTCTTGTGCCCAATACAGCGTATAATTACCCATCTCGAGCATGGACCAAATCCGCATTAACTCTTCGGTTGACGGTAATCTCCATCCAGTTTTGCCATCGATATTAAGAGAAAAACAGTAAAGTCTGGCATCATCAAACCGTAATGCTTGCCAATAGTCTACTGGTGCTATTTCAACGTTCATTGGGTTTCCTTATGGCTCGGCGACTATCGCGCCTCGCAAGATTTTAATTATCTTTTACATCTCTAATGGCTCTAACACAACCGGTATGGTAGCGCTTGTTGTAGTAATACTGCTCCCCACGGTGAAAGCTCTGAATCCACACTCGGCCAGTATCAAACTCCGAACTAGACCAATACCAAGATTTTTCGAAATCATTTGTGGATTGGTATAGTGTAAACAATTCTTCCATAGTAGGTAACCGCCAACCGGTTTTACCGTCTATATTAAGAGCAAAGCAATAGAGTCTGGCATCATCCCAGTTTAATATTACTTCAGTCGATTTCGGTGCTATTTCAAAGTTCATGTTGGTGCTCGCAAAGTTATAGGTCAATCCGCCTTTAGATCTCTAATGGCTCTGACATAGTACTCCTTGTAGAGCTCACCACCGAAGCAACCCTGGATACCATTACCCATATACTGACTATAAACGTAACCGCGACCGTCCGTAGTAGAGGACCAATACCATGCTTTTTTAAAATCATTATCGGAGAGGTAAATCTCATTTAACTCCTCCATGTTAGGTAATCGCCATCCTGACTTGCCATCTATTATTAATTTTTCAACGTACTGACTGCCATCATTCCATCTACGTTGTATCTCTGATTCTTTTGGTGCGATTTCAAATCTTGAAGTGGTTGAACTGCGGTTAACAGTCATATCTGACCTAACGGCTCTAACGTAGCCACGGCTGTATTCTATAACGCAGTCGGTTTGGTAACCACTAACCATATGCTGTGTCCAGACGTCGCCTAAGCGACCAATAGTAGAAGTCCAGTAGTAGTCATCGGTGAAATCATTTTCGGATTGGTAAATCTCATTTAATTCCTCTTTGGTTGGTAATCGCCAATCAGTGTTGCCATCGATATTTAATCCTTCAACGTATCGCTTTGCGCTATCCCAGGTGCCCTTGAACGTTGATGCTCTTGGCGCTACCTGAAATGGCAGTGGTTGTTTCACTGGTTTGTTATCAATCAAACCTAAAAGATAATTAGCAAATTCTCTCGTTTTTTGTTCTGATACATTGATACCGGCTTCCCAGTTATATGTTGTTTGTTTTGTTACTTTCATTGCGAGTACTCTTATTGGTTAAGTTGCGTGTATTATAGCTAAAGGCGAATGGATGTCAAGTAGTTGTCTAAAAGATAATTTCCAATATTATCTCGCGAGGCGACTTGTCTAAAAGATAATTTTCAATCTTATATTGCGAGGCGCGATAGCCGCCGAGCCAATAACAAAAAGCCCAGAATTAACTGGGCTTTTACGACTCAATCAACTATTTCAGCATATCGAACCCGCCACTTGTCACGTATTACTTTACCAGTTTCACCAATACGACTTGGTTCATGAAAAACCATATATGGGAAAATGCTAATGGTAGATTCATCTAAGGAAATAAATGACATGATTAACTCCAGATAACTTGAAAATGGTATGATACCACCCGTGATATAACAATAGTAGAATAGCTCTACTTGGAAATTCGTTGATAATCTTGCACAAATCGATTATGCTCTTCTTGCCAAGGATCACCGTATGAGTCAACCATCGTCATCAATGTCTTGTCAGTCACACAATTATACATTGCTTGATGCAACGCACCGACTCTGGACAGTTGTAACTGTCTAAAATCGAAATCGATGGATTCGTCGTTACGAAACATTGATTCGATTTCTTTACCAGTATATATAGTATCCATTTGAGTATCTGGATATTCTCCGGTTACTGGATCTATACCCATCGTAGACTTAAATCCAGTTATTGGATTCTCTTCCAGTTGACGAGATGATGGATGAATCTTATCTACGGTACGTTCCCAAAACCCAATAGCAAGGGCATTGGTGTCAAGATCATACAATTTGTCCATTTCGCTCTCGTATTCTTTGGCATCTTCCTTTTTTGAAAATATTTCAAGTTCAACTAACTCATTGTTGGTATTAAGTACATAAACAACGTAAACGGATCTCATTAGTAACTCCAGATAGATTAGAAAATACAATTATATCATACATTAACTATTATTGCGAATTTATGTCTAAAAGATAATAGTCCATATTGGCAATTATCTTTTAGTATAGGAAAATTATCTTTTAGGCAAATAAAAACCCCTGCATTCTATAAGAAGTACAGGGGCAAAACATTCAAATCTATTTAGTCTACACGCCCATAGGCCCACCAGTCGGACCAGGGGCTCCTCCACCAGCGGCACCAGGAGCAACTCCAGCACCACCAGTTGCACCCTCTGGACCACCAGCACCTTCAGGCGGTGCCATCTCATCCTGTGCACTCATATCCGATGCAATTCCACTTGGCGATATTCCAGCAGATCTCAACTCACCAGCACCATCCACCAATGATTCTAACTTATGACCGTTCTCTTCACGCCACATTGCTTCGTTCTCGGTGATCTCCTCTTGTGTCATACCCAAGAATCGCTTCATCGCAAATCGTTTACTCAAATATGGAATCTCTTGCAACTGCGCAAAAATATTCACCCGGGTTGTATCCAACTCACTTTGTCTATACGCTGCGAAATTCTGCGGTTCATTGAACTTCAATTCAAATAAACTACTATCAATGTTGATACCCTGCGAATATAACCACAGTTTAAACTCTAAATCAAACGTCTGTACCAATAAGTTTTGAAGTCGTTTACAATACTCATTAAATCTGAACTCCTGAATATACGCAGTCCCCACTTTACCATCCGCTACGGTATTCGAGGCTTCTTCAATCCCAGTCGGTAAGTAACTTGCTGGGATTCTTAGTGCCCGGAAAAGTTTGTTTGTGAAGAAACGTAAGTCAGTAATTTCACCCAAATTACTGTTGAATGTGAAGATACCTATTGACAACGCAAATGTATGATAATTATGATATTTTTCGTGTTGATCGATGGTTAAAGTACCAACTTCGATCTCATCATCCAAATATTCAATGGCTACTAACTTATGATTGTACACTGCTGCATCTTGCTTAAAGTGTTTCCAACCAGTATATTGAAATTGTTTCAACATACTTTTAAACTGTGACACTGTCATACAGTCATTATTCCAGTTAGCACACTTTGTGTTTACATTCAACGATAAGAAATAATCTAAAAGATCATGGGTTTCATTGACGTGCTTAACAACTCCTTCTAGTGATACTTCACATTCACGATTAACAACCGCTGATTGGATTTGATCTAAAAGATACTTGTCATATTTGACTGTTTGGTTTTTGAAAACACGAGTTTTCATTTCTGGATCAGCCATGCGCTCGGTACCATGTTTAGCTAACTTTTCGCTACGCGCATGGTATGCAGGTGTACCTTTGAAATCCGCCCATCCTTCACGTTGAGCAGCAGTGAACTCCGCATTAAAAATTGGATCTTGTAATAATTCTTGTAATGCAGCAGTACCAAGTTTTGATTTCTCGGTATTACGTTCAACCATCGCATCGTATTGTTCAGTGGTCATATTATCAAAGTAATTACGTAAACCTTCTTTTAGTTTAGCAACTCTATCCGCTTTATCTTCTTCGGTTAAGTTTTCCCAGTTGGATTTCATTTTTTCCGAAAGATTTGCAATATATGCTTCATATCTTTCAGGGTCTTGTTTCATTTCATTGAACTTAGCTAGCGCAGCCTGTGTACCCAATTGCTGTGCTTCTTCGCTAAATCCATTATCTGCATGATACTGTGAATGATCTTGATAGTTCATATACACCAAGTTAGTTGGATTGTTATTGAAACGATCATGATCGACATGGTGAATAGTATCTTTAACTGTATCAGTTAATTCTGGGTTATGCGTATATTCACGAACTAACGTAGTTCCTTTGAAATACTTCCCAACCACTCTATGAACATATTGCCAATCACGTGTGTTATTTTGGTATACCTGAGTATACTCTAACTTCTTGTGTTTTGCAATAACTTCATTTTTAACATTGAATGGAATGAAACTTTCACCAATGACAAGTTGGTCTGCACGAACTTCACCTTTACCGATGATTGGGAACTTATGGTCAGGAGTACAAACTAAAGTCTCGCCATTATCAAGGGTTAATCTCATTACTTTCGCAGATTCTTGGGTAACACCAGCCCAACTAATAAGGCCGGGAACAACTTCACCAGTTTCGGGGTTAGTGCTATAGGTCCAGTTTTCTTTGCCAACTTTGTACTCTGCGGTTAACTCTGTCAAGGACAGTGTTCTACCGTCTAATAATGGTACTTTGGTATCCATAGCGAGACATCCACCAGGTAAGGTATCGACGGTGGAGCCCCTTCCCTCACTGGTTCTAGGAAGGAAATAGTCCTCATTTTGAGCAATTGGATTATAACTTGAATCTACTGTACTACCGGCTGCGCCACCAGTACTGCTAGGAATTCTTCTTTGTTGAATCTCGTTTTTAACTCGTTCAACAAATCCCATAGCCATGTGTGCTGGCATATTACCAACATCCACGTAGAAAATACGTCTTTCAGGCGCACGTTGTACACGGTAGATAATAACCGCATCTTCTAGTAATTCTTTTTGTTTGTAAACTTTGAAAACAGATTCGAGTAAGCTATTACCAAATGGGAAGTTATTATCAAGACCTTCACTTAGGCTGATATGAACAACGTCTTTGGCATCGACTGCGATTTCGTTGATCGCATTTTGGAATCTGGTACCGGTAGCTCTGGCGGTATCACCTACCATACCCCTTGCCAAACTGCCACCTGATGTGTAGCTGGCAGTACCGCTGGGTGAGGTATTGGTAATCCCGTGAGGAGTAACGGCGATTAGATTTTTGAAATTAAAGTTGATATCTTTAATGACGTATTGTTCAGGGATTTTACCTTCTGATTCGTTTGCGATAATTTTGCTAACTTTGACAGGGTCAACGTACAACCATTTCTTAGTTTCTGGGTCGCGTAAGAAGAAGCAGTCTCCGTATTTGAAGGTATTTCTGACGATTCTAAAGATACGAGTTTCGAATTGTTGTTGTTTGCACCATTTCTGTAAACAGTCTTTAATGAGTTTCACTTCGGTGGAGGTAGGTTGTCCACGGAATGAGGTATGAAAAGGTGTTTCGTTTTCTTTATCTTTTTGTGTGCAGAATTCTGCGATGATATCGAGAGCGGCATTGACTTCAGAGTCCATGTCCATGGTATCATATTGCATGTATCTATCGATGCGATTAGGAGTACCCGCATAGACATCTGGTAGGAAGCTAGAGTAGTTAGTTTTAGCAGGGCCTGGTCTTCCACCGCCGCTGATTGGGCTGTGAGAACCATGGCCATCGATAGTAACTGGTTTGAAGTGTTTTTTCCAAGACATTTAGATTAATCCTATTCGGTTGAATGTTTAATCTATTTATGTAATTGGAATATGGGGTTTCTAAAAGATAATTCCATACACTACTTGGTTAATGGCTCGCACCTAGCGGTGCTCGCATACATTATAATTAAATAATATTGGTAATTATCTGTTAGCCTCTATCGGTGCTCGCTATCAAATATTGGAAATTATCTTTTAGAATTAACCCAAAATGCTTATCCGTTTCAATTATCTTTTAGTGTGCGTATAGATTTCCGCTAACGCCTCTAGTGGCAGATACTTGTTGTTGGCCGATATCATTAGCTTCTGCTGTATTTTTTGCAATAGAATTCATGGATCCGAGTAGGCCGTTGAAGAAGTCGCTATTTTGGTCACTTCCTTGTACTGGGTTGTTTCCAGCCGTGGTGTTTGAACCTGCTTGTTTTTGTTTTTCTGCTGCTTCTGCTTCGGCTGCTACTCTATCATCCTGTTGTTTCTTGAATTCTTCATCTCTTGCTTGTTTATCGGATGCGATGTTATTCAGTGGTGATTGGTTTACCATAGAATTCTTGTAACTTGCAATTTCAGCAGGAGAGGCCAATGTCACTTCGGTGGTTTCTAGGTTTGTTTTGAACATACCACCTTCACCATTATCTTCATACATATACCCTGGTGTTACGGGTTCTGCTGTTGGTAATTCAGGTTTGGTGGTTTCTGGTGCAACCGGTTTCGCAGGTTCTGCTGTTGGTAATTCAGGTTTGGTGGTTTCTGGTGCAACTGGTTTCGCAGGTTCTGCTGTTGGTAGTGATTGTTCTGATGGTGGTTTTAATACCGATCCTGGTTCTGGCTTCCGTTCTAATCTACTAGCCATTTCATTATAAACACCACCTAATGTTCTAGTATGTCGTTTACCAGATTTATCAGCAGGAGCAAAAACATCGATATTTGATTCGTATGCTTTTTTACCGACGGTTTCAGGTGATGCCAATTGATTTGGATTATCCATGTAATTTTTCATGAACTTTGGCCCACCACCAGTTCCCAGAAAATGGGTCATGTATAATTCTGCTGAGTTCGCTGGTCTATGTAATACTGGATTTAATGCTTTTTGGTATTGTTTTAATGAATGTTCCATTACCTCCGATGCTATTTTTGGATCATATTTTAGTTTTGGATCTAACGCATGCCCGTATAACTCTTTGGTCATTCCCTTCCATGTCGAGTTTGTGAATTGATATAATCCACCAGCAGTACTACCCCCTCTATTTGGAATGTTCAAACCACCAGTTTCAGCCATTGATATTTTATAGGCTGTTTTTGATCTTGATTCTGCTGGTGCGGTGGCCATAGCGGATTTAGTTGCATCCACATCGCCTTGAAGATTTTTCTCCTCGGCCGCTTGTCCTGCTGGTGCTGCACCTTCTGGTTTGACGTTTTGCGCATTTTCCTTGACTTTGCTGTTTAAGTTGGCCAATTCATCGTTGATTTCTTTATACTTTTTCGTTGTATCAGATATTGTACGATGCAATTCATCTTCTTTCTCTTTTCGTTCTTTGTGAGCCAGAACAAACAACGCCTCTTCTAATCCAAGTTGACTTTCATGCCGGGCCTTTGCTTCTTTTGCACCAGAGACGCCAAACCAGTCAGCCACCGTATCCATAGCGATGAGAAACCGCAACACCGTCATTTTCATAGTATCCATGGACAACGCGTACAGTTGCACACGAGCAGCCACTTCCTCCAACGCAACCCAAAACTTTCTAAAATAGGCATATCCTGTATTAACTGCAGTTCCGATCCATTCAGCTATTTTAGCCGCAGTTTCTTTTGAATTCATCGATGCTTTGCCTGTGATCCCAGTAATGCTATCGAATATACCACCAAATTTTTCTTTTAATAATGCACCTAGGGGACTCAATGCTTCACGTAAAATAGATGGTATGTATTCTGCTAAATCACTAAGCGCGTGTAACGCAGGGGTTAACCACATCGATAATTGGTCAGTAACCGCTTTTGCCGCAAACCCAAAAGCGTTAAACAATGGTATACTTACAGTTTTAATGGTCCCTGCCAGTAACTCGAACAAGGTAGTCATTGTATCAAACACGCCGGAATGCGCTAATACGTTAGTGAATGTATTACCAACTTCGGTTATTTTTTTCTGGAAATCCGAATATGATTTAATTAAGTTTTCTTTTGATTGCAAATCTTTATCTTGGGCATCCAGTGCCGATTTTCGCATATCTTCAGATAGTTTTACGCCTTCAGATGTTAGATCTCTTGCTCCTTTTAACCCAGAATCAGCAAAGCCGGAAACGCTATTCATCCATCCTTTGCTGTTTGCAACGGATTCTTTGGCAGCCGTATTCATTAGTCGCTGTCTACTATCTTCATTGGCTGTACCGCGTTGCAATTCTTGTCGATATTTTAATGCTTCTGCTGCCAATTTTGGAAACACACTCATGATAGCGGCATTTTCATCGGTAGTTGGTACACCGTGTGTAATCATGTCTTTCATGAAACTAGACATTTTTGGCCCAACGCTACCCAAGGTTTCTTCTAATTCTTTACCTGCTTTTTCACTTCCAGCACCAAGGCTATCAATGAATGACCGGAATTCGGTATCGACATTCAATGTTGCCAAATCATTTGCTATTTTATCTCTTGATTGGCCAGTAACCTTTGCCAGTGTGTCTAATTCTAGTAGATAAGCCTTAGTTCCAGTTACCAAATCTGCATTTGATTTCTTGTTGATGTTACCATAATATTGTTGATTTTGGATATATTGAACAATACCTTTATTCAAATCATCAGTAGAATATCCTAATGAGAATAAATCGTTACTCGTTTCCCGTAATACTTTTGATAATACACTAAACCGTTTTGCACCTTCTTCGGTATTATCACTAAGCAACCGTAGTGATTCACCATTTGCTGCTACGAATTGGCCATATTCATTCAATGTCAGTCCGGCATAACTTGCGTTGGCAACGAAATCGTTTAAACTTCCAGCAAATGATGCACCTGCTTCTGTTGATTTTTGATATGATTTGATTAAATCGGTTTGCGCAACAGCAACTGCACCGAATGCTGCCTGCAAGGTTTTACCGAATAATGGGATATTGCTGGCTAAGTCACCAACAACATTAGCAGCCGCAGTGACACTACCATTTAATCTAGCAAGAGATTCAATGGAATCAACTATCTTTTTACCTGCATTGTCTACATTATCAGCAAACTTCTTAACTGATTTGACCGCATCGTTGTTTGCATTGGTGCCACTATTTGATCCAGAACCACCACCCGATGAACCACCTCCGCCGGATCTTCCACCAAGGGCAGAAAGGATGTCGCGTAAGGTTGCTTCAGATGCTGCGTTTTCAGCGACAACATCTCCAATACCAGGTATGTTAATAATTACTTCGTTTGCCATAGATTAGTCCAGTGAATGTGATGCCTATTTAGTCCAAAAATCAAATACTAAATACGGCTAGTTATTAGTATTTATTCGGAGATTTTCCAGTGGAACAACCCCAAACAGTAATTCAAAAAAAGAACCCTTTAGCTGCGTTTTATCGTCAGCCTAAGATTTACGTAAAGTTGCCATCAAAAGGTCGTTTTTATGCGGCTGGCTCGCTAGACACAAGTGTTTCAGGTGATTATCCTGTATTTGGGATGACAGCAAAAGATGAGATTATGTTTAAGACACCAGATGCGTTGTTATCTGGTCAAAGTACAGTAGAAGTTATTAAAAGTTGTATTCCTGCTATCATTGATCCATGGCAAATGCCAACTATTGATGTTGACTTTTGCTTGATTGCGATTCGTGTTGCCACTTACGGTGATTCAATGGAAGTTGGGTCAGTATGTCCGCATTGTCAAGAAGACAATACGTTTTCAATTGGCTTAACTGAATGGCTAGATCAATATCATGGTTACGAATATCAAGATATCATCACCGTTGGACCATTAGAAATACATTTAAGACCTTACACGTACCGTGAAATGTCAAACACTTCTATCAAAACGATGGAGCAGCAACGAATCTTTTCTATTGTCAACGATGATACAATGTCAGATGAAGAGAAAATAGCTAGATTTAGTGATAGTTTCTCTAAATTAACTGATTTAACGGTTGATGTAGTTGCTACCTGTATCAGTAAAATCATAACACCAGACGGTGAAACTACGGATGTTGAATTAATCAAAGATTTCATCAACAACTGCCCATCTGACGTATTTGACCAGATTTCAAAACATCTAAATGTCCAAAAAGATAATTTAGAAATCAAACCACAGCATGTGCAATGTGGTGAATGCTCCGGCGAATATTTACTTCCAGTGACGATGGACCAATCAAATTTTTTCGCAGTAAGATCTTAAACCTAACCGTGCCGGAGATCTTACAGGCAGTTAAGAAATTAGATGATGAGGCACGGGCTATTAAGAAAGAAGCGTTAAAAACCTGTTGGTATATGCGTGGATTGTCTTATAGTGAAGCAATGCATCTTAGTTGGGAAGAACGAGAAATTGTTAATGAGATTGTTAATGAAAATCTTGAAATGACATCGAAAACTGGACTTCCTTTCTTCTAAGCCTAAAAAGATAATGCCCTCATAACGAGGGCATTTTTGTTCACTGTCGCTTTGTTTGCAAAGACTGGTGAAGGTTATTTCAATCCATTTAAAAATCTTACATATTCTGGATGACTTTGAACGGCTGGGTCAGTCAACATACGCTGTGCCATTACGGGTAGCGTAGACTGGGTTGCAGCTGGTTGTCCACTTGCTTGTGCTGCTGCCCCAGGAGTGATCTTACCATTTCTAATATTCTCTTGCGTGATTTGCATGATAATACTATCAAGTTGTTGGCCAGTCAATCTAGTTGCATTGGGTGCAACCGAATCCGCAATTTGTTGAATCTTAGACGTATCTAATCTTTTAGATTGGAAGAAATCAATCAAAGATTGTGCATCTGGATTTGCGCCTGTTGTACCTAACCAACGTGAATACTCTGGTTTATACTGATTTGCGATTTTACCTGCATCCAATTTACCAGCAGCTTGTGTACTAAACTTACTTGCTACGCCAGTAGCTAATCGTTGACCTAAACCCATTGGTGCTTCTGTTAACATGTTAGCTTCTTGCATTGCACGACCTTCTCTAACTGCTTTCAATTCACGCATCAATTTTTCAAGTTGGCGTTCTTCAAATCTTTGCAATTCTTCTTTTTTCAAGATATGGTTAATTGCACTAATCAATCTTTCCACATTCAAGTCACTTAAATCAAGAGTTTTACCACCTGCTTTTTGCTGGGCTTGTTGTGTATACTGAGAAGAACCAGTCGAACCACTAGAATAGCTTGGTGCACTAGAACTCGAACTACTAGAACCACTCGATCTACCAGATGGTTGTGTAGCAGGTTTTTTAGAAGTAGTTGGTCTACGTCCTAAATCAACAATATTCTTACGTACATTATCCTGAGCAACAGCCAATAAGATTTTGTCAACTTGTTTATTAGTCAACTCGTCTTCTGCTAAAAGATAATCGAACTCATGTTCAATGCTTGCTGCCAATGCCATCTTTTTATTCTTTGCAGCTTTAGCTTTCTTAGCTTTAGGCATTGGTTCTTTATCCATCCAAGCATCTTCGTCATCTGTTGCTGGCGTGGGTTCTTCTTCACTTGATGATTTTTTAGTTGATGCGGTGGACATACGACTTGCCATTTTACCTAATTCACTACCAAATGATGAAGTGGATGGCGTTGCATCCTCTTCGTCGGCTTCGGCTTCTTTCTGTGCTTTTTCGTATTTCAGTCTAGCAACGTCCACCGCGTGTTTAAGATCTTCATCAGATTTATCCTTATTATAAGCATTCACCGCTGCTACCAATTCAGCACCTCGTTTTTTCACCTCATCGGTAGTAGTTTTGGCTGCTTTAGGTTCTGCCTTAGGTTCTGCTTTAGGTTCTGCTTTCTTAGCTGGCTCTTCTTTCTCGGTATCGGCAGCTTTTGGTGATTTGGCTTTCGCTTTTACCGTTTTTGTTTCATCACCTAGTGATACTTTCTTTTTAGGTTTCGCTTTCGCTTTAACGTCATGAATGTCGAGTTGATTACTATCTGATTCTGGTGAAGTATCATCTTGCTCTTCTGGTTGTTCTTGACTAGCAACACCACCTGGCTCATATCCTGGCAATTCCATTTGACCTTGTTGGTCAGTTGGGTTCTTTTTCGAAGCAATTGCTGTACTCAATTTACCAGATAACGAATCGGGATCGACTGGTTTAAGACCAGGTGCCTTAGAACTTGGTGCAGTATTTTGATTCTTAGCAATTGCCGTGTCCAACTCTGCGATTGCTTTTTCTACCTCGGGTTTTAACTCTGCTTTTTTTGTTAGAGAATACTGCCCAATAAGACTGTTAGCTTTTTTAAATGCGGCTTGAACTTCCGTATTGTCTTTTAGTTGGGCAACTGCATCTTTTCGTTCCTTCCCAATTTGCGTTGTACTTGGTTGTTTAGCTTTCTTTGTGGTATCACCAACTGTTGCACTGGTCGATTTTGCAGGTGTATTGGCTTGTGGTGCTGAACCAGAGTCTTTAGTAATAGTTGCTGAATAAGTGCCGGATTTTTTATCGCCTACTGGTTCTCCAACACTATACCCCATACTACGCAAGATATCAGATACTAGTTCATGTCTTAGCCTGGTATCTTGGTCGATCAACGGGTTTGCCACCTCAGCTGGATTCTTCGGATCTATAAACCCACCGAGATAACCATGTTTTATAGAGCCTATTGCTCTATTATGTAGTAAATCTGCATAATTGGACAAATCTGCATCGGTAACAGTTTTGTTTTTCAATGCTTTATTACTATCTAACTTATGTTGTACATACTCTCGCAACTTCTCAGAGTCAATACCATAAAAGTTAGATGCAGAGTTATTATCAGTATCTTCGGGTGGAGGTGGTGGTGGCAATTCAGATCCGGTGGGATTCGCAGTTGGGTGGTACCAATCATTCTTCACATAATCATCAGCTGGATAATACAGTGGTTGTGTTGATGCTTTCCCGCTTGGTGTAGTAGGTTGTGCTTTGTTAACCGATGGATCTGCACCAGATACCGCAGCTTGGGTTGCTTTATTTGCAGCAATGTCTGCAGCTGAATAAGAAGTTCCAGTTGACTTGGCTGGAGTTGCCGTTGGTTTATTACCAGCTTTTGCTTGTTGCTGTGCACGAGCAGTGGCATCAATCCGTTTTTGTCTAGCAGCCGCAATTGGATCATCCAATGATGGTACTTCCTGAGCATCTGCATCGGTAGCCGAACCGATATCAACGACTGGATCAATTGCTCTGTTAACTGGACCGCCTTGTGCTCTACCTGGATATATTTTCCAATCTTGATTAGAAGAAGAACCACCAGTAGTAGAACTAATAGCAGTATCTAATGCTGCATCAGATAAACCGGTTTGATCTAAGAATACTTTAAGAGATTCACGACTTCTTTCATATCCAGTTTTACCTAGGAAATAAGAGTAATCTTTCTTTAATTGGTTGGCAAACTCACCGACCTGCAATTGGCCCGTGGCTTTATCACCGATATCACCTGGTAGTTTACCAAGTAATTTTTTGACACCACGAGAAATCATTCCAACTGGTGCTTCTGATATTGTACTTTCTATTAAGACATCTACGTCCGACATTTTCATGTTATTGGTTCCTTATTCAATGGGATTGGTTGCAAGTATTTATTGAAATCCCGAGATGAACCGATACCTATTTATTTGCAGAACCCACTAAAAGATAATTGAACTTATTGATGCAGGAATGAACCCATGCATTTTTGAACTAAAAGAGGTAGAAATGAACCCACCAAATTTTAGACGTGACTATCCATTAGAAACTAAAAGAAGTAACTAAAAGATAATGAATAAACTCC
>ERZ1034363.561-NODE-561-length-25421-cov-3.793916_pt1 | contig 25421 bp, 40 predicted proteins | sample MGYA00520616_ERZ1034363 | MGnify/ENA primary metagenome ERZ1034363 (study PRJEB33736, sample SAMEA104284506) | Azolla filiculoides | biome: Urban; feature: Water surface; material: Ditch water | place: Netherlands | collected 2015-10-28 | depth 0-0.1 m ... | reverse complement strand
GTCAAATGTAACGTTACTAGCAAATGTTACAGAATTTGTACCAGGGCTGCGTATTTCTAGCGACCAATACCCTACTTGGCCACTTGGGGGTATTCCCGTGAAGTATATTACCGTAGCTCCCGTAGGGTTAATTAAAAATTCGTTGCCCTGGTTTACGTTTATCTGCACATTCCCTGATACGCTACCCAGATCTACTAATTGGGCACGATACCCTTGTTGCGTAAGTTCTAATGAAAACCCTGTAGCCATGTCAATCTCCTAATTATAGTGTAACTTCTTGGGGCCACACGATTTCATTAGGAAATCCTACTTGCTGCGGAATATCACGAAGCGCCTGTTTATATGCGCTAATGCTATCCTTTTGGCCTTGTGAGTATGCATCCCAACGGTCTAACTGAGACAATACATCCGCAGCGACAAGTAAAGTGTCTCGTTTATGGCGAACCTCGATTTCAGTTGCTTTTTTAGCAACTTCTTCGTATTCCGCTTGAAGTTCTTTCTCCGTAAACTCACGAACTTTACCTTTTGCAAGCATTAAACGTTTGCCCATAAAATCGTCGGCTAGTTCAAAATACTCACCGTCTTCGGGCTGAACGTTTGTCATTTCAGTTGCTTTATTATCTAAGCCAAATTTAACGTATATCATAATTATAATTCCTTAATGTGGGGCTATTTGTTATCTATTCCCGTAAACAGTTGCACACCCAGTGTATATTTCTTCTGGTTTTGAAACTGCGGCAGTTGCAGTAGGTGTTCTTAACAACGCTAATGCATTAAGCATACGTAAATCACAAACCAAACCCGTACCAAAGAATGTACTTAGACCAAAGAACATTGAGGATTCTTTAAAGTAGTATGTTGTTTGATAGTTATGTGAAGTAACTAACATCACTAATACTGTTGTATTTGCAGGTACTACTACAGATATTGAGCTGCTGGTAATTGTATTACTAGCTTGAGTAAAGCCTTGTGTCCATGTTCCGCCCGTAGTGGCCGCATAAGTAGACGCGTTAGGGGTGTAATAACCACATGCAGCACCGTTATATGTGTCATATGCGCTGTACATAAAATTTAAGGTACGGGTAATTGACGCGCCTGTAGTATTTCGCACTGGAAGAACATGCCAGCTTACGCCGCCGTATGAGGTGTTGTTTTCATAGTAAAACAATTCACGGTAGTTATGACCTAGACGGTTGCCGTTAGAATATAGAATAGTCCGGTATTCAAGGCCTCGGAAGTCCCCTGAATACACGATATCAGAAGTACCATTTGGAACACCGTCACCCAAGAACATGTTAAATGACATGTGCGTGTAGGTAGCATTACTACCTGCAGCTGTCGCGTTTTGGTAAGTAGAGTTAGGACCTGATGAGGTCCATTCACCCGAACTGTAGATGTTACCACGTGCTGAAGCAGTAAAAACTGATCCGTATATAAGCGGAGAATCACTTGGAACTGGTGGTAGTGGATCTGGAATTAAAGGGCTACCAAACGCAAGTTGGCCTGCGCCATTTGTTTGGATAAACTGCCCATTTGTGCCATCAGCTGTAGGAAGTGTAAGAGCTACCCCGCCTGACTTTTGGACTTGATCGACAACGATTTTAGACATAAAAAACTCCTATTAATTAAGTAGAGCAAACCCGTTCGGGCTCATTACAAACAAATACGCCCCGGTAGGGATTGTATACACGGCAGCACCTGAGATAGTCAAAGTATCCATTCCAAATGTCATTGTACCAGTAGCCAAAGAAGTATTGCTACTGATTGTAGTAACAAATGGAATTGAGGATACGCTAACGCTTGCTACCGCATTATCTACATACGTTTTAACCGCATACTCAGTTGGAACAGCTACGTTAGTTGGATTATCTCCACCTAATGTAGCATCAGATGAGAACTCATTAATTTGCTCACCTAATTGCGCACCGATAGAACCTAATCGTAATGAGGTCAAACCGGACAGGTTAAATGCGTTGGCGTTTAACGTTGCGGTACCCGTACCCTGGTCTACAGTGAAGTACTCACCTACACGGAAGTTACCGTTTTGGTCAGTAGATACATAGTAAACACGGCCCGGAAACATCTCATCAACCTCATTACCTTGTGCAGGAGGTTGTAATGGATTATTTGGGTAGTTAGTGGTGATAACACCGCCCGTACCAATATCCAAGAAGTCATGTCCCGTTAAACGGATTTGAGAATATTTATAGCGGATCGTTACACCAGTGTTATCCGGAGAGGGATCTGGTTTTTCTTGAGCCAATGCAATGAACATCACGCTTGAGGTATCTACATAGGTACCTGATACAGACTGTATAACGTACGCGTATGGATCACCTGTTAATTGAATACTTGCACCCTGCAAAGGATCTTGAGTAAGGTTATCTACGACCAATAACATGCCTTTTTGGCCTGTTACACCACCGCCTGCAATAACGAGTGTGTTACCGTTACCATCATTGATAGTTTCACCGGCTACAAAAGGAACTGAGCCTGTGCCGTAATTGACATATACCTTACCCGCTGAAGCCTGTAAGTTAGTTACGATAGCAACGGCACCCGATGTCTCACCTGTTACTGTATTTCCTATCACAAAACCCGTATTAATAGGATCTGTAGTAGTTTGAAGTTGAATACCGTATAGATTACCTGTTACTGGAATTTCATCTACGTCATAGCCAGAAGACTGTACGCCCCATGTACCGTAACTGTTATTACCATTCAATGCGCGGATAAAACCACCGCCAGTTGTGGCATAACCAAAATAGCAATAGTAAGTAAAGCAAGAAACAATCTCAGCTTTACCTTGGTCTCTAACGTAGTAGCCTATACCGTTATCACTAATTACGGTGTATCCATGGAATAACATGGATTTAAACCCTGTGGCATGCGCATCACCATCTACATAAGCACCGACAGCGCCCGTACAAATTGCAGCACACTCTAGAACATAGGGTGATTTAGAGGTTACAGGAGAAGCGGGGTTAAAGCCTACAACAATCCCTTTGATAACAGAGGATGTAATATCTGCAGGAACAGGGCCTGGGGTCCATCCTGTCATGCCCATGAATGTCATTTTGTTCAATATAGAACCGTTTGACATCGCCCACATTGTTGACTGTGCATTAGGTGTTACACCATCTGCAGCTAACCCTGGACCTGGTTGAACGTTTACAGTACGTTGGTTGTCACCAACGATAGCTGTGTTTTGAGGTACAATAATTGGCAGTGCTAACTCGGAATAAGTACCTGTCTTAACAAAGATTGTAGCGTTACCCGCCGCTGCTACCGTTACCGCCCTTTGAATAGACGCAAAAGGCAACGCTAAGCTTGTACCTGGGTTGGCATCATTACCATCTACAGACACGTAATATACGTTATCTGAACCTGAAGCATTTAGCCATTCAATATCGATACCGTTAGAGGCTACAGATAATGAATAACCCTCTAGACCTGGTGTAATTACAGGCAGAATATCTGCGCCGCCTTGAGCAAAGAATACCCATTTACCGTCATCAAACTCAGTACTAAAGTTAGTACCTGATGTGAAGTCTTCTGTTGCAATATATGTAGAACCTACGTTACGAACTAAATCGTTTACTAGATACTCGGTTGTAGCGGCCCATGCGCCTCTCCAACGAATACCGCCGTTAAAGATTTCCCATTTACCTGCAGCTAAATCAGTTGCGAATGTACCTGCGTTATTTAACGTTACGCAAGAATATGTATTACCACCGTAAGTAACGATGTCGTATGGTAAGTACTGTGTGCCCGTAGCCCACTCACCGCGTTGGCGTAAACCTGATACAAATATTGACCATTTACCTGCAGCTAAATCAGTTGCAAATACCCCTGAGGTATTCTGTGTCTGACACGCGTAGGTATCAGCACCATACTGAACTAAATCATTTACATAATATAGTGTAGCCGTTGCCCAAGCACCGCGATTTTCAAATGCTGAAATGAACGGTTGCCAAAAGCCTGTGTTAATTGGAAGGTTGCCTGTTGTATTGGCTGTTGCAATGTATAGATTTGCGCCATAAGCAACAATATCATTCGGTACATATGCAGTTGTGTTGTTGTACACACCTTCTGGAGAGATACCGGTAACGAATTGTTGCCAGTATACTGTGTTTGTTGGGTCGTTGTTGTTCGTTGTTTGGATCGCAATAAATGCGCTACCGCCGTATTTAACTACGTCGTTTGGTTGATATGTGGTAGTAGATACGTAATCGCCTTCCCATTGGATGGCTTCAACAAACTGTGACCAGGTAGAAGGGTTTAGATCAGGTTGAACATCGATGTTGTCAACTAGAGCTACATAAACGGTAGAACCGTAGGCAACCGCATCGCCAATGAAGTACTGAGTTGCATCAGTCCATTCACCAATAAAGTTAATGCCCTCAACCATGAGGGCCCAATATGTAACATCCGTAGGGATGGTACCAATAGTTCTAACTACGTTAATGTAAGCATATACGTTACCGCCGTATCTAACTACGTCGTTTAACTCATACTGGGTAGCTTCATCAAAGTTACCAGCCCAATAAAATCTTAACTTACCTAAATCTACAATTGTTGTCATATGAACACCATCTCTAAATGACCTTTAGCTCCCCATTGGAACTGATAGGTACCTGTTGACCAAACCCATGCCTGATACTCATTAGGTCCAATGATATATCCTGGCTCAGGGAGTGAAACTACGCCATTACCGCTGATAACATCTACGTTTAAATCACCGGTATTTTGAAATAACCTAAAACCGTAAAAGGTTTTATTCGCTAGATCTGTACCTTCGTAAAAGCCACTCATACTAGACCCCTTCCAGCACTGAAACTAGGATATCAAACCCATTACTGATGGCAGTGGACGCAACTAGTTCATCCCCTGTTTCTAACACTATCTTATTGCCTTTCATGAGCTCTTCAGTTTGACCTGGACCTACCCGGAATTGCTTAAGGATATAGGTGTTATTAGAACCTCTTTTGTGCCACACGTCAATAGGTAATTCGGAGGCGTAGACGTTGGCGGCGTTAAGTCCTATGACTACTGTGCCGCTGACTGCCGTATATAAAGTAGTAGGTGTCGCACCTAGATTTCGAGTAGCACTGCTTTTAAATGTTGACATATTTAACCTAGCGCAATAGCGTATAAAATAGCTGACCCAGCAGGGTCATAGATTAGCGAGCCGTCAGGATTGTTCATTACAGCACGTTCTGCAGGAAGAGTACAGAACATTTCCTTTGAGCCAGGCTGAAAATCAACAATTAAGTTGCCATTAGAGCTTTTTAAAATAAGGTCGCGCGTGAGCGAGCCGCCTGTAAGCGTTCCAACGCCAACTTCCCATTCAAAGTTGACGTTGTCTGTAATGGTGTAATAGGTAGTATTACCCTCGCCAATTGCATCTGCAAAAGACACATAGCCCGAAAAAGCGCCAGTAGGCGTAGCAGGACCAGTGCCTGATACTACTGTTACTTCCCTGACGCGGTCGGATACTGCAAAGGCCATATTAAACCAATCGAATTACAGCAGTTGTTGCTGTAGGAGCTGGGAATATTACAGTGAAATCACCGTCTGTAGCCGTTTTATCTGAACCAAAGTCAAATGCAGCTACTGATTTACCTGCTTCTGTGTAGTTATAGATTAAGCAACCACGTGCAGTCAATGTTACGTTAGGGAAGGTTAAGTCCGCAAAGTCCAAAAATGCAGTAGAGCTGGCTAGGCCTACGCCTAAGCTTGTCAAGGCACTGCCGGCAGCCGGGTAGTTGGTGCCAGTAGACGATACCTCACCAGAGGACGTGTAAGCAGTTGTCGCAGCGCCAATGTCAGCAGCTGAAGTGTACAACGCTAAATAAAAGGTATTACCGCCTGGGGCAGTGAAGTTGTGAACAGCTTCAAATATCTCTTGTTTAAAACTGTCGCAAATAGCTTGTGAAATAGCCATGTTAAATCTCCAATAATTTTACTAATTCCGGATGGCCGGAGGTTTTAAGTACAGTACTAAGGGTTGTCCTGTCCGATTTGATGGCCTCTTTAATGTAATACTCAAGAATTACCTTTATCTGACCCTGGTAGGCAATTGCCTGCTCTTTAATTGCAGGATGCAAGTTTTCGCCTACATACAAGATTTTCTGCACGGCTTTGTCCGCTATTTCAGCCGGAGTGAACCCACGATTGCTTGTAGTACGTACTTCTAACTGGCCTAGTCCTGTTTGTGCGGTTATCTGCATTATTTAATCAATCCTAATAATGGCGCTTGTGGCGTTATAAGGAGGAAATCTTACAGTAAAAGTACTGTTTAATGAAGTCTTATTCGCACCGAAGTTGATCACAGCAACCGCTTTATTGCCACGGGATGAGTTATAAATCAATGCGCCAAACGCTGTAATAGAGGCTGATGTAAAAGATATATCCAAGAAACCTGCATAGGCCGTTGTCAATGAAGACAACACACCCCCATTAGTGAGCACTCCTCCGCCTGCAACGTAGGTGCCACTAGCCGGTACCTCATTCAAAGACGAATAGATAGTAGTTGCAGGGGTTAAGACAGCATCGCTTGTATATAACGCCAGTTTAAACGTGTCTCCGCCTACGGCATTAAGGTTATGCACACCCTGCATAACCTCTTGCTTAAACGACGTGCACATTGATTGAATAATAGCCATTTATATTCCTTATCTAGGTGAAGGAGACTGGATAACAAGCCTAGCCATACCATCCCTGTACTCGTCACGACGGCGACGACCTTGTTGTTCTACGCCTAGACCTTGGATAGCTTGTTTATAGCTATTTTCAAAGTAAGCAGTCATTTCACCTGGGCCTTTAGTATAGCTATACGCTTGAATCAAGCATGCATACAATAGTGCCTCAGGGGCTTTTTGACTAATCCATGTCTCAGGAGTTAGTGGAGATAAAGTAGCTGGTTTGCGTATGTAGCCCATCTCAACGGTGTATGCTGCATCCGGAGTAGGGGCTAGATAGAAGGAGTTTTGGTCCCAGACAGAATAAAAGCGTGGAGTGCCTGTGGCAGTACCGTCAGGCCAATACTCTTTCATGAATGATGTATCACGGAACTCAAGGAAGATTTGCTCGCCATCTTTGGTAATCATCATGTAACGGTGTGTCAATAGGTCTGACGGCGCGGTCAAGAACTTATTGCCGGTGGTCATGGTACCCGTTACTTCAAGTTTGTATACATCCAAGTCAATGTCCCGAAGCATCCTGTTCTCGGCCATTGTAATAAATGTATTTATTACAGGTTCAGTAAATACGTTAGCATCTACTTCCGTGTAATTCCTAATGTTTGTGACTAATTCATTATAGGTCATGATATTTCCACCGTAACTGTTCCAACAGATCCTCTAGCCATGATCACGCTATCTACTATAGAGGGTCGCATGTCGTTTGTATTCGTTGCACTTCCTCTACTTTGAAATGCGGTATCTCCAGGAGCACCCACATACACCGTCATTGGCTCTACTCTGTCAGGCCTTGGCTGATCCAAGGTAATGGCATCAGCTACAAATTGCAAAGGCTCTAGTTGAGGCTCTTTAGGTTCGTAATCGTCTGGGCAGACCTTAAATCCACGCCAGTTTTTTCTTAAATCGTTTAGATGGTAGCGTTGACCGCAGTAGTCACACAGGCCATACGCGAATTTACCTGATGCATGTGCCACATTAGTATCCCATTACATCTGGAACAATATAAAAGCTTGCAGTATCCCTATCCTCTGCCGCTGCGCGTGCAAATTCCTCTTCGTACAAGGCTTTTAACGCCTGTGTGCGCTCTGGAGTGAACTTAAGGGACAAGTAATAAGCTAGACCTGCTGCCAAGCATGGCAAGAAGCGGAAGTTAACGTCCGCTGTGTTCGAGTAGGTGCCGGCATCGTCTATGCGCTTAATACGGTAATACCTAAGTTGATATAAGTTATCAACATCAGGCGCAGGGTATAGATATACCTTAGGTACGATAGTGCGTTCTACGTAAATCTGTGCAGGACGTGCCTGCGTAGACTTATCAGGGATGTCAAGGTACTGAGCACGACTAATACGGTCTATTGTAATGTCTACAGGAGGACTTTGAGTGTTGTCACGGATGACAGCAGACAAGACGTTGACCGTGTCTGTATCAAGTGATATCTCTTCCTCGCCCGCGAGTAGCGTGCGCGTAGCCAGTTCAATAGTCCAAAGGTTCAGGCCACGGTTTGCCCACTCTAAAAACATTAGATTGAGCGAACGACGAGCTGTTTTAAGCTGATTCCCGTTGGTCATTTGCATGCCGCAACGTTCAAAAGCCTCTTCTATAAGCTCGTCTATCTGTAAATCAAATACCGTGGTGCCTGACGTTGTCATTTAGCAGCTGCCACCTTTTTTCATTTTCTTAACTTTACCGCCGCAAGCCATGCCCATTGCCATGCGTTTACGTGGACTTACTTCACCACCATCTGCCATGAATGCAGGACCTGTAGTTTTGCTTGTTTCTTTCATCATCTTGTTACGTGGGCCTTTTTCAACACAGCCACCGCCACTTGTTGCACAACCCATACCTTTTCCAGCCATGATAATACTCCTTAGTTGATTGCTTTTTCAGCAAGTTTGTCAATCTTAGCTTCAAGACGGCTGATGCCATCCTCAAAACGTTCCATAATTCTTTCAAGGTCTGCACGAACTTCTGCACGAGTGATGTGATCACGCGCTATCTCTTCTCTAGTCCTGTTAAGTAATATGCTGAGTCTGTCCAAGTCTTCAAACTTGGATTTCAGCAAGAATCCCATCAGTGCTACGATAGCAGACAGAACAATGTTCCACACCATCATTTCCATTATACAGCTGCTCCACCTTCGAATAGAAGCGTTACGCTAAGTACATTAGCATCGGCTAAATCAATGTAAGCACCATCCGTAAATAGTATGCCCATGTCAGGAATGATAATGTCGTATGCGCCAGCTGCCGCAGGAGTGTAGATAGTTACGGTAGCATCTGCACCACCTGTAGCGCCGTTTCTTAAAGTGAAAGAAGAGGCAGTAGATCCGCATGTATAGTAAAGACCATTAACCCTGGTCCTGCCTGATATAGCAGCGGCTGATACTACCTTGGTGACAGCACTTATGTTACTTGAAATACTCATATTAAATCCTTTTTAGGGGCCGAAGCCCCCCTTTTGTTAAGCTGTAAAGCTTATGCTGTTAATACCGTTGTCAGTGGGAACAGCTAAAGAACACGTTCCGTGAGCTATGCCACCAACAAAACTATCGGTTTGAGTAAATGTTCCTGTTCCTCCAGACCCTTGAAGAACAATTGTATATACAGTTCCTGCTGGCTGAGCAGCTAGATTGTTATACCCTGGAAGATTTGTCCATTGTGAACTATCTATCCTTATTGCTTTTTGGCCTGCATCTAGTTTGTACAGTACGCCTGCAAAGTTAGCAAAAGGAGCTGGATTTTGGTAGTCAACAGTTACTTCGTATGTTGTTGGAGTAGCAGGGGTAGTATTAGTAAACGCTGCGACCTCGGTAGATGAACCCGTTGGAGTTGTAACTACAACATCTACTGGGCTAGTTGTGCCGGTTGCTGGTGCGGCTGCGGTGATTTGTGTCGCTGAATTTACAGTATATGACCCTGCGTTAACACCATTAAATGTTACTGATGTTGCACCAGTAAACCCTGTACCTGTAATAGTTACTGAAGTACCTGTAGTACCACTAGATGGGCTAACATTAGTAATGTTTGGGCCAGGAGGAGCAAACGCTGTATCCCAGGTTGGTGTGCCGCCGCCTACTGTACATACTTGGTATGTGTTAGTTGTGGTGTTGTAAATTAATAAACCCGCAGTTGGGTTAACGATAGCATCGCGCTCTGCGGTCGTAAATGATGCATCAATAAACCCGTTTTGCGACGCAACTGGGCCTGTGAATGTAGTTTGTCCCATGATTTATCCTTAAACCCAAGCAGAGCCGTTATAGTATTTAATTGAACTTGTTGTACTGTTATAAATCATTAAACCTGTTGCTGGAGAAGCAATAGCGTTCATTTGTGTTGTAGTAAAAGAAGGTAATTGAAAGCCGTTTTGAGACACGACTGGGCCTGAGAAGGTGGTTTGAGCCATTATATTGTCCTTGTGTTATAGCACGTTCCCGATTCAGTCTCTATAACGTCTGCTAGGTCAGTCTGAGCCGGTAAAATAAGTTGTTTCCTAGATACAGCATTTATACCTTGTTATCCATTTAGTGTCAATTGATTAATGCAATAAAAAAGCCACCCGAAGGTGGCTTTCCATTCTACGTATTACCGTTGAATTATGGTGTACCTGGTGAACCAAAGATACCGCGTGGATCGCTGTAACCGAAGCTATAACGCTCACGTGCTTTGTAACGTACGTTACCAGTATCAAAATCACCTTCAAAACCAGTTTTGAACGCAACACGTTCAAACATTTTCATGCCGTTTGGAGCATCAGTTTTGATGAACCAAGCGTCTGGGTCTGTTAGGTAATGGTTGACTGTGTAGCCTTGTGGAACCATACCCATGTTTTTGATAGCGTTGATATCGTTATCAGCAGTACCTACACGTAATGTAGATTTCAAAATACGATCAGAGGTAAATTGTAGTTCTTTAGGAACAATCAATTTCAAACCACGGACCGCGATTTTCAAACCACGTTCGTCAGTGAATGCTGCGATGTCAATCAAAGCTTGCTCAAGTGAAGTTTCGCTTAAGTCAGCTGGAGTTGACAATTCGTTGCGTAGATCTGGACCAGACAATGTTGGATGGTCAGTTGCACACAAAGGTTTGCCGTCGCCGCCAACTGCTGTAGTAAACGCACCGTTTAATACTGCTGCTGCTTTGATTTGTTTTGTTGTTGCCATTGAACGAGCTAATGCTTTAGTGTAACGAGCAGCAAGTGATGCGTACAAGTTATCTTCAACAGCTTCTTCAGTTAATGAATAAGCCAAAGCAATGGTTTCGTGTGTGTAGCGAGCTGTGTAAACTTCTTGAGCATTGTCGTATGAAACGCCAGCACCCTCAGTTTTAACAGGAGCTTCACCGAAGCCTGATAACATTACCTCTTCTTCAAACGCGCGGTCTGATGATTCGATATCGTAGATTTGCTCGTGCTCTTTTTCGTAACCCTTGTATTCCATACCGAACAATGCGTTCAGACCTGGCTCAAGTTCTTTTACTAGTTGGGAACGTGAAATTGCCATGATTAAGCTCCTTGACCAGCAACGCCAGCGCTGCCGAATAGATGTTCATTGATTTTTACAACAGCAACGGCGTTAGTGCCGAATTCGTTGCCTGGAACGTTGTATAAACCAACGATTTTCAAGTTCAAAGCTGCGTCGTTAGCAATCGTTGAAGATGCTAGTTCGTATGCTGATTGACCTGTTGTTGTGTTACCTGTACCAACTACTACGTCAGCATTTTTACCGATGTTAGCTTGTACAAAGCCAGCGTCTGCTTGAATGATGAATAATTGTGCTGGATCATCGATAACATCCGCTTGGATAGTACCTTGAGTAACGTTAACGCTGCCTGGGTAGTAGTTCTTCCAGATAGGTTTGCCAGTTGTTGGGTCAATGTAGTTACAACCGTTGAACACGCCTACTGCTGCAGTGTGTGTTGCTGGATCGAAAGCTACTAAATAACCGCCAGAGATTGTTACCAAGTCACCTTGGAAAATTGCACCTGCTTGGTTATCTGCGATTGTGAAACCGTACTGTGCTTGCGCGCCAGTAGCTGAAAGGTTCCCCATTGCACGAAGACCAAAGGCTTTATCTATATTTGCCATTTTGTCATTTCCTTAAATTAAGTTATTCGGAGGACTTAGGTCCACCAAACGATACACGGGTCTGACGAGTTGGATTTTGAATTCGCATGGACGAATGGCCATTTGATTTACTTAAATCGTTATCGACAGCCAATAATTGATCATGGGTGCGTGATTCGTAGTACTCGCGACGCTCTTGTGCGGTTTCCTCTGGAATTCGTGCAAGCAATAAGCCTCCCACGCTGATAACACCAGCATGTCGGCCATCGTCTACTGAAGGACTGCTAAATTCTGGGTACTCGTCGGCACGTACTAATTCATAACCTTCACGTAACTTACCTGTGACGTTAATACGGTCTTCTTGTCCACCAGATTCTGCTCGAATCCAACGGTGCTTGTATCCTTGAGGCGCAGGAGGCGCATCCAAACGTGAAGGAGGGGCCCAAGATTTACGGCGCGCAGTTTTCTCACGTGAATCTGTCTCACGTGCGTTGCGATTAAGTTTTGGTACAGCTTGTTCTTGATCCATCTTATTACTCCTTTACGTATTTGGCGTATTCTTCTAACGGAACACCCAATTTTTTAGCTATTGCAACTTGACTCGGTGATAACCGGACAGTGCGGCGTGCGTTATTTACTCCAGATGACCTGGAAGCAGGCGCAACCGTTTGCACGGGTCGGTTGGTCCTGGTTTTGACATTAAATTGCGTTGGGAATGCCTCGCGCAATCTATTATTAAGCTCATCATAATACTCATCTGAGTTTGGGTCAAATCTTTCTGATAAAACTAATTGCTTGTGAATGCCTTGAGCGGCATGCGTCATTGCAACATTCTTGCCATACCATTCGTTTTCCTCGGCCCATGCTTCGGCTTTAGGATCGTATGTAGGACGTTGTTGCTGAACAGGTGCTTGCGCTTGTTGTGGAGCTTGTTGCGCTTGTTCCTGGTCATACTGACGGCGTGACGCCATTTCAGAGATACTGCGTTGCTCCATTTGAATTTCAGTCAAACGTTCTTGCGCTTCTATCTCCGTGTCGTAGTCGCCTTCTTCACGAGCCTTACGGATAATCTGTTTTAGGGCAACAGCTTGTGTTTCAATACGACTCTTAGCTTCGCCTAGGCGGGCATTGTCAGATTGAACAGCTTGTTGCTCATAGGCCTGTGCTTTTTGCTGTACGCTTTTAGCGTACTCTAGCGCAGCCTGTTCGCGACGTTCTGTTTCGCGTAGACGAGCTGTAAGCTTGTCAATGCGTTTCTTTACCTTGTCGCTGTATACATCTAATTCCTCGCCTTGCGCCTGCGTTGATTGTGTCTCAACAATAGGGGCTGCGCTGGATTCGTTCTCTACTAGTTCCGAGCCACCGTCTTCATCAAGCTCGACAGTAGCGGGACTTTCGTCTTCCTCGCCTACCTTAAAGTCTAAATCTTCAGCCATAACTTTCTACTCCTTACATATGCAAGATGTCTTCAGGGGAATTTACAATACCCAAGATTTCATCATCGTTTAAAAATCGGATTTCACCACCATCGATAGAAATACGTGAACCTGCGTACCTGCCAAAGATAATCCAGTCGCCTTCTTTGCACCATGCACCGAATGGAAATTTGGATTCATCCTTGTAGGCTAAATCACCCAAACTTATTACATAGCCGCAATTCGTAGCCAGCTGTGTACGTTTCTGAGTCTCTTCTGCTATCACAATACCGCTCTTCGTGCGTTCTGCGCCACGATAAGGCAATACTGCTATACGCCATCCTGTAGGGCGAGGAATGCGATTTACCGCGTCCTCTGGTATCAGTGATGGGTCGAACTGGCCTTGCTCATCGTAAGCATCGTCAATAGATGACGGCTTATTCTGCGCATTCTCAAGCCATTTCTTTTCTAGCGCTGTTAGGTTCTTTTCTTCTTCTGCCATAGGGCCTCCGTTGGTTAAAAATCTAAGTCATCAGGATTAGAGTTCAAGGATTCCTTGATCATATCCTCTACAAGTTTTAAGCCTTCTAGACGCCCCATCATGAAACGATAACGTTCCATATTGGCAATGGTTCCGTTCAGCACAAGTGCTTCGGAGTCCGACTGTAACTTTCTAACTTCCTTAAGAAGTCTTTCTGCATATTCAAGCATGGTTCAATCTTCCATGTAAAAGGCAGACGATCAAGAGCCCTCGTCTGTAGGCTTAAAACTATTTAGCAAATCTTTACTGGTTTATTACCGTCTTTTTTCTTTACGTATGTTACTTCAGCCGCCATTACATCGCCGCCCTTCTTCATCTTGGCTGGCTTAGCTTTACCCGCTTTGCTAAACGCAATGGCCACAGCCTGTTTTACGGCTTTAGCCTTTGATGCTGGCTTGCTTGTACCAATCTTGCCTGTGTCTTTAAAGTCACCGACAAGCGTACCGATGTTGCTGGATATGGTTTTCTTGCTACTACCTTTTTTAAGCGGCATTATTATCTCCTTGAGCCTGCTGCTGTTGTTGACCTAACATCTGTTGTTCCATAATGGCCAACCGCTCACGGGCAATATCAGCACGTTCCTCTGCGATTGCATCCTGCGAGGCAATGCTGGCCTGATCATCTTGCGCTTCTTGTTTTAATTTCTCTTGCTGGATTGCCAAGCTCTTCTCTTTGGCCGCTGCATCTGCTTGGTCTGCTTTCGCACGTTGATCCAACTCTTGTTTCTTGAGTTCAACGATAGGGTCAACAGGAGGCGCACCTGCACCAGTGATTTGGTCTTGCAATGTTTTAACGTCAGCCATGGCTTGCGCAACTTTCAACGCAATCATGCCTTCTTTTTGAATCATTGACACCATGCCATCTGGATCCGTGCCGTATGCCATGAATAACTCTGCTTCCACGTCCTCTTCCGCTTTAATACGGATGTGCTGCAAGATGTGCTTCTGCAAGATAATGGCTGACATAGGATTAGACTGCAACATTGGCGACATGCCCATGCGTAAGTGCGATTCAATGTGCGCGTCATGCTGTTGACCAGCAAATGCTTTCAATTCCATCGTATCCAACACGTCAGCATTCTCTGTCGCTGGGTCCTTAGGCATTTGAGAGCTCTGTGGACGCAATATGCCGTCGATATCACGCACGTTCAGTGCTGTGTAGACCCGGTAGTATGCCTCGTACATGTTATGCATCTGTGGGGCCGCCTGCGCAAGCTGTAGCTGTGTTTGTGCAAGGGTTATACGCTGTGCTGTAGAGAATATGTTAGGGTCGGCAACAGGAAGTACTGCCACCATGTTGTCGAAGTCTGCTTTTTTGATCTTACGACTAGCACCAGGCACGTCATAAGGGTACTCTTTAGGTAAATACTCACCAAAGCCCTGTGCAAGCAGTTGGAATTCCAATTTTTGTGCGTAGTGCAAGCGTTTATGGATGGCTGACATGACCATTGAGCCACGTTCAAGCAATGCAATGGTCGTTCCGACCGCTGCGTTCTGATTGCCATCACCAACTTGCATGTCCGCGATGCTTGCAAGGCGTTTACCTGCGTCAACAGTGAAGCCTAATAACTGGAACAACGTTTGGCTAGGCTCTTTATACGGTAATGGTAATAAAGATGCAGATAATTCAGCGCCACCAGCGTCAATATCACGCCATTCGCCTGGTTGGATAGGTTTATCCGTGTCCGCGATCCGTGCGCCTTTAGCCTTGAAGCCTGCTGGTAGGTTAGATAACGTACCCGCGTCTAATAATTGACGTAATGCAGCCGTTGCTGTCTTAGAAAGGCTACCGATTAAGTGAACAAGGCCCAAGCCATACGCACCAAGGCCCTCAATCAACACATAATGCACAAAATAGCTACGACGACGTTTCAATTCGTCGCCTTCTTTCCAGTTACGACGCACGCCAAGCACTTTACCGCTCACTTCGTCAAGCGTTACGACGTATGGAAGCTTAATTCCTGTCGGTTCACCGTCTTCATCCGTGTCTTCGAAGCCTGGAATGTCATAATCCACTTGGAATTCAAGTAAAAATACTTCTTCCGCCTGGTCAGAAGGGTTTAAACCAGTCTGACGGTCAACACTTTCCTGAATTTGGTCTTGATTTGGGTCTGAACTCTCTGCTTGGATGTCTAAATCCAAGTATTCGCCAGCTACAACGCGCTTTCTGAACTCGTTTGCGTCCATCGGAACACGATGCGTGATCCGTGGGCATTGGCTCATGACGCTTGAGCCGGTGTAAGGGATGTATAAGTCATCTGCCAGCACTAATTTGCTGACCATTCTGTCTAATTGTGCATTAAAATACACTTTTTTGAACACAGAACCACCGTAACCTAGGTAGAAAAGTGCTTGGTCCATCTCTGGAGTGTACTCTTCCATCACGGTTGTCAGTTCGTAGTTCATGAAATCTTGAACACGTGACGCTTGTTGTAGTTTTTCTACTGTTTCCTTACCCAAAACCTGCGTTCTAACAGGTCCGTCCGCTGGCATTAGCTCCTTCATCGCTTGCGATTGGAACTGAACTACCGCTTCTGTCAACATTGGATGGACTGCACCGGCTGCGCCACGGAATGGCTTGGTGCGTTCTTCGATTTTCAAGCCTAACAGCTCAAGGCCCTTGGCATAAACCTGTTCCCAGTCAGCACGAGACGCCTTGTCTGCCTCAAACAACGCCAGTAAGTCAATAGACATACGGCTTAAATCGTCTTCGTCAATGACGTCTGCTAGGTTGGCATAGAATTCTACGTCATCTGCTTCGTCTTCGCCTATCTCAACCGTAGCTCCGCCATCATCTTCCAAGACGATTTCGATTTCAGGCAGGCCTTCCTGTTCAATGTCAATAGACGTTTCAGGGGCTTGGTTAACTACTTTGTCAATGGGCATAGGATTCTCGTCCGAGTATTTTCGCTAGTGTACTCGGTATTAGCGGGTTTACGCAAGTGTTACTTCGTTGTTTTCTTTGCAATAGTTTTTGACTTAGGTGCAGTCAATACAACGTCTCGTCCTTCACGTCCTAGGTACGCCATTGCAGCTTGGGCGGGCAATGCTCCAATGTCCCCTCTTTCAACAGTGTCCTTTACCACTTCCCAATACTTAGATAAGGGACGTAGCTTCTCGTACTTTTCCACATAGGGAAGATCATCTTCATTGACAAAGTCCCAACGGTCTTTAATGGCCGCTTTACCTGTCTTGTCTTTTTTATAATTAAATCGACCAATAGTATTGGCCATATCAATTTCGTTATTGCTAAGTCCTTCTGCCGCATAGTCTGGGTACTGAATATTTCCCACACCTTTTGGAAGCCCTGCTAAATCTTTGGCTGCACGGACTGTCTTCTGTTGGAGAACATCGCGATTCTTTTTCAAATCCTCATACGCATTGTATGCATCCCAATCTGCGTCCGTCCACTTGGTGTCATCCTTTGGCAGACTCATAACCCCTGCGGATTCTTTTAAGCGCTGGTCTATCTCCTTCAGTGCCCCTTGATTTTTCTTTATGAAGGAAGGCAAGTCCCTTGCTTTGCGTTGCTCTGAATTAGCAATGACATCCGCGTATCCTGCCAGTTCCTCTTCCGTTAAATCCTTATTGGTAAATGGCTTAGTCCTGTCCCCGAATAACGTCTGAAGAGCAAATCGCTCGTTAGCAGGGACCGCCATCTTCCAACCTTCATAGGCAACATCTGCTACGGGGTCTACAACATTTGACTTAATAAAATCTGCGGCATCTGTAGCGTAGGATGTAACAGAACCACCCTCCTCAAACCGCTTGGTGTAACGAACGCCAGCATTGTAGTAGTCCTTGCCGTCCTTCTGTGGCACATACACGCCTTCAGCAGACACGTCACTAGTAGGACTCAACTCCTTACGGATAGCACCGGTAATCACAGGTTGCTTAGTCTCAGGGTCGTACACGTACTGGACTTCGTAATTGCCAATACGGCCTTGGCCCATGAGCCGTGCTCCGACTTGACTTAACTTCTTACCACCTACATCCACATCCGCAAATGCCTGAAAGCCATCTTCATCACGGCTAATGCGGGTGTCGTATTTGCCAGGGCCCCTTGCAGAGCGCACTTCTTGTACGCCGACAGGGCCCACTTGGGTTTGTGATTGGTTCAAGAGCCACTGCTCAAGGTTCATGGCCCGCGGCTCGTCAGAGGTCGTCTCTGACTCACCAGACTTTTTTTCTACTGTACCACCTTGATTAAACATCTGTGTGTTGCCGGATAAGTCAATAGGCTGAACAGTAGTTGTTGTCTTGGCTGCAGTAGTGGCAGTTGGCGCCACAACCTTACCGTTCTTGTCTATAAGCGGCATGCCTAACGCAGCACGGGCCCTGTTGACATACGTCATCTGCGCTTCTAGGTTAGTCGTAGGAATGGTCGTGGCATTTGCTTTCAAGAAGGCATTCTGGAAGTCCGCACCTGACAAGGTGCCTGTCTTAAGTTGATTTGCCCAGTTGTCGTACTCGGCTTGTGTCACGTTCTGGTAGTTGGCAGCGGTAGGCTTGCCAGTAGCCGGCATTATAATCTCAGGCAAGACAGCGCCTGTTCGGCCGAGTGCCGCATACGCGTTACGAACGCGTTGCTCGTAGATAGGGTTGATCACCTTCTCTTTTAAATTCGTTTCCGTAATGTCACCACTGCGCACCCCTTGCTGCAACTGGCGATAGTTCAAGCCCCCTAGCTGTGAGCTACCTGTTGATTGCAACGCACGTGCCAACATTGCATCTTGTGCCGCACGGTCACGGGCAGATTGCTGTGATGAGGACAACACAGTCGGGTCAATGTAGTCCCCTGTATAGCCGGCAGGAACTTTGTCAGGCGCATAAATAGGCGTCAAAGTAGTCGTACGCTGTGTGACAGCAGGTGCTTTCCATGACTGCTCAACAGTGCCGCCTTCGGCTAATTGGCGTGGATACTGGGCCAATAGGTCCTTGGCGCTTGGGTCGTTGTACATTACAAAATCTCCGGGGGTAATTTCCCCCTATTCTATCCCTTAATAGTACTCGAATGCAATATCTTGTTGTTTCTCATCCTCTAATAAATCCGTACCAAGAGAAATAAAATTACCCGCCCTGAATCTGTTCAATGCCTGCGTCGTGCTGTCGACCATGTCATCGTTGTCGCCGTTCGGGAATGCAGCGCATTCCTCCACTAATTCCTCTGCCCAGTCCGTGTCCGGGGCCCACACCATGCCTGACTCCAAGATAGGCGCAACAGAATGCGCACGCGATACCTTGTCCTGACCACTGCGACGGCCACCAGGTGAATACATGGTCACAGGAATACCCATACGACGCAGCTCCTGCTGAAGCGTGATCCCTGTCGCTTTGGCCTCGATCAACACATTGTCAGGATTCCACTGGTCATAGCTCTCCTTGGCAATACGTTTAAGCTCCGGGAAATCCCATCTCCCACGCGTGACGTCCAACAAGATAATGTTAGGCCCCGAATCCGCGTCCGGGTAGAACACGCCCCAGGTCGTGATAACAGAATAGTCGGCCGTCTCTTTCTTGGAATAGGCCGTATCATAAGACTGAATAATGTACTCAACAGGCGGTGCCTCGTCGCTAGGCCACACTTGCCACCAGTCTCGCTTGAGAATAGCGCCTTCGTCGTTGGTTGGTTGTTGTTGCCACTGGGCCTGCCACTTCTGCGGTGACAATGATGCTTTGACCGCGAGCAACTCTTCAAGCTTCCAGAACCCCGGCCACAATGGATTGCCACTAGGCAAGACTGCAGGAAATTCAATAATCTCCCAACGGTCGGCTTTATGGCTAGACTGCGCTTTGACAAGCTTAGCCGTTAAGTCCTTGGTGTTCCACCGTGTCATAACAATGACAATAGCGCCGCCAGGCTGGAGCCGTTGACGAGGGCCGGAGGTGTACCAGTCCCATGCGTTCTCCATGGCGAGCTCTGACAAAGCGTCCTGCTCCGAGTGCGGGTCATCAATGATCAACAAGTCCGCACCGCGGCCCGTCATCGCGCCGCCCACACCGACAGCAAAGTATTCCCCACCATGGTCCGTGTCCCACCGGCCGGCGGCCTTGGAGTCTGCTCGAAGGGCTACGTCAGAGAAGACCTGTTTGTACTCTTCGGTGTCCATCAAGTTACGGACCTTACGGCCAAAACGCACGGCAAGCTCCCCGGTGTGGGTCGCTTGAATGATCTTGGTTTTTGGCTTACGGCCCATAATAAAAGCGGGTAGCAGATAGGACGAGAACTCAGACTTAGTGTGCCGCGGAGGCATGTTAACGATCAGTCTTTTCAAGGTCCCATCTGCTAGACGGTTAAAGGCATCTGCCATTTTTGTGTGGTGCGCGCCAAAGATAGCCTCTGGCCATACGTATTTTGCAAAGGACAAGAAGTCCGTTCTGGCCTTTTCCTGGGCTTCAATCTGGAGAAGACGAAGCTCTAATCGAGCCTGCTCAATAGAGGCTTGTTCAGCTGCAGAGACGCTAAGCATATGTTTTCATTCTCTTTAATTTTTGTAAAAATTTTTCTAGCAATGGCTTTATTAAAACAAGGGGGCCTATTTGTGGGGTCATCATACCTCAATTTTGTTTGGAGTGCCAAAAACTGTGCGAAATCGGGCTAAAGTGAGCGGACGGCCGCCGAGGGTGGTAAATTTTTGGGGTGGGGTTAGTGAGCGCTTACATACGCGCTGGCATTGGTTGCAGGGACTCTGCCCCTCCTAGCGCTGGCCATGAGCCGCGGACCATGGACCAAGGGCAATGTGACCAGGACAAGTTATCCACAATTCACGATCTATTAGGCTAATAGTTATCCACATTCTATCCACAGCGAATCCACAGGAAACGCACAGGATATCCACAACCCGACTTGTAGGGTAGCCTCAAAACGAATCAAGCGCCTTATAGCGCGCTTAAAAGTGGCCTTGCTGGGCATGCGACTTTGCGCCTTGGTTAGTGGTCACTAACATTTTAGGTTAGTGGTTACTAACATGCAATGTCACCAGGGCGGCGGGCCATGGACCACGGGCCAAGCGTATCGCATAGCGTGCAATGGGTGACGCTCCACGGACCAAGGGCCGTGGGCCTAGTTAGTATATAGGCAAGGCACCAAGCCGGCCGCCGGCAATTGGACGGCGTGAGCGTGCACCGGCGCGCCTTTGCGGGCATGCTGGCCGGCATTGGCCGGACTAGGTAACCGGACTGTAAAAAAGTGCTTGACGGCATGCTATATATCATTAATATAAGAACTAACACGGCCGCCGGCCGTGCCCATACAGACAGAAAGGACAGACCATGTATCAAGTTATAATTAAAAATCAAGGCCATGTATTTTACCTTCGCGGGACTACTTGGGCTTTTACGGCAGAGCGCGGCCGAGTATTTGAAACTATTGAAGAGGCGGCGCAAGCTTCATTAGCGGCGCGTCCATTTACAAGGCCATCATTATTTAAAAAAGCCACAATCATCGCCGCCGGCAGTATTGACTAAATCAAGGCGGCCAGCTGGCCGCCGCAACCATACAGAAGAAAGGGAACGACAAAATGAGCAATCCAATTTATCAGACAGTAACTGACCAAATTATCGCCGAGCTTGAAAAAGGCGCGGCGCCTTGGGTCAAACCATGGCACGCGGACGCGGCCAGCGGCGCGGACCATAATATCGTGACCGGCGCGGCCTATCGTGGCGTTAATAGGTTAATCCTAGGCATGGCCAGCATGGGCAATGGCTACGCGGCCAGCCAATGGGCAACCTATAAGCAATGGCAAGACCGCGGCGCGCAAGTGCTAAAGGGACAGAAAGGGACGGCCATTTGCTTTTATAAACCGGTGGCCGGCACCGTCGACGCGGCGACTGGCGATAAAACCAGCGGATATGCCGTGCTTAAGGCATACTCGGTTTTTAACATCGAGCAGACCGACGCCGAGCGCGCACCGGCGGCCGAGCCAGTGACTAAGCCTTTCGACGCCAGCGAGGTATGCGAGGCGGCCATAGTAAAAACCGGCGCCATTATCCGCCATGGCGGCGACGCGGCCTTCTACATGCCGAGCACGGACGCCGTGCAATTGCCACATAAGACAACATTTGACAGCGCCGCGCATTACTATGCGACGGCCTTTCATGAGCTCACGCACTGGACTGGCGCTAAACATAGGCTAGACCGCGACCATAGCGGCCGTTTTGGGAATCCGGCTTATGCCTTTGAAGAGCTAGTCGCCGAGATAGGCGCCGCTTACCTATGCGCGGACAACGGTATCGCCGGCGAATTGCGCCACGCTGGCTATATTCAGAGCTGGCTAAAAGCATGCCGCGACGATAACACGGCCATATTCAAGGCGGCCGCGCTGGCTCAAAAGGCGGCGGATTATATCAAGGGCACGGCGGCGGACGCCGAGGCCGAGGCCGCTTAAAGCATAACCGATGAGCGCTCAATGCGCGAAACTGGCGGCGGCGTCGCCAGTCTTATGCAAGTAAACCATACAGACAGAAAGGGACTAAAAACCATGCAAGCATTCAACCTATGTTATACAGTTTTATTAGGCCGCGCGGCCGGCGAGAATATCGCCATAATTAAACGCGGCGAGCGCGGATATACGCCGACCAATCTAAACTGGGGCACCGGCGACAAGGCCGCCGAGCTAGTGCGCGAGGCCAACGCCAAGCGCGGCATTGACGCGGCGGCGCAATTGGATTTTGAGATTAAATCCATGTTTATATGGCCTAAGGCGGCCAGCGAGGTGACAGCATGAAGCCTATATTAAAAGCGGCCTTTGCTAGTGATGAGCTGGCCTATCAATTGCAAGAGATTATCTGTCACGACGACCAATGCGAGCTGGAGGACATAACGGACGCCTTAATAGTATCAGAGGCGCGCCATGTGCTGGACAAGTATACCGGCGGCATAGGGTTCGTGCACGAAGAAGAATATAACGGCGAGCACGGCGACGAGGCGCAAGCGGAGGCCGTGCGTAATGTTAAAGCAATCAAGCGCTTTCTAAAACGATACAGTTAAAACCATAGGCGGCCAGCGATGGCCGCCGCTTATAACGGAGGTATTACCATGAGCAATTTAACTAGACAGCAATTACTGGCCCACGGCCACAACATGGACGCGGCCTATCGCGAGATAGACAGGCGCGACGCGCAAGGCGAGGACATGAGCCGCGCCTATGTGGACCAATCAACCTATGCGATATTATTTGCGCCAGCGGCTGGCATGCCGTCGGATAACGCAAGCGAGGCCAAATGGCAGACAGGATGGAGGGACTAAACCATGAACAATCTAGATAAATTAAGGGACGCGGCGCCGGAGTTTTTCACAGTGCACGAGAATAACAAGCGCGCGCTGGCGGCACTCGATGGCGTGCTATTAGGCCAAGGCCATGTGGTTATGGTAGGCGACTTAGCCATAAGGCCAACGATGGAGCGAGAGGCCGGCGGCTGGCGGCTAGTGGACGCGACGCCGTGCAAGCTGGCCGAGGCGCCACAGTATAGCCAAGCATCGGCCGAGGCCATAGCGGCGGCGCTGGGCAATGGCAACAACACGCGAGGCCATGCCGTGCATATACGCGAAGCGCTGGGCAATGCCATAGCCGCGACCGAGGCAATAATAAAATGCTTGCAATGATTTAAAACAAGGCATTACAATACCAACCAGCGGCCGGCGATGGCTGGCCGCTCAATCATACAGATAGAAAGCGAGGACAACATGAGCACTAGAGGGCTATATACATTCAAGGACGCCGAGGGCGCCTATACCGTTTTTAAGCATTGGGATAATTACCCGACCAGCGCCAGCGGCTACGGCGCGCACTTATTCATTGCCAACGCCTTGGCCTATGCATGGCAATTGCCACGCTTCGAGGCCGACGAATTTGCGGCTTCATTCATAGCGGCCAATAAAAAAGCAGGCGGCGGCGATTTAAGACTATTGCCAGCGGATGCAACCAACGGCGACGCCTTAGGCGTGGAGTTTTGGTTTACCGTGGAGGCGGCCGGCAAGCGGCTTAAAGTATCATGCCGCGACTTATTTAATGGCGTGGACTTGGAACCAGTCTATATATCATCATCAATCAACCTTAGAAAGGCGGCTTAATCATGCGCATTTTATACTACACCGATGCAGGCCATGGATGGTTTAAGGTAGACAGGGCATTGCTAGATAAGCTGGGCATTGCTGGCGATATATCGCCTTATAGCTATCAACGCAAGGGCAGTGTATACCTAGAAGAGGATTGCGACGCTGGGCGCCTATTTAAGGCGCTGGATGGCGAGGGCATACCTTGGACATACAAGCAAAGCCATACCGATAAGACCAGCAAAATCCGTGGCTATCAACATTTTAGAAAGGCGGCTTAATCATGCAGACCATTCAATTCATGCCTAAGCTTAGCGAGCCTAAGAAAATGCCATGCCATACCTTTAGCACGCCGGCGACGGCGTGCCATACCGGCCGCATTCTGGCCGAGATTAAAGGGAGCGTATGCCATGACTGTTACGCTATGAAAGGCAATTACCGCTTTAAAAATGTAATTAGCCACAGGGAGCATAATTTGCAATCCCTCAATGATTTGCCTTCGTGGAAGGCCGGCATGATAGCGGCCATTAAGAGCAATGATACTACCGGCTATTTCAGATGGCACGATAGCGGCGACATTCAAAGCGAGGCGCATTTGATGGCTATCATGGACATTGCCGAGGCCATGCCGGAGGTGACTTTTTGGCTACCTACAAAAGAGAAAGGCATGCTGGCCAAGGTTAATAGACAGCGAGCCATGCCGGATAATTTAACCGTGCGCCTAAGCATGCCAATGCTGGACATGGCGCCAGCTGGGACATGGCCTATTACCAGCACCGTTATAACTAAGGCCGGCAAGATAGATGGCGTCGAATGCAAGGCGCCAGCTAATAACGGCAAGTGTGGGACATGCCGCGCATGCTGGGATAAAACCGTAAGTAATGTAACCTACCTAAAACATTAGAAAGCGAGAAAGCAAAATGACAGACAGAGACGAACTAATAACCAAGCTTGTGGAATATAACCTAGACCTATGCCAATCAGACAGCACCTTTGCTGATGGCCTTGTATGGGACTTATTAATGCATGGCTTTAAGGGATTTAAAAACATGGACGAGGCCGAGCTATTGGCCGAGCTTAAACATTGTGACTTTGACGAAAGGGACTGATCATGACAAAAACCCAAATACTTAGCGACCTATACCAAGCGCTACGATTATTATCGAATGTATATTACTTTGCACAGGATAATAACAACGGCAATGTAGAGCGATTGATGAGCATGGCCGATAGTTGCATTATCGATGCTATTGACGGATTAGACAGGGAGCCGACGCTATGAACTTACACTCAAGCATTGAATGGGCAATAAGCCGCCTTGTTGATAATTATGAATGGCAAGGCAACATAGACCGCGATGAATGGCAAGAGCTACAAAAAAATATATCGCTGGCCATTATCGCAGACAAGCGATTAGCGCAGATTGTATTAAGCGCGTGCGAAGAGCACGGCATTATAGAGGAGGAGTAGACCATGGCTAAATTTGAAGCCTTTGCAGAATATAAGACCGTTTTACGGATTGAAATTGAAGCCGATACGCTGGAGGAGGCAATAGCACTGGCCGACAATACCGATGGCGGCGAGTGGAAAGTGGTAGACCTAGACAGCTGGACCGTGACCGATGTATTTCAATTAGAGGAGTA
>ERZ1034363.560-NODE-560-length-25421-cov-14.292022_pt1 | contig 25421 bp, 15 predicted proteins | sample MGYA00520616_ERZ1034363 | MGnify/ENA primary metagenome ERZ1034363 (study PRJEB33736, sample SAMEA104284506) | Azolla filiculoides | biome: Urban; feature: Water surface; material: Ditch water | place: Netherlands | collected 2015-10-28 | depth 0-0.1 m ... | reverse complement strand
ATTGAAAACTACATTGGCACCACTATTAACCGTTACCGAACAAGCTTCTAAATCTCCAGTAGAGGTGTAGTTACCCGTAAAAGTTACTGCAACATTACGCAATGGAGCGCCATTACTCCACGAAGAACCATTCCATGTGGTAGAAATTGTACCACAAGCAATTGGAGTTTCAACAACTGAATTATAACACAATTGAATAGTAAAACTATCAACTGTTCCTGTTCTTGTATCTGTAGTAGCATCTGCTGCCGCGAAAATCCAATTCCCTGCTGAATTCAATCCATCAAAACCAGTTAATGATGCTAATGGTCTCATATTTCCAAAATTATTTGTAGTCCCACATCCAGCAGCGGTTGCAGATTCATCATCAAAAGTTCCGTTCAAATTTGTAATTGCATTTGCGCAACTACCACCTTGAAACAAATCTACATCTACACTTTGAGGACTTCTAACAAATGCATACACTTGATTTCTTCTAACATGAGTAATAGCCGTTGTAATATTGGCATCCGAAATTGTAAAACTATCTGGTATGTTAATTGACCATCCAGCATAACTCCCTTGTGGGATAGTACCTGTTGTTGGTGTTCCTGTATAAGAATTACATACTTGTGAAACAGCATATCCAATAGCGAAATTTGCAGTATTTATTGCATAAAAATCATTTGCAGTTGGTTCAATTAAAATTCTACAATATGGCGCAAATACGTTTGGAATAGTTACTGTTTGTGTTCCATCATTTGGAGTGTTAGCTAATAATGTAATTGGAAATGTTACTCCACCATCTGTTGATAATTTAATATTAACATTTGCTGCACCAGTCATTGTATTTGTACTATTTACAGTCCATGTTACCGTTTGTGTTGAAGCCTGAGGGTAATTTATTCCAGCTGTTGCCTGTGATGTTACTGTAAATGGCCCTTTAGTTGCATCAAAAGTTACAGCCGTATTTACACTTTCATTATTTCCTCCACCAGGTCTATTATCTCTAACAGTCATCCTAAAATTTAATGTTCTGGCAATTGTAGGAATTATCTCCCACATGTTTCCAGCAACTCCATTTGAAACGTGATCTGCCATTTTTGGAAAATAACGAGTTCCATTTAATTCGGGCATGTATGAACGAAAGTTTGCTCCATTCGTTTTAGTTCCTGAAGGGTAAGACGCTGCTGCACCAACAGTTGTTGCATCATCAACTTGTTCCCAACAATAGGTCAAAACATCTCCTGCATTTGCGTCTGTTGCTGTACCTACTAGTTTAAAAGCAGTACCTATTGGCAATGTTTTTGTAGCTACCGCTGAAGGAACTGGAACAGCATTTGCAATAGCGATATTTGTTTGACATGTTTTGCCTTTGATATTATTAGTTACTTGTTGAATTGAGCCTGCATGAAAAATAGCAATTGAATGAGCTGCTACATCTGTTGCTCCAGTAATACCCGCATAACCCATAATCGCTACACCAGAACCTGGCTCCATATTAACCGCATTATTTTCTGTACTAAAAGAAAATGTGTGATTTCCACCAAATTGATGTCCTAATTCATGAGCAACATAATCAACATCAAAATTATCTCCTTGAGGAATAGCATCTGCAGGAGACGTAATTCCACTCCCTTTTGATCCATTTACACAAACACATCCTATACAACCAGCATTACCTCCTCCTCCATCAGCTCCAAATAAATGTCCTACGTCATAATTTGCCTCTGTAATTACAGAAGTTAATGTTGCTTGCAATTCTGAATTCCAATTTGCCATACTTGCAGATGGAGAATATGGATCTGTTGTAGAGTTATAATAAATAACATTGTTATTTGTTGCAATAATTTGCATTGTTGCATTAAAATCCATTTCAAATATTCCGTTAACTCTCGTCATTGTTGCATTAAATGCAGCATTAACTAACGCTACTTGAGCTGAACTTGTTGCTCCAAAGTAGTTTGCATACTCGCCTGTACAAGAAAGCGCTAATCTAAATCTTCTCAATGTAGCATCATCGGCATTATTTAAAATTTCATTTCCACCTTTATTAATTTCTGGACCAAATTCCTTTACAGCTTCTTCTGTTGTACAAATAAAGTTTCCAGCTGCTTTTGTAGATTTTGCTCTATCAAATACAATTACTGTTTTGTAATCCATAGAAATAGGATCAATAATAAATGTTGTTTGCTCAGAACCAGAACGAATTATAGCGCTTAGACCGTTATAAGGTGATAAACTAAAACGGATAATTTTTGAAGGATCTTTTACTCCTTGACCAGCAAAAGAACGAATTTCAGGAAATTGCGCTTGAAGGCTTTCTTCAAAAGTTGACGCTTCGACAATTCTAAAATCTTCAAATTCCCCATTCGCAGAAGGAATAGACACAATTACTTCAGATACTCCAAAAAAGTTATCTCTATTGGGAACATTAACCAATTGTTTTTCGAATGTCTCATAATCAAATTCATACAACTTGTAATCCGTTGGTAAACTTGATCTTCTGATTTTTTCATGGGAAAAATTAAGTGATTTTTCTACTTGTTTCCAAGCTCTTTTTTCTTGTCCATACATAGATAATATAGCCAAGAAGAAAAACAATGATAGTATTGTTTTTTTCATAGTATTAGATTAGGGGGTTTTCTAAACACAAACATAATAAACTTATTTTAAATTACATAACATAGAATGAAATTTAAAATATAAAACCAGCTATAATTTAGCTGGTTTTTTAAATATATGGTATTATTTTATTTAATAAATTGTCTTCTTAACAATCTTTTTACCATTTTCTAACGTGATATAAATTATTAAAGTACTGTTTGTTTTCAAAATAGAATTAAACTTAATATTATTCGAATCAATATTTTGTTCAGCAACTATTCTTCTTCCCAAGACATCAAATATTTCAACTTTTTGAATGATTTCATTAGTAGAAATAACTTCTATCATATCATTTGAAATTACATAAACAGTTTCATCAAAATTTTCAAAATCATCATTCCCTAGCGTTGTATTAGTATATCTTAAAACAAATCTATCATTAATTTGCCCTGCTATTGTAGTAAATGAATATGGATTTGCTCTTAAATCATGAATTATATTTAATAGCTTATCTTCTAAATAGATATCTTGACCTTGAGTAAATAACCCATCAACTTCTCCAATAGCAATTGTGTAGGTTCCAGCTGTTGAAATTTTAATTCCCATATCCACTTTATCGTTCACATCAAACGGAACTGATCTGCCTTGAATTGCGAAAATATCATTATTTAATATTGAATAGAAATTTTGTCCGCTTTTATAATCTGTAATTGCATCAAACATTCTATCTCTAGCTGTTGTTGCACCTGTAACATATGCTACTAAAGTTCTTGTAGTTTCATTTGTTGAACTAACCAAATCTAACCAAATTCCATGTCTTTCAGATGGGGCAATAGTTGTGTTTTTGTCTTCAGAACTCATTCTATAAAATTGACCATTTGAGTAATTTTTGTCTCGCATTGCATTATTAAACAAAGCTGTTGTTGATGTTGCAGCACCTGGATTCATTAAAACGAAGAATCCTTGACCACCTCCAACAACGCTTAGTGTTCCGGCTCCACTTGTTGCTCCAGAACCATTAATTGCAACATAATCCGCCGCAGTATAATTTGACACAAAATTGTTATAAAAAGGATCGGCTGTAGCACTACTAGGCAATGTACCATGAGTCCAAAGTCTTACAAAACCATCTAATTGTGGATTTGCTAATAAGAATGAATTAATACTTATTGCTGAAGGATATGGATTTCCTAACAAATTCCAATTATCATCAGTAGCTAATCGCATCACTCCATTTGGCCCTGCTGAGCCTGCTCCAATATCACTTCCTCTAGAAATTGCTGGAGTATAAATACCATTGTTTGGCACACCATTATTAAAATTAGCCACCCAGTTTTGGTTTACCGCATTACTAAAACCATTTGGTGCTCTCACAATAAACCCTTGACCTGCTGTCATCAATGAAGATGCATTTTGCCAATTTCCTTGACCTCCATTTGGATTTGCAACTGTTGGGTTCCATAACCAATGATAATAAGCTGGAGTTAATGGTGAAATACTATTTACATCAAATCCACTTACTGGAGAAGACCAATACACATAATCTTGAAGTTTTACTGAAGCTATTCGCTCATATGAAATATTTCCTGTATTAATTCCTAAATCATTAATTTGAACTAACGAGCCATTATTCAATACGTTTAATGTACCATTTACAGTGACATCATTTTGAATATTAAAATAACGTCCAGAAGTAATGGTTGCTGTAAACCCAGTATTTACTACAATACTACACGCATCAATATCTCCATTTGTTGTTGTATTATATGGACCATTAATTATTGCTAAAATTGTTAAGTTTGGAATTCCATTTGACCACGTTGTACCATTCCAAGTAGTTGATAATATTCTTAGTTGAGCTGCATCTGATGCTGCTGTACAGGTTCCATCTTGAATAACTGCGCAATAAAATTGATACCCATTGATGTTTCCTATAGCACCTGACAAATCTAATGTTGCAGTAGTAAATCCTGAAGCAGTAACACCTGCAAAAGAAACCGCATTAACAGCATTCCATCCTACAGCAACACCATCATTATAATACCATTGATATGTTAAAACACCAACACCTGAAGGGGTTGCAGTTACTGTAAAACTAGCAGTAGTTCCACAACCATTTACATCAGTTGGATTTGCAGTTACTGTTGGTAAATTATTTGGTAATGTGAACAATCCGATATCTGTACATGTTTCTGTTGAATTTAAAGTCCAATCACCTGCGTTATAAACAACAGACGGACCTGTCCCGCCAACATTTCTAGTAATTGTATATCCTATTTCATTCGGGCAATACACTACATCATGTTGTGCTCCATTTTTAGTTAATCTAATTTCATCATTTTCGTTAATTCCAGCACCAAGTGAAGTAAAATCATAAACAATAGTGCTACAAGGATTTGGTGAAGCATCACCTATTCGTAGTGTAAATACACTATACGGAGGCACAATTCCAGTTAAATCAATAGTTCTCGATGGAGTTACATCTCCAATATTTGCATAACGTTCTAATACATAATCCGTTCCAACTGCATCCAAATCAATTGCAACTGCTGTTGGATTATATAATTCCATATACCATCCATTCCCTCCATTTGAATCATAAACTTCAGAAATAATTAAATCTGTAAAAGCTGATGATGTACAAGACCCAGAGCTCTCAATTAATGTAAAGTTTGTAGCTGATTTAATTGAACATCCTCCTTCAATTAATGTTAGCTCTTGAATTACACCTGAAGCGGTTAAAGGAACTTCGACTAATAATGTTGTTGCATTTACATAAGTAACTACAGCTGCAATTCCATCAAAAGCAACTTGTGTTCCCGCTGTAAAACCAGTCCCTGTTATTGTTATTTCAGTAGCTGCTGGACCAGAAGTAGGAGTAAAGGAAACAATACTATGTGTTGGCACACATGAATTTATCACTTCAACTGTATAATCTTCTGTTGAACCATATGTAAATGTTCCACAAGGTGCAATTGTTGCTAATGTACCTGCTTCTCTTTGAACAATTCTCATTCTATAAAAACCTAAAGCCTGAGCTCCTGGTACTGTAATTGTGAAGTTTTGAATCACATTTCCAGCCGAAACAGCTACTAATGTTGTTCCTATTGTTTCATTTGCATCATCAAAATCTCCATCGCCATTCCAATCAATCCAAACACCTGCTGCACCATCATATTGAGTTCCATTACTACAATCTCCAAATTCAACACTTAAATTATATGACGCACCAACTTCTAAGTCAGCACTCATTGCTGTATAATTATTTACACCTGTAGTACAAACATCTGTTGTGTTATTAGAAATTGTATTATTTACCCCTACAAGAACAACGTTTTCTATTTCTGAGTCTAAATTAGATGTTGGACCTGAAGCACAATATGTCATAACTGGCGTACAAGTTACTTCAACCCCACTACTCCAGTTTAAATCATTTCTAGTAAAAATTTTAAATCTGTAGGTTGTTCCATTTGTCAAACCTGTAACAGTCACTGATGTTCCAGTATTTTTGTATACCGTAAACCCTCCATCAAAAGCAGAACCAGCTCCAAACAATGTGTTATCTGTATAAGCAGCTCCTGTTCCTGATGGAATTGCAGCTGTAAAAGTTCCATTTGTTGCAAAAACCAACACATTATCGCTACATCCTGTTGGAGCCGTCCAACTAATTGTTACCGATCCATTTTCACACACAGAAGTCATTGCACCAGTTACATTATTTGGTGTAGCGCTTTGTATTGTATGCGTACCACTTGCAAAGGCAGTTCCTGATTTATTACCTAATACAAATGTTAAATCAGCAGTTGTAATTGCATTAACCACTATTGTGTTTCCATCTGTAGAAGTACAAGGTATATCTGTTGTAATAAAGAAATAACCTGTTGTTCCTGCGTTTATAACCTGTGTGAAAGCTGTAAAAGTATGTGAACCAACTCCTAATGTAGCAGTTTCATTTTCAATATTGGAATCTACACCACTATTAAATATTGCGTCTGTTGAATACCATAATTTAAAATTGGTAATATTTGAAGCCGCATAAGTTCCAGATGTATTAAAAATCATATTATTAAGTGTTGCATTTGCACCTGTAACACTTAAATCAAAAGCATAGATAACATTATTAGTAGTTCCTTGTGTTATAGTTGATGCGGCTACAGCTGGATTTGCAGAATTTAAAACGATATTAGGTGTGATAAATCCATTTCCTTGAATTGAATAATTATAAGGATTTTCACTTGCATCATCATTTACTATTGATATTGTTGCATCTCTTAAACCAACCGCAGATGGATCAAAAGTTACTTGAAAAGTTGTTGAACTACCTGCAGCAACTGTTGCAGATGGTAAAGCGGTCACAGTAAAATCAGCTGAGTGAACACCTCCAATTGTAATAGCCCCAATATTTAATACCGCAGTTCCAATGTTTTGAATAGTAAATGTCTTAACAATAGTTCCACCCGCTACATCAGCTGAACCAAAAAAGGTATCATCTCCTGCTATTGGAGTTGCATCTCCATCAATAATTGTTACTGCATTTCCTTGTACATTGATTTCAGGCATTGCAGGCGCACATGAAGAAGAATGCATTCCTAAATCAGCAATATAATCCGTAGCATAACCTGTCCATTCTGTTGCTGGATTAAAAGCATCTGCTCCATTAGCATCTCCTATTTGAATGGCAAAATTTCTAATAATTGTGTTATCGGCAGTTGATTGATTTCCTGCACCCCATTCTGATCCTGGGTCAAGTCCTATTTGACCTACAATATCAATATTAACACCTGACTTTCTTAAAGCAATTGCATCATCCCCATTAAAAGTCATTCCTCCAGTTGTTTGATTAGACAATGCTAAAATAGCAGCAGAAGAAGCAGAATTACTAACCACATGAGTTCCATAAGCAGGTATTGTTCCAGATAAAGCAAAAGTTGCTGATACCGTTGCACTACCATTATTATAGTAAGCTAAATCATAGGTAGCTAAATTAATTGGAGCTGCTGTTGGATTATAAATTTCTATAACCTTATTATTGCTACTTCCTTCAATATATTCTGAAATAAATAAGTCAGCACAGTTTAGCACTGCTGCTGTTGCTGTTGCGATAATAGCAAAATCATAAATTCCTTCATTGTTGTCGTTATTGATAATAGTAACAATATCATTAAAAGATCCAGCCACAGCACTATTAAAGGTAACTGTAAAAGTTATTGAACTTCCTGCTGTAATAGTAGCTGGTAAAGTAATTCCACCTATTGTAAAAACTGCACCAGTTCCTAATGTAATATTTGAAACTGTTAAATTAGAATTTCCAGTATTTTGAATAGTGAATGTTTTAACAATATTAGTAGATACAACCACACTTCCAAAGTTTGTGTCATCTGCTAATATTGGTGTGGCGTCTCCATCTGAGATAGGAGTTGCATTACCTAAAAGATTAATTTCTGGAGCGGTAACTGTTAAAACTCCATTTACATTAGTAGTTCCATTCCAAAAACCACCATTATATCCTCCATAACGATAAGCACCCGTTCCTAACTGAAAACGAGAAGCATAATAATATGTTCCCGCAGGAAGAGCCGAACCAATTTCTAATTGAAACTCATCATTATTTCCTGATTGTACATTAAATGTTGCTGGCAACCATGTCCAAGCCGCTAAACTAGGATCATTATCTGTTGTATTGTACCCTATCCAAGCTTGAATTCCTGCGCCAGCACCAGCAGCTTCAGTAACACCAGGCTCATACACTTGAGCATAAACTGTAAATGGTGCACCCGCAGCAATTGTTCCATTCGCAGGAAATTGCACATTACAATAATCAACTATAGATGGATTAACCGTTAAAACTCCATTTATATTGGTAGTTCCATCCCAAAAACCACCATTATATCCTCCATATCTGTATGGCCCACCATTTAATTGAAAACGAGAAGCATAATAATATGTTCCTGGTGTCAGTGGCGTACCAATGTCAGCCATTAACTCATCATTATTTCCAACCTGAGTATTAAAAGTTGCGGGAATCCATGTCCATCCAGCAGTACTAGGATCTGTATTTGAAGCGCTGTAACCTATCCAGCCAGAAATTCCTGTTCCTATACCAGCTGCTTCAGTAACTCCAAGTTCATAAGCTTGTGCATAGACGTTGAAAGCTCCTCCTTGTGTAATTGTACCATTTGGCGGAGATTGTAAATTACAATAGTCTACTGCATCTGTAATTATAGGGGCAAAAGTCGCTGTTAAACTTACATCATCAATACCAATTCCTTGAGAATTTCCTCCAGTAGTATTTAAATTCCATCTTAAATAAACATCCCCATTAGTAGGTATATTTAACCCTGTAATATTAAAAGCTGAAACATTTACAGTTAATCCTGGTGTAAAATTATAAGCGCTAGCACCTGTTGGCAATGATGCTGCAGCTACATTTCCTGCAGCAACTGCTGTCCATGTGCTACCATCTGTAGAATAATAAAATTGAACTGATGCAGCAGCAGTATTGGTTCTATATCGTTCTAAATTATACGAAACTGTTAACTGTGTAAGATTTGAAACATTAGTGTTTCTATAATACACCATTATACTATTTGGACTAGCATAACTACCTGAAGTCATTATTCCTAATGATCTATCGGTCGCTGCTGTATTTCCCCAATTATATCTTCCTCCTCCGGCAGGAGCCCCAGAAGAGGCTTGCAGATTAACTGCCGTAAAATTTCCTCCTGCTGCCCATGTAGGCGCTGCAGAACCAGCACCTGAAAATTTCCAACCCGTTGGCAAAGCTGCGGTTGCACTTGTTCCTAAAGAATTAAAGTTTTCTACTATCGGTGTAGTATTTGGAATTGATATTTGTCCCCAGCTCAAAGCCGAGAATAATGTAGTAATCAGAAGTAATCTTATTTTCATAATTATATAGGGGGTATCTAATTATTGCCTCTTTTATTTAAAAAAAAGCTGGCTAATTTATGCAAATTTATTTGATAATCAGTATTTTTGTTAATAATCTTGCTTAAGAAATCGTTAAGAAATTGAAAAACAAAAACGCCGAAACTCTTTCCGTTCAACAAATACAAGGGAAACTGGAATATTATTGTGCTTACCAAGAACGCTGCTATAAAGAAGTTGAAGAAAAATTATATTCCTATAAAATTTCACCTTCCGAAAAAGAACAAATTTTAATTTATCTCATCGAAAATAATTTCATTAACGAAGAACGTTTTGCTCAAAGTTTCGTTCGCGGCAAACACAATTATAAATTTTGGGGTAAAAACCGCATTATAAATGAATTAAAGTTCAGAAATATCTCTTCTAAAATTATTGAAATTGCTTTAAAAGAAATCCCTGAAACAATTTATTTAGAAAATTTTCATGCAATAGCTGAAAAAAATTGGGAAAACAGTACTGAACGAAAAGGACAAAAGAAAAACAAAAAATTTGTTGACTTTTTATTGCGTAAAGGCTATGAAACCTCTCTGATTTATGACAAGTTGAATGAATTAGACAATTAGCCAATAAAGCAATGTACCAATTAAAATCATTGACTAATTGTCTAATTGGCGCATTGACACATTAACACTATCTTTGCAAAAAAAAGACGAATATCCATGTTAGAAAATAAGGACCAAGCCAAAACCAGTTTATCACAGTTAGGCGAATTTGGCTTAATTGATCATTTAACCAAACATTTTACAATTAATCAAGAATCCACTTTAAAAAGTATTGGTGATGATGCTGCTGTGTTGGATTTTGGTACAAAAAAAGCGGTAGTTTCAACAGATTTATTAGTTGAAGGTGTTCATTTTGATTTGGCCTATATGCCGTTACGTCATTTGGGCTACAAAGCAGTTGTGGCTAATCTTTCTGATATTTGTGCAATGAATGCTAAGCCAACACAAATTACCGTTTCAATAGCCGTTTCGAATCGTTTTCCGCTTGAAGCGCTAGAAGAATTATTTGATGGAATCACTATGGCATCAAAAGTATACAATGTAGATGTAATTGGTGGCGATACTACTTCTTCGCAAAAAGGATTAATCATTAGCATTACTGCAATTGGTGAAGCAAATCTAGATGATATTGTGTATAGAAATGGTGCTCAAGTTTCAGATTTATTAGTTGTTTCAGGTGATATTGGTGCGGCTTACATGGGATTACAAGTATTAGAACGTGAAAAACAGGTTTTCCAAGTAAATCCAAACAACCAACCTGATTTAGAACCTTACACTTACTTAATTGAGCGACAATTAAAACCTGAGGCGCGCAAAGACTTGAAAGAATTGTTTGAAAAATTAGAATTTAAACCAACATCAATGATTGATGTTTCAGACGGATTATCATCGGAAATTATGCATTTGTGCAAACAAAGTAATGTAGGTTGTAACATATATGAAGAAAAAATTCCAGTTGACCCACAATTAATTAATGTATGCGAAGAATTTAATTTAGACATTACAACTATTGCTTTAAGCGGTGGCGAAGATTATGAATTGTTATTCACAATAAAAATGGAAGATTATGATAAAATCAAAGGCAATCCAAACTTTACAGTTATTGGTCACATGACGCAAGCTAGCGAAGGTATGCATTTGGTAACCAGAGCTAACACAAAAATTGAATTAAAAGCAAGAGGCTGGAATGCTTTGAGTGAGTAGTGTTCAGTAGTCTGTTTTTAGTATTCATAAAATAAAAAACCTCAAATTTCATTTGAAATTTGAGGTTTTTTCTTAATTCTTTATACTTAAATCTTATTACTTTGATTACATTTTCATCAGTTTTGCATTAAAAATCATTTGTTTTAAATTGTTTCTAATAACAAAACATTATATAGTTTAATAAAACAGAATTAATAATCAATCTTTTCTAATCGAATTTCATTATCGGTTTTAGATACCTCTTGAAGTATAATAAACCCTTTTTTTGCTTTCAGAGGATATATTTTGCCTTTATTAGTCTTTAATTTTATTTTTTGATGCTTAAATTCTCCATCTGAATATACAACAATCCCTAAAACCCAATTGTCTGGTAAAAGTTCTGAAAGTTCTGGCAATACCGAATCTAAAAAACCTCTTTTTACCTCATTATCACTATAAAAATAAACAAATTCATCACTTCGAATCTTTTGCGAATACATAAAATCAAATAAATTATTGGCTTCAAGTTTATCTCCATAAGCAACATAATCGGAATATGTAGTTTTTTGCGTTTCAATTTCTCCGAATGATTCAACTTTAAACTCACTATCTAGTCCAAATGTGTATAAATTTTTTATAATAGTGCTTTGCTGACCTGTAAAATAACCCTCACCAACTATCATCGTCTTACCTTCTGAAGTTATTTTGAAATCCAACAAATGAATAAATATGCCTTTTATTTCACCATATTTTGAAATCTTATGAAATTTTGCCAAATCAGTCCAAAACATGAATTTTTGCTCTAAAAATGTTTTTTTATCAATATCATATACTCGCTTTGAAATACCTAAACATTTTTTTTGATAAATTTCATTTTTCTTATCAAATTCATAAATTCTATCAAAAATATAAATCTTATTATCTTGAATAAATACTTTGTTATTTACATAGGTGTATTTAAAATCTTCTATTGGGATTGAAATAATGTCCTGTCCTGTTGATATATCTTTAACTTCATAAAAATATTTGTTTTTCCCTTTGTATACTTTACCATAGAAATTCTTTCTTACAACAAAATATTTGTCATTAGCAAATTCGCTATAACAATTTTCACCAGAATCTTCAGTTAACTTATATTTTACTTCCCATTTTTTTTTCAAATTCAAATCATAAAAACTATAACCTTTAAAATCCGCCTTTCTAAATTCAGACAAACTAGAAAATTCATTTTTCCCTTTATACTCTCTTTCGTACTTAATAAATCCTTTATTTGCAACTGGAACAAAAAAATCAGGCAATAATTTCTTTTCATCAAAATTTTGAATTAATCCATTATCTTGAATTAATTGTTCATTTCTAGAAAAATAAGCTGAACTAATTTCAAAAGTCTTTAAATCAATTTTTCTAAACAAAAAAGAACCAAAATCATACCTATTATCAAAATCTATTCCGAAAATTAATTCATTTTCATTTTTATTAAGATAATCAATATTCGGAAAAGCTTCTGTAAACCAGTGATTTGAAAACTCCTGCTGAAATTTGTTTGAACCAACTTTATTTAAGTTCTTATCCAAAATTACAAATTGATATTCTTGAATTGATTTACTTTTTTTATCACCTTTATATAACAAAAAATAGCCCCAAACATCTTCTCCATTATTATCATATATAATTTTTGAATCTAAAAATTGATTATTAGATAAATCGCTTATTTTTTGAATTTGTGCTTGTAAACCAAAACTCGTTAAAAAAAAGAACAATATTATTTTTTTTATTTTAATACTCATAAATACTTATTATTTGACTTAAAGTGGCTTTTCTTAAATTTCTAATAAAACTCAAAAAAGCATTATAACTTTTAGAATTATAGGGTGATTCTGTTTCTAAACATTGATTTAATTTATATTGACTCTTATACTCTGATATCATAAATAAATTATCATACATCATTTTTTTTAAAATAGGATTTTCTTTATCATCCTTTAATAAAATCATCGTTTTATATAATGATTTTCCATATTCTTTTAAATAAAACAACATAACAATCTCATCATATTTGCTTTTAGATTTTAATGAAATGTAATTTAGTTTATTGAATTCGTATATTTGAGATTCATCAATTTTAAATGTGTTTTTCAAATATTTAACTCTTAAATCAATATCTGGATGCGTTCTGAGCGAATCTATATTCCATATTCCTGTATTGGTTTGATAGTAATAATCTTGAAAATCTTCTGTTTCAATCCACTCCTCTTGAAATACAACTTTTGAATTTTCAAAGATTTCATGATAATCTTTACTAGTCAAAGAATCTTTCTCTTTGTCAACATATTTAAGATTAGCTAAAGCTTCTACTGATTTTAGAACAAACTTCGGATTAGTATTTCTAAAATAAACAAAACCTAAAGAATCAGCTTGTTGTTCTTTCTCTCTACTAAATCTTCTTGCTCCATACACAAAATTCTTTACTTCGTTTTTTGCTAAACCACTTCTATTGTATTTAACTTTTTTTAATTCTTTTGCCTTTTCAATCATTTCACTTGAGTTTCCCTTTTGCGATTGGCTTTGTATTGAACTAAAAACATGATTTAGCTTTTGATGTGCAATTTCATGGCAAATAATAAAACTTAACTCTAATTCATCATTAACATTTATTATCAACGGTAAATTTATTGCAACAATTCCTTCCCCATAATTATAAGCATTAATTTCTTCTCCTAAAGCAAGAATAATTTTAATTTCATTAAAATTTTCATTGGGATTTTTTGCTTTTATATCATCAAAGATTTTTTCAATGACAGGAGAAATTTCTTTATGATAAAGATATTTTCTATTTTTTAAGTCTTGAAGAAAATTTGCCTTTTTATTTGCAAAAATTTCCTTCATTTCTTCTTTTACTTTATAGTTCTCCAATTGACTAATAATCGCCTCTGTCTTTTTTGATTGGACAAGATAAAATTGTTCAATTTCATTTTTAAAAACTTCATTATTTATAGTGTCAAGAAGAACATGCTCTTGAGAATAATTAAATTTAAAAAAAAGTAAAAACGCAACTAGAAAACTACACTTTTTGCACATAAAAAATTTATTAAAAATCCCAAAAAAAATATTTTTTGGGATTCATTTATTTATTACATTTTCATCAACCAGTTTCTCATGGAAACTTCGTTATTGATGATATTTCGTAATTCTGAAATCTTCACTCTATCTTGTTGCATTGAATCTCTATGACGAATGGTTACAGTTTCATCTTCTAAAGTTTGATGATCTACTGTAATACAAAATGGAGTTCCTAAAGCATCTTGTCTTCTGTAACGTCTTCCAACAGCATCTTTTTCATCGTATGCTACATTGAAATCCCATTTTAAATCTTCGATGATTTTGTTGGCAACTTCTGGCAAACCATCTTTTTTAACTAATGGTAAAACAGCTGCTTTTGTAGGTGCCAAAACAGAAGGCAAACGTAAAACTGTTCTTGTTGAACCGTCTTCTAATGTTTCTTCTTGTAACGAGTTTGAAAAAACCGCCAAGAACATTCTGTCTAAACCAACCGAAGTTTCTACCACATAAGGCGTGTAGTTTGAATTAGTCTCGTTGTCAAAATATTGTAATTTTTTACCTGAAAATTGTTCGTGCGCTTTCAAATCGAAATCGGTCCTTGAGTGAATTCCTTCTAATTCTTTAAATCCGAATGGGAAGTTGAATTCGATATCCGCAGCAGCGTTTGCATAATGTGCCAATTTTTCGTGGTCGTGGAAACGATAATTTTCTTTCCCTAAACCAAGCGATAAATGCCAATTTAAACGAGTGGTTTTCCAGTATTCGTACCATTTCATTTCTTCTCCTGGTTTTACGAAAAACTGCATTTCCATTTGTTCAAATTCGCGCATACGGAAAATAAATTGTCTGGCAACTATTTCGTTTCTAAATGCTTTACCTGTTTGAGCAATTCCAAAAGGAACTTTCATACGACCCGTTTTCTGAACGTTTAAGAAGTTTACAAAAATACCTTGAGCTGTTTCTGGACGAAGATATAAATCCATTGCATTTTCAGCAGAAGCACCTAATTTTGTTCCGAACATTAAGTTGAATTGCTTAACATCGGTCCAATTTTTTGAACCACTTTCTGGACAAGCAATTTCTAATTCTTCGATTAAGGCTTTAACATCAGCAAGGTTTTCTGTCTCTAAAGAACGCGCCATTCTTTCTAGAATTTCTTTCTTTTTAGACAAATATTCCATCACACGAGGATTCGTTGTTTTGTATTGTTCTTCATCAAATGAAGCACCAAAACGCTCACGTGCTTTGTCGATTTCTTTTTGTGCTTTTTGGTTTAATTTTTCGGCATAATCCTCAATTAAAACATCGGCACGGTATCTTTTTTTAGAATCTTTATTGTCGATTAATGGGTCGTTAAAAGCATCAACGTGTCCAGAAGCTTTCCAAGTAGTTGGATGCATCAATATTGCAGCGTCTAAACCAACAATGTTTTCGTGCATTTGCACCATTGCTTTCCACCAATATTCACGGATGTTCTTTTTTAATTCAACACCATTTTGTGCATAGTCATATACTGCACTAAGTCCATCGTATATTTCGCTTGACGGAAAAATAAATCCGTATTCTTTTGCATGCGAAACTACATTTTTAAATATATCATCTTGTTTTGCCATAATGCAAAAGTAAAAATAGGAATGGAATAAAGAAAAGTTTTTAAAGAATTAAATACAAATTATTTGTATTCGAAAATTGTAGAACCAATTTTAGTGAAATCACTGTAAATATTTATGATGTAATTCCCTTTAATAGTTTTGTTTTTTTCTAGATCAACATAAGCACAAACATCTGTGTCTTTCTTATTGTAATTAACTTCAGAAATTGCACTAAATTGTAATCTTGCTCCTAAAGCATCTTCAACATATGAATTGTCTTTAGAAATAATTTGATTTTTAGGATTTACAACCTGAATGTATATTTTTCTTGACCCAGATTTGACAACGTCGTTTCTTTGTAAAGTATAACAAACTCTCAATTGCTGAATTTGTGAATTATTAGCTTTATACAAATCAGAATATATCTTTACTCCTTTAGCATTAATATTAGATGCAGATAATTTATAAAGATTTGCTTGACTAGTATTTTGAGAAGCTTTAGAATTATCAGCTATTGCTTGTTTCTTTTGAGCAATTTGAGTGTTTAACTCTTGAGCTCTTTTTGCATAAAAAACAATAGAGTCATTAATTGAACTAGCAGTTGAATTAATTTGTGAAGTTGATTCATCATTAATTGATTTAGAATCTATGTTCAATGCTATTAATTCTGCATTATGTTTTGATTCTTCACTCAATGAATCATATTTATGAAGTATTTCTCCAAGTTGACTTTCAAGAACTTTTATTTCTAATTCTGAATGCTCTTTAAATGACGTTAACTCTTCTTTTACTTTGTAATATTTGACACTAAAAAACAACAATAACAACATCAAAATAATGATGCTGATTTTTGTAATTTTGTTTTTTCTAATTGCCATTTCTTAATATTGTATTACGAAAGTATTTAAAAATGTTAAATTTGTTTTGATAAATCGATAAAATGCTAAAAAACCTGATAAACTTACTTTTTCCCAAATTATGTAATGGCTGTAATTCTCTTTTATTACAAAACGAAAAAATAATTTGTACCGATTGCAGGCATCAACTTCCGCTTACCCAACATCATCTTTTAAAAGACAATTATACAACAAAAAAATTTTATGGCATAATCCCAATTGAATTTTCTTGCGCAATGCTTTATTTTCACAAAAAAGGTGTTGTGCAAAATCTAATTCACAATTTAAAATATAGAAACCATCAAGAAATTGGCACTTTTCTTGGAAATTGGTATGCAAATGATTTAAAAGAAATTGCAAAAGAGCATGCTTTTTCTGAAATAATTCCAGTTCCACTCCATCAAAAACGCCTAAAAGAGAGAGGTTATAATCAAGTAACAACATTTTGTAAAGCGCTTTCAGAAAATTTAGAAATTGGTTACAATGAAACAATCTTATATAGAAATGTGTACTCAAAATCACAAACTAAAAAAAGCAAAGAAGCCCGAGCTGAAGTCAATAACTCTCTTTTTGACGTAAAATATACAACAGCAGATTCAGGTAAACATTTTTTGTTGGTAGATGACGTTATAACTTCTGGCGCCACATTAGAAGCTTGTGCAAGAGCTTTGTTAAAAATTCCCAATACAAAAATTAGCATTATTACAATTGCATATACAGATTCATAAAAATTACTAAAATTTTATGTTTAAAGCAATTATAGTTGTTATTTTGTAACCTCATTTTTAAAGACAATGACAAAACTTAAATATCTTGCCCTTTTATCTTGTACACTGTTGTTCTTTACAAATTGTGCAAAAAGAGGTACAATTACAGGTGGTAAAAAAGACACAATAGCTCCAAAAATAGTAAACAGTTACCCTGATAATTTTACAACAAATTTTAAAGGAAACGAAATAAAAATCAATTTTGATGAATTGATTAAAGTAAAAGACATCAACAAACAGTTGATTATTTCTCCTCCTATGAAAAAGCAACCCACAATTGTTCCTCAAGGAAGCGCAAGTAAATTTATTTCTATTAAAATAGCCGATACATTACAAGAAAACACAACTTACAGTTTCAATTTTGGTCAAAGTATAACTGATAACAATGAAGGGAATCCGTATTCTCAATTCAAATATGTTTTTTCTACTGGAAACTATATTGATTCATTAACTGTAGTTGGAAAAATCAAAGATGCTTACTTACAAAAACCCGATAATTTTGTAAGTGTTATGTTGTATGACGCCAAAACCTTTACTGACTCAACCGTTTACAAAGAAACTCCTTTGTATGTTACAAATACTTTAGATAGTTTGAAAGTATTTGCACTAGAAAATTTGAAAGAAGGAAATTATCACATAATAGCACTTAAAGACAAAGCTGGCAATAATAAATTTGATCCTAAAAGTGATAAAATTGCTTTTTTTAATGAACCTATTTCTATTCCTACTGAAACCATGTATGAATTAGAATTATTTGCTGAAAAAGTACCTTTCAAAGCTGAAAAACCTACACAAGAAAGCAATAACAAACTTTTCATGGCTTATGAGGGTGATGCCAAAAACATAAAAGTTTCTGCAAAAAAAGGTCAGGAAAACATTCCAATTAAATTGACAAAATTTCCACAAAAAGACAAAGATTCTGTTCAATTGTTTTATCCAAACATAGAATTAGATTCGTTAGATATAACCGTTGAAAATGGAAATTATAGCAAAACCTTTACTACAAAATTTAAAAAATTAAAAGAGGCTGATAGTTTAAAAATTGATAGTAAAATACAAGGTGTTTTAGCTTTTAGAGAGCAATTTTCTTTAATTACAGCAACACCTATAAAATCAATTGATAATTCTAAAATAGTCTTAAGAAATAAAGATTCTGTTGCTGTTGCATTTACATCTAAATATGATGAATACAATCAAGAAATTCTTTTTGATTTTGTTAAGGAAGAAGACCAAAAGTATAGTTTAGAAATTTTGCCCGAAGCAATTGTAGATTTTTATGATGATAAAAACGATTCTTTACAGTTTGATTTCAAAACAAAACTATTTTCAGATTATGGAAATTTAAAAGTAAATCTAACTGGTGTGAAACGATTTCCATTTATTTTAGAAGTGCTTGATGATAAAGGCGAAATATTTTATTCAAAAACTTCGAGTAAAGAAACTTCAATAACCTTTGAAACAATTGAACCTAAAATATACACTTTGCGAGTTATTTACGATGACAATGCAAATGGTGTTTGGGACACGGGTGATTACTTAGCTAAAAAACAAGCCGAAGAAATTATTTATTTTTCAAAACAAATTGACGTTAGAGCGAATTGGGATGTAGAACAAGATTTTGATTTAGATTAAAGAAAAATCATCTCTATCATTTAAAAAACTAAATTTTTCACGCGCTTCTAGCTGTGCTTGTTTATCTAAATTAATAATATAAACACCTGATTCATTTTCACAATTTATCACTTGATTCCCAAGAAAATCAATTACCTGCGAATGTCCTGGGTATTCCAATTTATTGGCATCTTCACCTATTCTGTTAACTCCAATCGTGTAGCACATATTTTCTATGGCGCGTGATTTTAATAATGTATCCCAAGCATTAATTCGTGGCTTTGGCCAATTGGCAACATACAATAGTAAATCGTAATTTTCAACATTTCGAACAAAAACTGGAAAACGCAAATCGTAACATATTTGAAGGCAAATGTTCCAATTTTTATAGTTTACAATAACTTTTTCAGTTCCTTTTGTGTAGACTTTATCTTCTCCAGCAAGTGTAAAAAGATGTCTTTTATTGTAAAAATCTATTTTACCACTTGGATGCACAAAAACAAATCGATTATAAAATTTACTGTTTTCTGAAATTACCAAACTTCCACAAATAGCGCAATTTTTTTCTAAAGCTAATGATTCCATCCAATTTATAGTTTCTCCTTCCATAGTTTCAGCTACAGCCGATGGATTCATGGTAAAACCAGAATTGAACATTTCGGGCAATACAAATAAATCAAATGATTCGTCTTCATTCAAAAAATATTCTTCGATATATGTTCGATTGACCTCTGTATTTTCCCAAGCTAATTTGGTTTGAAAAAGTGCTATTTTCATTTATCTTATTTTTATTGAATACTCCCAATCTTGTATTGAATATTTATTAGAAATTGATGGTATTAGAACCAATGGCATTCCTCCAATAATAAAACTTCCTCCAATAATTGCACCCCAACCGCCTGAACCAACTGTTACCACACCAGCAATTATCATAAAGGAGCCATAAACAATAAAAATAGGATTTGCTATGGTTCCAAAAAGTGATTTTTTCTTCATTTTTATGATGTCTTCTAATAGTATAACTTTTTCTTCAATTATAATACTTGTGGAATCTTTTATTGTGAATCTTCCATAAATTTTTTGCCCATCTTTTGTCCATACTTTAATACGCTTGTTCTCCTTAATTTCTTTAGTAAATTTAGAATTTAACTTTTGTATTACTAAAACATTAGTTTGCGATATCCCTGAAATTGAAAAAAGAAAGAAAAACAAAAGAAATAGCTGTTTCATATTGACTAATTTATCACGTTAAAAATACCATTTTATTCTTTTCATTTAATAATGTTTAAGAAATATTTAAAACAAAAAACGCATCCAAATGAATGAATGCGTTTTTATTATTTTGAAGTTTCAATGAATTATTTCACTGATGCTTTTAAAAATTCTCTGTTCATACGAGCGATGTTTTCTAAAGAAATTCCTTTTGGACATTCGATTTCACATGCTCCAGTGTTTGTACAATTTCCGAATCCTTCTTCGTCCATCTGACGTACCATATTTAAAACACGATTTGTAGCTTCTACTTTACCTTGTGGTAACAAAGCGTATTGCGATACTTTAGCTCCAACGAATAACATCGCAGAACCATTTTTACAAGTCGCAACACAAGCTCCACATCCAATACATGCAGCTGCTTCAAAAGCCTTGTCTGCATCGTCTTTAGGAACTGGAATTGAGTTAGCGTCAATCGTATTTCCTGAAGTGTTTACTGATACGAAACCGCCTGCTTGCTGAATTCTATCGAAAGCAGTTCTATCAACCACTAAATCTTTGATTACTGGGAATGCTTTACTTCTCCAAGGTTCGATGTAAATTGTATCACCATCATTAAACATTCGCATGTGTAACTGACAAGTAGTAATTCCTGTATCAGGTCCGTGAGCACGTCCGTTGATGTATAAAGAACACATACCACAAATACCTTCACGACAATCGTGATCAAATGCTACTGGTTCTTTCTTTTCGTTAATTAATTGCTCGTTTAATTGGTCTAACATTTCCAAAAACGAACTTGCAGTAGAAACATTATCTAATTTATAAGTTTCCATGCTACCTTTAGAACTAGCATTCTTTTGACGCCAAATTTTAAGGTTTATGTTTATATTTTTTGCTGCACTCATAATCTATTATTTGTAATTTCTAGCTGCAATTTTAATTTCTTCGTATTTCAATTCCTCTTTGTGAAGTTCTTCTTTGCTGATGTCATCACCTTTATATTCCCAAGCTCCAACAAATTTGAAGTTTTCGTCATCACGTAATGTTTCACCTTCTGCATCTTGATATTCTTCACGGAAGTGACCTCCACAAGATTCTTTACGTTGTAAAGCATCCATTGCCATTAATTGACCTAGTTCTATAAAATCTGCAACTCTTAATACTTTTTCTAATTCTGTATTAAATTCATCTGCACTTCCAGGAACATAAACATCTTTGTAGAAATCTTCTTTTAATTGAGCGATTTCAGCAATAGCTTCTTTTAAGCCAGCTTCATTTCTTCCCATTCCTACTTTATTCCACATAATTAAACCTAATTTTTTGTGGAAATAATCAACTGATTTTGTACCGTTGTTGTTTAAGAATTTACTAATTGAATCTTTAACTCTTGCTTCTGCTTCTAGGAATTCTGGAGAATCTGTTGAGATTTTTCCAGTTCTAATTTCGTCTGCTAAGTAGTTAGAAATTGTATATGGTAATACAAAATATCCATCTGCTAAACCTTGCATTAAAGCCGAAGCTCCTAGACGGTTAGCTCCGTGGTCAGAGAAGTTAGCCTCACCCGCTACGAAACAACCTGGAATTGTAGATTGTAAGTTATAATCAACCCAAACACCACCCATAGTATAGTGAACTGCTGGGTAAATTTTCATTGGCGTTTCATAAGGATTTTCATCCGTGATTTTTTGATACATTGTAAACAAGTTACCATATTTCTCTTCTAACCACTGTTTTCCTAAAGCTGTAATTTCTTCAGCAGTTGGATTATGATTTCCTTTAGCATAAGCTGCTTGTTTTCCTTTATTTTGAATCTCAGTAGAGAAATCTAAGTAAACTCCTTCGTTAGTATCGTTAGCTTCAATTCCATAACCAGCATCACATCTTTCTTTTGCTGCTCTTGAAGCTACGTCACGAGGTACTAAGTTACCAAACGCAGGATATCTTCTTTCTAAATAGTAATCTCTATCTTCTTCAGCAATTTGAGTTGGTTTTAATTTACCAGCTCTGATTGCTTCTGCATCTTCTTTTTTCTTTGGAACCCAAATTCGTCCTGAATTACGTAACGATTCTGACATCAACGTTAATTTAGATTGATTTGTTCCGTGAACTGGAATACATGTTGGGTGAATTTGTACATAACATGGATTTGCAAATAAAGCTCCTTGTTTGTGAACTTTCCATCCAGCAGTAACATTACTTCCCATTGCATTTGTAGAAAGAAAATATACATTTCCATAACCTCCAGAAGCAATAACTACAGCATGAGCCGAATGTCTTTGAATTTCCCCTGTAATTAAATCACGAGCAATAATTCCACGAGCTTTTCCATCAACTTTTACTAAATCTAACATTTCGTGACGGTTGTACATTTTTACACGTCCTAGTCCGATTTGTCTTGATAAAGCAGAATATGCTCCTAATAATAATTGTTGTCCTGTTTGTCCAGCTGCGTAGAAAGTACGCTGTACTTGTGTTCCACCAAACGAACGGTTATCTAACATTCCACCATATTCGCGAGCAAAAGGAACACCTTGTGCAACACATTGGTCGATAATATTTCCTGAAACTTCTGCTAAACGGTGAACGTTTGCTTCACGAGCACGGTAGTCACCACCTTTAATTGTATCGTAGAAAAGACGGTAAACACTATCACCGTCATTTTGATAATTTTTTGCTGCATTAACTCCACCTTGCGCAGCAATTGAGTGTGCTCTACGAGGCGAATCTTGAAAACAAAATGCTTTTACATTGTACCCCATTTCTCCAAGAGAAGCAGCAGCCGAAGCTCCAGCTAAACCAGTACCCACGACAATAATATCAATTTTTGGTCTATTATTTGGAGCAACTAATTTTAAATGGTCTTTATGATTGGTCCATTTGTCTTTTAATGGCCCTTCTGGTATTTTAGAATCTAACTTCATAATATATACTGATGTTGATTATTTTTTAAAGTGTAAGATAACTGGAATGATTGCAAACAATAACGGAACTACAATTGCAAAAGCCTTCCCGAAGAATTTAATTGCTGGAGTTAATTTTGAACTGTTAGCCCCCAAAGATTGAAAAGCACTTTGAAAACCATGCCATAAGTGAAAAGCTAAAGCCAACATTGCTAAAACATATCCTATTGTAAAATACAACCCATATTTAGCATCTTTAAAGAAATCTAAAGTAATCTTATACAAATCTTTATACAAATCTGCAGTTTTAACATCTGCTTGACTATAATGCAATTCTGTTTTATTCTTAATAACAAATTGCTTAGGCATCATTCCTTGCTCAAGCTTTTCACCTTCTTTTGCAACTTGCTCAACAGGAAAATATTGGCCAACTTGAGTTCCAACATAAAACACTTGTTTGTTTCCTTGAACTTCAATAGTCTTTGTCATTAAAGGCATATTTTTGTCAAAATGCATTTTTGCCCAAAAATTCACCATGTGTGTAGCAATAAAAACCAAAATAATAGTTCCTAAAACTGCCATGTTTCTAGAAGCAAAACTACTTGAAGAACCATCTGTTTTAGCATAACCAATTGGTCTAGCTTTTTTGTTTTGGATTGTTAACAATATTCCATCAATAGCGTGGAATAAAATAGAAATGTAAGTTAAATAAGAAAGTAATTTTACTGCCGGATTGGAAGTCATAAACAACGCATACTGATTGAAATTCAACGCATTGTTAGGAACAAGTAATTGAAGATTTCCTGCTAAGTGACCCGCCAAAAACAAGCATAAAAATAAACCCGTAAGAGCCATCCAATATTTCTTTGCGATAGATGACTTTAAAAGTGCTGATTTTGCCATAATTTTATTTGATTGTAATAGTTTTATAAAAATCAAAACAAAAATACAGCTATTTGAAATTAACTACAACCTTTTAGAGCTAATTTATAATGAATTTAAAATAATTTAACTTCTGTTGAATATCAACAAGTTATGCAGTTTAAAAAGTGCTATGTATATTATTTTTACGAAATAATTATTTTGTATAGCTTGGAATTAACCCTCTTAATCCCATATCTACAACATTTTCACCTATTGAAGGTTCATACTTACCATCAGCTGTTACTTCTTGCCATTCAAAACTGTTGTTAATTGATAATGAAAGTGTTACAACAACATCTCTTGACTCATTGCCATTAATAACTAAATTCTCAGTGAATTTTCCTGTTACCACACAAGATCCAGCAGGAATTGGCGATGTGCTAGCAATAGGATTTGGCACTGTGGTTGCTCCAGCTGGGGCTTGACCTGAAGTTGCATAAGGAAAATCATTCAGCGCAAACGCCCAATATCCTTGTAAACGATTTGCATTTACTGGAAAAGAATTACTACCAATCGAATGTGTATTGATATAGGTGTTATAACCAACAAAACTAGCCAATCTTCCGTCGTAATCTACTCCATTATTTCTAACTGAAATATTATAATCTTGGTAAGACAATGAAACACGAACGTACTCATAATTTCCTTGAGCTACTTGGCTCAATGGGATTTTTAAAAAAGCCTCTCCTTCACCCACAATAACCGCTTGATCAAAATCTATTGCAACTGCTCCACCTTCAGTCGTTTCAGGCGCATGGTACAAAACTGTTCCATCTCCTAATTGCGTAAAAGCTGTTGGTGCTAATTCGAAATAATGTGCAGAAATAGAATTGAAATCAGGAGATTGTGCAGCATTACCTGGCGCAACACTAGATGGTTGTCCTAAATTATTCAAACGTACCTGATTTGGATCGAATCTGAATTTAATAATTAATTGCGGTTCTTCTTGCTTATCATCTAAGTCTTCACATGAGAAAAAAGAAATTCCCGCAAATATTATGGTGATTAAAACTACAAATTTTTTCATTGATCAATGGTTTTATTAAAGACGAATTTAATACGTTTTTGTCACATCTTCATCTATAACGAGAATAAAGTCGGCTTTATTATAATGTTCAGCTTCTAATTTTAACAAATCTTTTTGTTCTACGGTTGCAATTGTCACAATTTTTATGCCAGAGTCGTATTTTTTCAAATACCAATTTATCCCTTCATAGTTGTCTGAATGGTAAGTTCCGTT
>ERZ1034363.558-NODE-558-length-25444-cov-7.362755_pt1 | contig 25444 bp, 19 predicted proteins | sample MGYA00520616_ERZ1034363 | MGnify/ENA primary metagenome ERZ1034363 (study PRJEB33736, sample SAMEA104284506) | Azolla filiculoides | biome: Urban; feature: Water surface; material: Ditch water | place: Netherlands | collected 2015-10-28 | depth 0-0.1 m ... | reverse complement strand
CCTGTATCGGTACCCGTCACGCAAACAGCAAGCTGCGCCGCCACCGCTGCCGCACTACCACCAGATGAACCACCGGCCACTGCGTGTTTATTCCATGGATTTTTCACCGCACCATAAAAACTCGTTTCATTTGACGAACCCATCGCAAATTCATCCATATTGAGCTTACCCAAATTCACCGCGCCAGCCGCATTCAACTTTTCAACAACGGTCGCATTGTAGGGCGCAATAAAATTATCGAGCATTTTTGAGCCGCAAGTGGTTTTCACGTCTTGCGTACAAAAAATATCTTTATGTGCCATCGGAATGCCTGTTAATAACTCAGCGTTTCCGCTTGCAATTCGCGCATCAGCGAGTTGCGCAGCTTGCAAGGCTTGCTCGGCAGTGACCGTAATATAAGCATTTAAATCTGCATGCTTTTCAATACGATTTAAAAAATGCTGTGTGAGTTCAACACTGGAAAATTCTTTGGCACGCAGGCCTTGAGCGAGTTGCGTTATTGTTTTATTTTGCATGATCGTTTTTCTGTTTTCCTAAAAGGGCGATGGGTGGAATTTTACCATTTTTCTCAAGGATTGGGCGTGGTTGAATGTTGCTTTGATAAATAAAATTGTGCGAGGGCTAAATCTTCGGGGCGAGTAATTTTGATATTATCGCTACGCCCTTCAACAATCTTTGGCGTAAAACCTTGCATTTCCAGTGCGCTCGCCTCGTCTGTTACGGCGTCATTTCCTTGCGTGGCTTCTAGCGATTGTTTTAGTAACCCATAACGAAACATTTGTGGCGTTAATGCCCGCCAAATAACGTTACGATCAAGGGTACTCGTAATGTGATTGCCATGCACTTCTTTTAAGGTATCGTGTGAAGAAAGGGCTAAAATGCCGCCTACGTCATCGTCGCGTAGCGTTGAAATTAACACGTGAATATCTTCTTTTGTAATGCAAGGACGCGCGGCGTCATGTACAAGCACCCAATCATCGGCACGAGCGAAACCGTCAAGCGCATGTAACGCATTCAAAACCGAATCAGCGCGTTCTTTTCCGCCTTGTGCGCGAAGAATTTTATTATGTGTTGAAATGGGTAAATCGGGCCAATACGCATCATCGGTTGAAATGGCAACGACAATTTTTTCAAAAATGCCCGCCTCAATTAAACGGCTTAATGTGTGTTCAATAACGGTATAGTCACCTGTTAAATGCGCTGTGCTTTCAGTTAACAGGGGGAGATATTGTTTTGGACAATTTGCATTCATGCGTTTACCGACGCCAGCTGCCGGCACAATTCCCCAAAATTGCATTGATTTGGTCATAGTCATTTTTTATCGAGTGAAACAAAACTGCCGCTAAAAGCGGCAGTACATACAGCGAGTTTAAAATGATTTTCACAATAGAGCAATTATTGTGAACGCACCCAATCACCAATTTTGATCGTTGGTTTTTTGACCACACCTTCCATGGTACCAATTGCATAACGTGGCGTGACTGATTGAATGGTCAGTACATTTAAAGGCTGCTTGTTTAATGCTAGGCTGTTACCGCCATCAATCTGAATACCTTCTCCTGCAGTGGCATACACGATAAGTTGATCACCTACATTAAGTTTTTCTTGTGCGCCTGCATCAATATAAATTTTATCACCTTTAATATCAGCAATACGCGTTGAGAAAGGGTAACAGCTTAACGCTTGGGCTATATCAGCGCTTGCATCATGAATAATTTCGGTGATTTTCTGACCAGTTGGCGTTGATCGAAAACCCTCACTTCCCACGGTATAGCTGGCTGGAATAAAGACGTCGCCAGTTGATTTATCGACGTAACGTTTTTGAAACAATAAAGCGCCCGTCATTCCATCGTGAACATAAATGTCAATACCAATATTGCGACTGCCTGTGATATGTCGTTTCCAGCTATTTAATAAACCCTCAACGCCACTGCCTTGCATATATTCATCAGACGCAATTTCCATATCACGCAGCACACCCGATAAAACAAACTGTGCACCAGACTTATTGGCCATTTTAACCACTTTAGAGAGTTCGTATTCATTGCGCTCCTGCAAATCAGGGGCTAAATCAGGACGTGGATAAAGCGCTAAATTTGTTAAATTAATGCCAATGAACTGATTGGACTCCATTAGCAAATTATTGATTTCGCGGGGAATACCATTATCTAAGTCATTACTTTCATAATCACTTAGCTGCTCTTGTGCAACACGCGGAAACGCGGTTGCAATAATGCGTTTGCGATAATTTGGCTGACACATTCCAGTCGATGAAAGCTCCACCATCGCTTTCACATGATAAATACCGTCCGATTGCCATTCACGCAAAATTTTTGTATTACTTACCGCCGCCGCAGTACGCATAGTCATGCTTTCCAGTAATCGGTTATCACGCCCTACCGAAGACTGACTTTGCACAGCCACAGCCGATTGCTGAGAAGCCACGCGAACCGCATCTTGCAAGGCTTGTTTTTTTGCCAGCAAGACAGCGCCATTTTGCACGGTGGCTTGCCCTTCCACGGTTGCTACCACGTTTTTAGGCGCAGGTGGTGCGGGCGGTGGCGTTGTCGCGCAAGACACAACGCTAACCAGTGCGCCTATAGACGCAAGCCTAAACAAGAGCGTAGTCATAACTTATTCCGAAATATTTGGACGGTCAAAACCTGACGTAAGCGGATAATCATAGCAATCCATGCTATTGCAATGCGCTGGTGTGGATATCGCTGTACTTGCCACAAGTGTTGCTGTCGTTGGTTGAATTGTTGGTGCAACACTTGAGAATGGTGTTAATAATTCAGGCTCTGCTACAGGGGGTTGTGGATGTTGCATACACTGCGTTACAACAACAGGTGAACCATTCATACATTCATAAAAACGCGGTGTTAATTCAAGTTCAACCACTGTTTCAAACGTATCGTCACCGGCAAATTTATCTTTATTGATCGCCACCGTACGAACAATTTTTGCACCACGCAAATACGCATCAACATAAGAGCGATAACTATCGTGCGTAATAATCATGTTTTCAACAGTCGTCACGCCTGTTAAGTGAACGCCATAAACTTGCTCAGATAAGCTGCGGTACGCATCTAATTTTGACGAGCGCATCGCCATGAGTTTAATTTGTGGGCGCGAATAATGGTCGCTTTTTTCAGCTGTACCATAACCCGTGGCACTTAATATTTTATGTGGAACAAAAGCAAAATCGTCAACATGCGCGGTTTGTGTATGATTTGAACACGCCGGCAGGAAAACACTTAAAAAAGCAGTCAGTAAAACAGGTTTAAAATTATGATGATTCATTGGGCAAACTCCTATAATTAGTGAGTAGTTTAGCGGCAAAAAAAACGATTTCTTGAATTTTGTTTTCTTGGTGAATAGGACAGATTAAACAGGAAATGCTAGAGCGTGTAAAATAGAGATTCAAATTATTTACTTTTTTTACTTTTGAATACTCAAATACCATGGAAACGTATCTTGTTGGCGGCGCTGTCCGCGATAAATTATTAAACCGAACGGTTACCGAGCGTGACTGGGTCGTTTTGGGTCAAACGCCAGAATCCATGCAAGCACTTGGTTTTCAGGCAGTGGGTAAAGATTTCCCTGTTTTTTTGCATCCAAAAACAAAAGAAGAATATGCGCTAGCGCGAACAGAGCGTAAAACGGCAAAAGGTTACAGAGGGTTTAGCGTGTATGCCGCGCCTGATGTCACGCTCAAGCAAGATTTGCTGCGACGTGATTTAACCATTAATGCCATTGCCATGTCAGAAAAAGGTGACATTATTGATCCTTACGGCGGCGTTGCTGATTTGGAAAAACGTATTTTTCGCCATGTTTCCCCCGCCTTTGCAGAGGACCCTGTACGCATTTTGCGTTTAGCGCGTTTTGCAGCACGTTATGCGCCATTAGGTTTTACGATTGCAGAGCAAACACAAAAATTAATGCGCGATATGGTTCAAGCGGGCGAAGTGGATGCCCTTGTTCCAGAACGCATTTGGGCGGAAATGCACAAAGCGCTAGGTGAATCAAAGCCGTCCGCCTTTTTTTATACGCTACGCGATTGTGGGGCGATGGCAAAAATTTTTCCTGAAATTGACGCACTGTTTGGAATTGAACAACCCGAAAAATATCACCCTGAAATTGATTGCGGTGTGCATACCATGATGGTACTCGATCGCTCGGTGACATTAACGGACAAATTAGAAGCCCGTTTTGCTGCACTAGTTCATGACTTAGGTAAAGCACTGTCACCCAAAAATAATTTACCCCATCACCATGGACACGAACTGAAAGGCGTTCCCCTTGTGGAGAAAATGTGTAAACGACTGCGCGTTCCCAATCATTTCAAAGCTCTTGCGCTTCATGTGACGCAATATCACACCCATTGCCATCGCGTAAACGAACTACGCGCCACAACACTGGTTGATTTATTGCAAACACTAGGGGCATTTAAAGAGCAACATACACTACGAGAATTTGTTTTAGCGTGTGAATCGGATATGCGTGGGCGATTAACCTTTGAAAATACACCTTATCCTCAAGCAGAAATGCTGATGCAGCTTGCTAGTGCAGCAGCAAACATTGATACATCAACCGTATTAAACAAAGGCTTGCAAGGGGCAAAAATTGGGGAAGCGATTCGGCGCCTGCGTATTCAAGCCATCGCCGAATATCGACTGTCAAATCAGGTTTAATTCAGATAAATTGGGGTGATTGTCTGGGCGAGGGGTTTTCCATTCCCAATGAAATAAACGGTCTTCCTCTGAAATGGCTATATCGTTAATTGACGCGATTCTACGTTGCATTAACCCTTGCGCATTAAATTCCCAATTTTCATTACCAAAAGAACGTAACCATTGCCCTGATGCGTTCTGCCACTCATAGGCAAAACGCACAGCAATACGACTTTCATGAAACGCCCACAACTCCTTAATAAGTCGATATTGCTGCTCACTTGCCCATTTACGCTTAAGAAAAGCAATGATTTCTGCGCGACCATTCACAAATTCTGAGCGATTTCGCCATTGACTATCGATGCTATACGCTAAGGCAATATTTTCGGGTACTTGCAAATTCCACGCATTCTCAGCTGCTCGCACTTTCATTTCGGCGGTTTCAGCTGTGAATGGTGGAAAAGGTGGGCGCGATTCGTCAAACATAAAACAACCTTATTTTTTCACCTTACTTAAAAGATTTTTTGCCAGCGCAATTAAGGTTTCACGCTTTAAGAATGCACCATAAAATGCAAACCCTAAAAATAGGCCATAAACTAATTTACCTAGAAAAGAGTCGTCATCTTCACTAGCTTGCGCAGCAGCGGCCACTTTTTTAGCACGTTCAATGTCATCTAATTTAGGCGCGATGGTTTGAACAGCCACTTTTGAAGGCGTAACCGGCGCGTTTAAATCAGGTAATCCTAAACTGCGCCACTCGTCATAATCTTGCCAAATAGGGTAGCTGCCTTTTTTCCAATATTCTTTGGTGAAATAAGGTGCAAGGCTCATGCCGTGTGACATGGGAATACCGCGATCATCCATAAAGCCATCGTAAACCACCAAACTAATATCACCACCCTCGCCTATGCCATTGGTCGTAAATGCTTTTTCAACGTGATCATGGAACATCCAAATGCCTTGGCCAAAACTGTTTAAGCCATCGTCTTTGCCGTTAAGTTCTAAATCTAAACGTTGAGCTGGCACCATGCCATGTACATCGCGTTGAATATAAGAGCCTTGACCATTGTCCACGCCATCATAATGCGTCACAGTCGGTTTGTGTCCGTGAATGTGCAGCGCAAGTGACTCCGTATGACCGTTAATGACGCGCAATTTCACTTTTTCATCTTCTTTCATGTGAATGAGTGATTCACGCAATGTATAAGGGAAAGAGCGACCATTTAACATGAAATAATCGTCCGTGGCATCGGTCGTGTCATATTCCATGTTCATGTGCTTGGCAATTAAACGCGGATCATTGGCAGAACGTGCAACAACTTCATGGAGTTCTTTATCTACAGATTGATAATGCAAATCATATTCACGAGCGTATTTTTCCGACACAGCCACCGATGAATGGCGAACTTGCCCAGCACCTACGTTGAGTGTTTGCGGCCAGTTGTTTGGTCGATTTTCCTCAACAATAAACATTCCCTGTAAACCCATAGGAATGTGCGTATGCGGTTGAACATGGCAGTGATAATACATGGTGCCAGGTTGACGGGGTTTAATGACGTACGTTTTGCTTTCACCGGGCATGGTGTCCATATTGCTGGTTTGACCAACGCCATCATTGCCATTTTGTGAATGATCCATAAAAGGATGATCAACACCATGTAAATGAATAGAATGGGGAAGATAATGGGTATTTTCTAAAACAAGCCATACCACATCATCTTGTTCAACACGAATGGTCGGTGAAGGGACACGCAGCAACGGATTGGCGATAGACTCATATAAATTGAGGGTGGACATATCGCGTGTTTTGGGCGCGTACACCCAAAAAGTGGGCTGTAATCCCGGTGCAATGTCAAATGTTGTAATAGGGTCTTTATTGTCGGGTGAATGCCCGTTAAGCTCAACAACTTCGAGTTTAATAATAATTTTATCTGGATCACCATCACCGTCCATATCATCAGACATCGTGATAGCGTCAGCGGCGAGTTGTGTTTGCATGAGCGTATCCATCGACACGCCATTGGTTCCTTTTACAAAAGCGGCAATATCATAAGGATTGTCTGGGTTGCAAAGCTTTGAAGCTTGAATTTTCACGCCATCAATCACTTGTTCTTTACGCCAATTGGGATCCATAAAATCCGAGCATACCTCTTCAACTGCCCCTAAAGCCACTTTTGAAGATGGCGGCAAATCGGTTGCAGCGTAACTGGTTACTGAAAGTAAAAGTGAGCTGCTGCCAAGCAAAGTAAGAATGGTTTTGCGCATAAGAATAACCTTGAAAATAGGATGCGAAAAATACACCCGTCAATAATACGGGATACCTAGGGTTCTATTTTAACTCAATCTCCATACTTACGCATTGATTAACAATGATTAACAAAAACACAAAAAATGAGTCACCCAATTCACCAATTTCATCAGTTGATTAAACAAGTGATATCGTCTATAATTACGGTAATAGCGACAAGCTTGTCGAGCGTTAACTCGCCATTTTTTAGTCGAAAAACTGTCAATAGCGTTAACGAATATTCACTGCGCGGGTAAATAATGAGCGAAGAACAACAGCAATCTCAATTAAAACAATTGATCGCCAAAGGAAAACTTCAGGGGTACTTAACGTACGCTGAGGTCAATGATCACTTGCCAAATGATGCTGATCCAGAGCAGGCTGAAGAAATAATCAACATGATCAATGACATGGGGATTCAAGTCTATGAAGTTGCACCTGATGAAGATTCGTTAATTACCGACTCTGTTGCCGTCACCACTGACGATGAAGACGCAGAAGAAGTAGCCGCTTTAGCTTCACTTGACAATGAATTTGGTCGCACCACCGATCCTGTTAGAATGTATATGCGTGAGATGGGTTCTGTTGAATTATTAACCCGCGCAGATGAATTAAAAATCGCAAAACGCATTGAAGAAGGACAACGTCAAATTGTACAAGCCGTTGCACGTTCGTATGTTGTTGTCAGTGATTTTATTACGTCATTTGAGTCGATATCGCCTGATGCTGCACTGAGCTCAACAAATAATGATGAAGGTAATATTCGCTTAACCGATTTAATTTCTGGATTTGTTGATTTATCTGAACCCGAAGACTTAATAGCAGCACTACCTGCTGATGACGACATCGATGACGATGAAAGCATTGTCGTTGATGATAGCAACGAAGAAGAAACAAAAGGATTAAATTACGAAGAAGTGAAAGAAAAAGTCGATGTTCTCAAAAAACAATTGACTGTCGCCTCTGATGTAATGAAAAAAAATGGTTATACTAGTGAAAAAACAGAGCATGAGTTTGATAAACTCACTGAATTATTCATGGAGTTCAAATGGTCATCTAATTATTTAAAACGATTGACCGGGATTATTCCTAAAGGTATTGCTACTGTTCGCATGCAAGAAAAATTGATTATTGATATTGTAGTCAATCAAACTAAAATACCGCGCAAGGATTTTCTGGCTGTTTTTAATGACAATGTGAGCAGTCCTGTTTGGTTAGAAAAATTTTTATCTGACCCCACACATGGCGCAAATTTGAAAGAGCGTGAAAAAGAGCTGCGCAAATCGCTTAAAGTACTCAATGAAATAGAATCAGAATACGGTTTAACTATTAATGGTTTAAAAGACATTAATCGTCGTATGTCTATTGGCGAGGCTAAAGCACGTCGCGCTAAAAAAGAAATGATTGAGGCAAATTTACGTCTGGTTATTTCGATAGCGAAAAAATATACCAATCGTGGGTTACAATTCCTCGACTTGATTCAAGAAGGAAATATTGGTTTAATGAAAGCCGTTGATAAATTCGAATATCGTCGCGGCTATAAGTTTTCAACTTATGCAACATGGTGGATTCGCCAAGCCATTACACGCTCAATTGCTGATCAAGCGCGTACAATCCGAATCCCTGTTCACATGATTGAAACAATCAATAAACTCAATCGTATTTCGCGGCAAATTTTGCAAGAGCTTGGACGTGAAGCCACGCCAGAAGAACTTGCAGAACGCATGGAAATGCCTGAAGATAAAGTCAGAAAAGTATTAAAAATTGCAAAAGAACCTATTTCAATGGAAACCCCTGTTGGTGACGACGAGGATTCACATTTAGGTGATTTTATTGAAGATGGCAAAGTGTTGTCTCCTGTTGAAGCAGCAACGATTGAAGGCTTAAAAGAGTCCACTCAAAATGTACTTGCAGGACTCACTAACCGCGAAGCAAAAGTGTTGCGTATGCGTTTTGGTATTAATATGAATACTGACCATACACTCGAAGAAGTCGGAAAACAATTTGATGTGACGCGCGAACGTATTCGACAAATCGAAGCAAAAGCGTTGCGAAAATTGCGTCATCCTTCACGTTCAGAACAACTACGTTGCTTCTTAGATAACGATTAAAACAATTTCAGGGCCCTTAGCTCAGTTGGTTAGAGCATCCGACTCATAATCGGCTGGTCGTAGGTTCAAGTCCTACAGGGCCCACCATATAAATCAAAGGCTTAGCGTAAAACCTAAGCCTTTTTATTGTCTTTAAATAAGATTGGCATACTAGAATTTAGGCCAAACTCACCAGTCAGTTTTTTTAAATCATGATACATATTTAAAAACTGATGCAGCAATGCTGGCTTTCACTTTTACCCTAATATTGCGAGGAAAGAAACAATGACTGTAGCATTAAAAACAACGCATCACGGCGGTTGTCCACATGATTGTCCTGATACCTGCTCGATGATATTTGAGGTTCAGGAGGGAAAGCTAATTGGTGTTAAAGGCAATCCAGACCATCCGATGACGCGAGGCGGTCTTTGCGTTAAATTGAACGATTATGAAAAGAGGCATTATCATCCCGATCGCCTGTTATATCCGATGCGTCGCACCGGTCCCAAAGGTAGCAAGCAATTTGAACGTATCACTTGGGATGAAGCGCTGGATGAAATCGTTACGCGCTGGAAAGCGATTATTGCAGAGCAAGGCCCACAAGCTATTGTTCCTTATAGTTATTTAGGTAATCAGGGGTTAGTGCATGGCTTGAACGGTGGCGACGCATTCTTTAATCGAATGGGCGCTACTGTCACTGAGCGCACTTTTTGCGGCGAGGGATCTTGTACTGCTTGGCTGCTAACCGTGGGGCCAACAGCTGGCGTTGATCCTGAAAGCTTTATTCATGCCAAATACATCATCATCTGGGCCTGTAATTCGGTCAGCACCAATCTACATCATTGGCACATTATTAAAGAAGCCCAGAAAAAAGGTGCAAAAGTCGTCGTTATCGATAGTTATGCCTCCAAAACAGCCAAAGAAGCCGATGTTCATATTGCACCTAAACCCGGTACAGATGGTGCTTTAGCGATGGCGATGATTCATACCATTATTGAAGAAGGTATGGTCGATCAGGACTATGTGGATAACCACACGGTCGGTTTTGCCGCATTAAAAGAACGCGCAAAAACCCGTACGCCAGAATGGGCGCAAACCATCACCGGCATCCCAGCCGAGGTGATACGCCAGCTATCCCGTGATTATGCCAGCACACAGCCTGCTGTGATTCGTTTAGGCGTAGCGCTGGAAAGACATTATGGCGGAGGCCAAACTATACGCGCAGTCAGCTGTTTACCCGCGTTGATTGGTGCTTGGCGTCATGTCGGAGGCGGTGCATTACAAATGCCAGTTTGGGAACACCCATACAAATTTGACGTAATCTGTCGGCCAGATTTGATTCCCGAAGGCACCCGCGTTATGAACGCGTTGCAACTGGGCCGTGCACTAACCAACGAACCACCTGCTGGGCCACCCATTAAAGCGATGATGTGCTGGAATGCCAATCCCGTCACTCAAGCACCAGAGACAGACAAGATAGTTCAAGGCCTTCTCAACGAGGAGCTATTTTTAGTTTCGGCGGAGCATTTCATCTCTGATACTGCCAGCTATGCTGATATCCTGTTACCTGCATCTATGGGCGCAGAACAGGAAGACATGATTCTCTCATGGGGGCATTTATATCTGACCTACAATGCTAAATGCGTCGAGTCACCGGGTGAGGCTATTCCTAATAACGAAATTTTTCGGCGACTAGCCGCACGCATGGGTTATCAAGAAGAAAACTTTCTTTGGTCGGATTCGGAATGCCTAGAACATTATGTAGATTGGAATTCGCCCGCTTGCGAAGGAATTACACTGGAAACGCTCCGTCAAGAAGGATTTGCCCGTCTTAATGTCGGAACTAAAGATAATCGCGCACCGCATAAAGCCGGTAATTTTCCAACGCCGTCTGGTAAGTGCGAATTTGAAATAACAGGCGCTACAAACTTTGTTGCAGGCCCCTTTCGTCAGATGTATGAAGGCTTTCAACCGGGCGAACCTCTGGATTCCTTGCCGGATTATGTCTGCTCCAGAGAAGCGCCAGAAACCAATCCCGAACTGGCGAAAAAATATCCGTTAAATATCATCTCGCCGAAAAGTCATGGCTTTCTGAATTCTTGCTACGCCAATATGGAGCAAAAAATCAAAGGTCAGGGAGAACAGTTCATAATGATAAATGCACTGGACGCTCAGTTGCGTAACATCAATCAGGGTGATAAGGTGCGAGTCTTTAATGATCGCGGCGCTTTTGAGGGCGAGGCTAAAATCACCGATGATGTGAATCCAGGATTGATTGTCGCAACACTGGGTTATTGGCGACAGTTAAATAAAGGAACAGTTAACAGCATTAGCTCAGCTGAATTTGTCAATATGGGCCATGCGCCGACATTCTCCGACAATCTGGTACAGGTAGAAGTGATCACTTAATTACCGGGCAGTGAAATAATTGATATCAAGACAGAAAAACCAATCACACAGAAATATTGGAAACATGGTTTACCAAAAGTACGCTTAAGTGAATCTGTGGGAGAGCAAGTCAACTTAACATTTTGATGCATCATGTATAAAAACTATTTCGTCTTAACTAATACGAATAATGGTGGGTGTCGCGTCATTCAAATAATAAAAGAATACTTTCTCTTCCATACAAGCGCATCGTCTGCGATCTTTTTGAATAATTACAAACTATTTTAGTTGGTTATTTAATCTCAAGCGATTGAATTAATTACTTATTATATTCTGATGGTAATCTAATATTTTTAATTCGCTTTTCAATACGTCTCAATTTGATACTATAACCAACGGAGATAGTAGGAAATTTGGTGCCGTTTCAATTTATGAAAATCCCCCTCATAACGTTCATTTTAAAGAGACGGCACTAAAGTATCTTCATTCATTTCATTAGGAACAATTATGAGGTCATCATCGACACTAAAATTGGTTATCATTGGAGGAGGATATGCTGGCTTATCCGCATTGATAACATTGAGAAAACTCTGTCCTCATGCTCATATAACACTTATCGATCCTCGCCCCTATCATCTGCTAATCACTCGACTGCATGAAACCGCCCGTCGACCTTTAGATACTATTCAAATTCCTTTCGATGAACTAGCCAAACGATTCAATTTTATCCACAAACTATCCTTCATTGAATGTAATTTAAATCTACTATCTATTTGGGATAAACAAAAATTTTTGAACGTGAATGATGAAACGATTCCTTTTGATTATTTAGTCATTTCTACAGGAACAATACCGCCCTATTCAAACACACCATCTAGCGTTTATGATTTAAATACGCTAGGTAACAATAATTTTTCAACCGTTTTGCAAAAATTAATGGCATGTACCCACTCAGAAGAACCAGTTATTAATCTCATCGGCGCAGGCCCTACTGGGATTCAATTTTCATTTGAGATTGCCCATGTTCTGCTAGCGTGTCATCGAAAATTTAGGCTTAACCTAATTGATAGTCATGAAACATTATTAGAGACCTTTCCAAGTGAAATGGTTGACTATGTTCAACAACGGATTGCTCAAAAGCCTATTTTTGTTTTGCACAAACACTATTACAGGGGCTTTAAAAATAATCAAGTAGTATTGGAAAATCGTCAAACAGGTGAAGAATCTACACTAGCATCCGATTTAACTTTAATGTTAATTGGAAATAAATCTGAGCTCACACTGCATGCTAATCTTTCAGGTCAGGTGGTAAATAATAACACTGTTTTAAACTCTATTTTTACAGCAGGCGATTGTTCGCACTTTGATGGGATGGGATCAAATTTGATGACCTCACAATCTGCGATACGCAAGGGAAAAGCTGTTGCAAAAAATATCTTGTTGAAAGCGGGCGTGTTGAGATTTTGTCTTCCTTATATGCACAAGGATATGGGATACCTCCTAAGTTTGGGGCCAAACGATGCGGTAGGATGGATTGGAAATAAAAATATCCTCGTCAAAGGACTCCCTGCCTTTATGGCCAAAGAAGCTATAGAAACCCAATATGCGTGGTGGCTTTTAGGCAGTGATAATTATTTTTAATACTCACCACATTCAATAAATTAAACGATATTCGATATAGTCACACACCAAAATAACAGGAATATGTGACTAATTTTTCGAATGAATAGTGAACTTTATTAAGAATTAATTATGTTCTTTTTCCATTTTTGACTTTCTTTTTTGATAGACTTTTTTAGCTACTTGTATGGTTGGCTTTTTTAAACTGCCACGTAAATCAAATGCTGAAATTTCATAAGCTTTGCATAGTGCTTTGACTTTTTCTAAAGCTGCATCGCGCCCTGCTCTTTTGCAGGCTTCAATTTTCTCAGCTAACTCAGCTTGCTCCATTTTCAATAATTCAAGTTCTGCTTCATAATTTGCATTAGCAATAGGGTCGTTCATTTTTACTCCAAAATTTAATCAATAATCAAGAAATAGACTGTACTGTTAAATTAGTACAGATAAAAGAATACATTATAGCTAATTTAATTATCATGTAAAGCATTGATGCCTAATTGATATTTAAATATCCATCAAATACAAATCATAATTTTTAATGCTAAACATTCTCTAATGTGACTTTATTATCTATTAAAAAATAGAGACCTAATTTAAGCGAGAATGAGGGGATACGTCGCTAATAAGTATTTAATGGTCACATCAAAAAGCCTTTACTACCACAAAGTCAACAAGCACCAAAAGAGGTCAAATCTCCAGCATGCTTTTTACTGCTGACGTGTTATACGCTTCTGTGGATTTGTTTCTTATAATGGGACACCGCATTTTGTTTAACCTAATTTTACAAAATTCGTGTCTTGCTTTAATGTGGACTGATTAGTTTTTATATATTCCAATTTCAAATGACAGGGTGCACAACGCCCAATAAACCCATTAAAAAAATGTAAATTATCCGTCATTTACTTAAAAAATGCGTAAAATTTATATTATCTTGTCGCTATTTTGTCATAATTGAACGATTACAATAGACCTGATTTTTAACCATTAACAAAAATAAAGTGTTTGCTATTTTTGTTTTTTTATATCTCACGTCGACAATATTGAGTAACTCTGATGAATAAGAATTTTACCTTAATGAGCGTCACCGCATTAGCCTTAGTGACCAATGCACTGACGCCTACTATGTCATATGCTGCACCTGCATCCAAGCTCAAAGCCGCTGCATTCACGTTCGCACTGTGGAGCGATATGCCTTATGTTAAAAATGGTGATACAACGCCTTCATCTGCTACAACACCAGCATTAGATGGTACAACAGATGGTAAAACCGCTATTACACGCTTAACAAAAAGCATTACGGACGCCAAAGTGAGTTTTACTATTTTTGGCGGTGACACAAAAGATGGCAGTACACAGTGTACAGATAAAGTGATTAAAGACGATGCAACGGCCATGTTTAATAGTCTACTAATACCCACTGTTTATGTACCGGGTGATAATGAATGGACAGATTGTCATCGTACCAACAACGGAGGTTATAATAATTTAGAACGACTTAAGTTCCTTCGTGAAACGATGTTCAATACACCAAAAAGTTTTGGTGGTAATGTTAAAACCCAATTGACATTAACTCGTCAAACAGATTACCCTGAAAACAGTCGTTGGACGAAAGGAAATGTGGTATTTGTGACACTAAATGTTCCTGGCAGCAACAACAATAAAGTGAATGCAAGCGAATGTATCAATGCAAAAAGCGCTCGTACACAAGTTGAGTGTGACGCAGATAATGCAGAATACATTGCACGGGATGCACAAAATATTGCGTTTATGAAGGAATCGTTTCAAGCTGCTAAAGACGGCGCAGCGGCAGGCGTGATGATTGTAATTCAAGCGGATCCTGTATTCGATTTACCTGAAACTGAAAGCGTTGACGAAAGAGCGACAGTGGTGTCAACCTTAGCGCCCCATGATGGCTATGACGCTTTCCTTGCCACGTTAATAGCGGAAACCAAAGCATTCACTGGGCAGGTAGTGTTAGTGCATGGCGACAATCATTTCTTTAGAGTGGATAAACCACTTATGCAACAAACAATGAAAAAAACCGATTTGGTTAAGAATTTGACACGTGTTGAAAATTTTGGAAGTCCAAGTAATCATTGGATTAAAGTGACCGTGACACCAACAAATTCTAACGTGTTTACGTTTGAACCAATGCTTGTTAAAGGCAATTAATTTTTTGTTTTCATCCATTTGACACAAAAAAGCTTAAAAAAAAGCGTTGCCTATATTTAACAAGCAACGCTTTTTTAAGTTTATCAATGCCAACTTCTTTGGTTTATTTACTTTTCACCAAATGCTTTTTTAAAAAATTCAGGCTGTGCCATAGCAGCGTGATGAATATCTACGTTATAGTAGTGTGTGTCGAAAGATTTATTGCTGCAATCAGTTTCACGAAATGCTAAAGCTGATTTACTAGCAAGTGTTGCACTCCACCAACCAGAAGGATAAATACATTGCGGAAAAAACAAAGTTTGCAAATGAGAAAAACCTGATTCATGCATCGCTTCACGCATTTCACTAATGAGATTTAAGTGCAGTAATGCAGATTCACTTTGTTGAATAAGTAATCCATTTTCAGATAAACATGCAACACAATCACGATAAAAATCACGCCCAAATAAGCCCTCAGCAGGTCCTACGGGATCGGTACTGTCAACGATAATGATGTCCACTGAATTAGCTGCAGCTTCTTTTACCCATTTAATGCCATCAATAAATTTTAATTCCGCGCGGGCATCATGATTTGACTCACATAACTCAGGAAAATAAATTTCAGCTAAACGTGTGACGCGCTCATCAATATCAATTTGTACAACGTGCTCAACACGTGGATGCTTCAACACTTCACGAAGCGTTCCACAATCACCTCCTCCAATAATCCAAACACGCTTAGGATTAGGATGTAAAAAGAGAGCGGGATGCGACATCATTTCATGATAGAAGAAGTTATCGCGTGTTGACACCATGGTACAGCCATCAATAATCATCAGCTTTCCAAACGTTTCGGTATCATAAATTTCCAAATGTTGAAAATCAGACTGCTCTTCGTGGAGCTTTTTATTAATTTTAAGTGAAAAAGCCGTACCCACTGAAGGGACTTGCTCTGTAAACCATTGTGATGAGTTCATTTTTTATCCTAAGATGCGTTAAGTGAATTTTAAATAATATGAAGGTGAAATGCCCATATTTTATGGCGTATTTTTATTTTCAACGAATCAAACTTTTACTATCTTGAAATAACATAATGACACTTAGTAACATAACAGAAAAAATAAAGTAGACTTCCTGTTTATAAACGCATTATTCCATATAATAAAAAAAATTTGCTGATTTTTACCTACTATAGATACTCTTTTTGACAGAATGATGACGCGTAAAATTTATCATGCCTACTTACTCATAAAAAGTCATTTTATTGTATTTTAGTGGTTTGACTATGTGCTAAATTGTAATGTCTGTTGCTGAAATATTGACATTATCAACACCCACTAACACAATTACTTGATCTGCTTTTCCATCGCCATTAATATCATTAAATAAATAGCCATTCGTTTCATCAAATTCAAATGCAAATCGCTCACCTTTTTTATGCAGCGCTTTTAATGCTATCGTCGCAGCAGTGAGCGCCGCTGAAAAATCGGCAACCGATTGCGTGCCTTCAGCATAATTTGATTTATTAGCAACCGTACCTAAAGACAGTCTATCTACTTGTGTCGTAAAATCGTTGATGATAGTGCAGTCTTTCATGTCAGCATCATAAGTTGTTTTACTTCCTGATTCGTTAGTTGATAATGTTGTGCTTTTAATAACTATTGAACCAGAATGGTGATTACCAATCACAAAAGTATCTTTACCATCACCACCTGTTATGATATTTGCGCCATATTGACTACTCATGATGACATCATCCCCCTCCCCCGCATCTACGGTCAACTCAACGGCTTTTCCCGTTTCGCGCAGAGTAGCTCCCAATGGTTTTATTGCTTTGATCACAATAGTATCTGCATTATCTGTTCCTTTAAATTCTGTTGTTGTACTAAAAAGTCCATCTAATTCAGACTTATCACCATATCCATCTGTTTTTAAGTCTAATAATGCTTTTGCTGTTGGCGATGTTGTCTTTAATGAAAAATAAGCAGACTCTACTTTTAACATCCCTTTTGCAACCATTTCACCGTTTATGACGCCTTTTGCCTCGATAGCAATCGCATTATCAGAAAATGAAAAGCGTGTTAACTTCATCATATTATTATCATTAACAGTATATTGCGTTATATCATAATGCAGTGCATACGCATTATCGGTATTTTTATCTGCATTGATATATGAAACGTTTTTAGTTTGACTCGACGAAATAAATGTTGCGTTATCATCTGTTGATGTAGTGGTGTTTATGATTTTCGAATCAATTTTAATGAGTGGCGATTTGTAATGAAATAGCTGTTTAATATTGTCTTTTGTTGTTCCAATATTACTTTTTACATTAAATTGATATTTAGATTGCAAAGAATGCGTAAATGCGGAATAAATGGCTTTTGAACCACTCTCGGCGGTAAAGACTTGTGATAAATTATCCAGACTAGTTGAACTTAGCCTAAGTGAATGATCTGATTTTGCAAAGGACGTTACGGTTTTATATTGATGATTAACGATTAATTTATCGCCAAATTCATTTACATAGTTAATTTTCTCTTGAACATCATCATTACCTGTACCAAAATCCACATTTTTTGAAACTTTGGTTTTTTCAGTGACACTCACACTCGCTCTTTCATTTGTATCTGAATAGGCTTTAAAAACGAGTTGGTATTTTGCATAACTGTCTTTTGCGGTTATTGATTTTTTATCCAACACCAATGCACTAAAGTGATCGGACAAATTGGTTGCGTAAATATTATCGGCGCCTAATGGACTTAACACGATATCATTAATGGGATTAGTGGGAACACCCGTCACACTTGATGGATCAATATTAGAAAACGCTTTATTTGCATTATAGATGTCAATTGCAGCACCAAAAAGTGGTGCTGGTTTGGTTATATCACTTGCCACGAAAAACTCCCCTTGATATTAAAAATTTAAAATGAAATAGTGATACCTTAACACACCTAAAATAGCTTTTTTGAGGTGCAAATAACACTCACTATTTATTTACGTGCGCAATAAAAAAAATAGGATTTTTTCTATCATCCAATCAGGCGCATCTAATGGTATATCATGTCCTGCTGTTGGATGAATTTCAAGCAATAACCTAAATTCTTTTTGGATAGCGTGACTGCACTTAGGGGAGACGAGTTGATCGCCTAAACTATTAAGCAGTAAAACAGGGGGAGTAACCGGTTGATTATCGGGTTGATAGTTAGCGGCGGCTATAATTTGCCGAAAACAGTTGGAAAAACTGATCGGACGCTCATGATAAATCGTCGCCCATTTACGTGCTATGCTAAGCAGTGCCAAATCACTTTGATTACTGACAAGACGCACAATTGCGGTTTCTCTTGCCAATGCATCACTCGCACCTAGTATGCGAACAATCTGCCCATAATTTTGCCAACGCAGGCGCTGATAAAAAGGACTTAAACTCGCTAAACTGGTGTTCACCAAGATACTCGCGCCAATATCTTGTGGGTATTTTTTCATCCACTCCCACGCAACCATGCCACCTAATGACAGTGCTAACAAAATAACAGGCTGATTTAAAAAACCGAATTGAAGTGCTTTTTCACGAGCGAAAGTGGCTATTTCCTCAATGGTATTTGGACTTGTTTGATGATGAAATTGCCCTGTTCCCGCTAAATCAAGTGTGTGAATGGTTGCTTGAGGAAACGCAACTTGCAATGTATTGATAAACTCCCCCCAATGCCCCGATTCTCTAGCGAGTCCGCGCAGTAATAACCAGTGTGGCGCCACGTTATTATCCATACCAAAAAGTTAAGGCTTGTTGTTCGAGTTCCTCTCTTTCTTCTGGGGGTAAATTAACCCATTTTTGAGAATACAATGCCGCACGATAGAGAAAATCGAATAAAAGTAAATGTCTTCGCATAATACGTTGTTGACGATGTGGCAGAACAGGATGAAATAAACCATGACGCAAAAACAAATGCATCGGATTTTTACGCAACCAAAGCCAAGAGCCCATTTCTAATGTCAAGGGCATAAACAGTGCTTGATCGTTCGTTTTTTTGGCTAAAAAATCATCGTAGAGATAATCCCATAAATCCCCATGAATGACATATTCTTCACTTGTGGGTTCAATTTTATAAAAATGATTGGGATAACACTGATCGAGGAGCTCTTTTAACGCGTAAATTTCAGGTAAAGACTGGAACGGTTTTTGACTGGATGCATAGGGAAACCACAAACGATCTTGAATACCAAACCCTGAATGTAAATCAACAGCAATAATTAACGAGGATTGTTCAAATTGGTTTTGCACCACTTGGCATAAAGCCAATGCTTCTTTTTCCATTTGCGTATGATGACCACGATACCATGGTAAATGAGCGCTAATGCGATGCCCGCTGTATAATTTTATTCGACCAATACCATCAATGGGGGCATTACGCATCAAATCAACGCCATTGGGATTGCATCGAGACCCCCGAAACACGCCCACCGGATTGACTATTGGCATAAAGACCATGCGAGAATGACTTAACCGTTCTGCAAGCCCCCGATCCCACTCCAATAATTGCGTAATGGTTTGTAAATATGAAATCAATATTTCAGTGCCAATTTTTTCTAATCCGTGTACACCACCAAAATACATGACAACAGGAACATCTTTTTGCTCAGAGCCTAATGTGATGCAGTGAATAGGAAATTGATACTGGTCATAATCAATATAATCAATAATCTCAACCCGCGCTCTATCACCCAATTTTTCAATGATTGCTTCAAGCTCGATTAATTCTGGGAAAAAAGGAATGCTCATTTAAAGCGATAATCTTTCAATACAGCGTTGTTTCGTTTTGGCTGTGACGCGCTTACTTGAGTTTTTTTGACGGTCAAGTGCCTGCAAACACGCCAATCCATTTTTTGATCTACAACATTAACCTCAATCATATTCAATCCCTCTAAATTATACGGTATGATTTTTTAATCATTATTTTATAAGTAAAGTGTGTCAATTAAATGAAATAACCTCTATTTTTGTCGCTTTTGTGTATTTAAAAATAGCAAGGCATTCACCGATTACGTCAAAATGTCATATTTATCCTGTAAAAACGCTCGTATTTTTTGAAAATGGTAAATCAAAAACCATTCACAGCACTTAAACTCGGTTCGTGCTGATGACATGTTGGTTTCTACGTGCCTGACTTTACGTTTTTGAGTGTCAATATGTATAAAATCCACCTTGCAAACACGACTTTTCAATTTAAATCGCTACGCCATTTAATGGCAAAGGCCACGCCAGCGCGATCTGGGGATAGGCTCGCTGGCGTAGCAGCAGACAGCCATATTGAACGAGTCGCCGCACAATGGGTACTTGCGGACGTGCCATTAAAACGCTTTCTCACTGAGGCATTGGTGCCTTATGAAAAAGATGATGTCACGCGACTTATTATGGATTCGCACGATCTCATTGCTTTCATGCCCATTAGTCATTTGACCGTGGGAGATTTTCGTCATTGGTTATTATCTGAACATGCCACCACTGACACATTAACCGCCATTGCCGCAGGACTTACACCCGAAATGGTGGCGGCGGTGTCAAAAATTATGCGCATTCAAGATTTAATTCTGGTAGCTAAAAAATGCCGCGTTATCACCCGTTTTCGCGGCACGATTGGACTTGAACATCGTTTATCAACACGCTTGCAACCCAATCACCCAACCGATCACCCCATCGGTATTGCAGCCAGCACGTTAGATGGTTTACTTTATGGTTGTGGCGATGCAGTCATTGGCATTAATCCCGCTTCAGATAATATAGAGGCAACGCTCAGTTTGCTTCATCTTCTTGCAGATATTATTGAACGCTATGACATTCCCACGCAATCGTGCGTACTCGCTCATGTCACCACCACGCTCAAAGCCATTGAGAAAAAAGCCCCCGTTGATTTGGTTTTTCAATCCATTGCAGGAACACAAAAAGCCAATGCCAGTTTTGGTATTACGTTAGACCTTCTAAAAGAAGCGCATCTTGCCGCTCAAGCGTTACAGCGTGGGACAGTAGGCAATAATTGTATGTATTTTGAAACAGGGCAAGGCAGTGCATTGTCAGCGAATGCCCACGAAGGACTCGATCAGCAAACCTGTGAAACACGAGCGTATGCGGTTGCACGGGCGTTTAATCCCTTACTAGTCAATACCGTGGTTGGCTTTATTGGCCCCGAATACCTCTACGATGGGAAACAAATTATTCGCGCTGGATTAGAAGATCATTTTTGCGGGAAATTATTGGGATTACCCATGGGATGTGACATTTGCTACACCAATCACGCTAACGCTGATCAAGATGATATGGATATGTTATTAACACAGTTTGCCGTGGCAGGGGGAACATTTATCATGGGAGTACCTGGCGCGGATGATGTGATGCTCAATTATCAATCCACCTCTTTCCATGATGCGCTTTATCTGCGTCAACTTCTTAACCTCAAACCCAGTCCTGAATTTGCTCTCTGGCTTGAAACGCAGAAAATTTTTGATTCGCATAATCGACTACGACAAGAAAAAGGCATACCCGCTCTATTTAAACCCACTATCGACAAATTAGGTCAATATCATCATGAATAATTCACCGCTTGTTTTTCACGATGATTGGCAACATTTAAGCGCATTCACCCCAGCAAGAATTGCATTGGGGCGTGCTGGAATGAGTTTGCCAACGCATGCTTCTTTAGCGTTTTCACTTGCCCACGCCATGGCGCGTGATGCGCTAGCCACTCCTATTGACTTTACGCCTATTGCAAAGTCTCTAGCGACGTTCAATGAGAAAACCATGCGGTTAAACACGCAAGCGAGCAATTCACATGATTATTTGCAGCGTCCAGATTTAGGGCGATTATTAGCCCAAGCCTCCTCCCTCACACTACAAGCACATCCACTCTCACCTGCCGATATTGTCATTATTGTCGCAGATGGCCTGTCCTCTCAAGCCATCGAAAACCATGCTGTGCCTTTTTTACACTTACTGCTGCCGTACATAAGAGAGCAACGCTATCTCATGCCACCTATTAGTCTTATCAACCATGGCAGAGTCGCTATTGGCGACAGTGTGGCGCAATGGTATCAAGCACGATTTTGCGTGGTGTTAATTGGTGAGCGTCCCGGATTGAGTTCGCCTGACAGCATGGGCATTTATTTCACCTATCAAGCAAAACAAGGCACAACCGATGCGGAGCGTAATTGCATCTCAAATATTCATCAGCACGGATTAAGTTATGCCGAGGCGCTTGTGAAGCTCGTGTATTTGATAGAAACATCTGCAAAACTCCAATTTTCTGGCGTGAACTTAAAAGATGAAACGGCAAACGCTGGGCTCAATTATGGATTTTAACCGTTAATTTTTTTGCGTTAGCACAATGATAAATCCCGCTAATTTTTTAATGACTATTTTATGCGAACAATTTTGATTGTATCCGATAATTTACCCAATCAAGTCAACGGCGTTGTGACCACGTTTACCAATATTGAAAAACAAGCCGTCATGAACGGATACACGGTAAAACATATTAATCCTTCGTTTTTTTGGCATTTTCCTGCACCGGGTTATCCTGAAGTGAAAATTAGTTTAGCATTTGGCATTACCCAATTAATCACCGAGATCAATCCCTCATACATTCATATTTGCACAGAAGGCCCTATTGGCGTGGCAGTTAGGCATTGGTGCTGCAGAAGAGGTTATCATTACAACACGTCATACCATACAAAATACCCCGAATTTCTCTATAAAATTTATGGCATTCCTCAATCGCTCACATACGACTATGTAAGATGGTTTCATGCTCGATCTCATACCGTCATTACAACAACCAAGACTATGGTGTGTGAATTGCAAAATCATGGTTTCAAAAACACCCTGATTCCTTGGACGCGCGGCGTCAATAGAGCATTACTCAAGCCAACCGTGCAACGCACACGCAGTGCTAAAATACGTTTGTTATCTGTGGGTAGAGTATCTAAAGAAAAAGGCATTGAGAATCTATGTGAGTTATCGCGCGATGAGTCCTATCACATCACCATTGTTGGAGATGGGCCACATCGCAGCGAATTGCAAAATAAATACCCACTTGTTGAATTTGTGGGATATAAGCACAACGGTGAATTGGCTAATTACTATCAAAATGCAGATGTGTTTTGCTTTACGAGCTGTGTTGACACGTTTGGTGTTGTCATTATAGAGGCGTTGGCCTTAGGATGCCCTGTTGCGGCCTATCCTGTCCCCGGTCCTATTGATATCATTGAATCGGGAGTTGATGGGTATTTAGATAATGACTTGCCAACCGCTATTCATAAATGCTTAACACTTAATCGTTTAACAATTAAAGCCAATTCAGCAAAATGGACATGGGAAAATTGTTGGGCCATATTTGAGCGTAACTTAGTGTCGATTTATTAACGGATTAACAAGGCGCTCAGTGTCACTTTAAACCATAAAAATCCAAACTATGAGCTTAAACGTGATGTTACAACACATCTTCGACCATTATTTCACATCGTCTACAGCGTGTTTGGATGGGAAAATAAAGAATTTTTTAGACTGTACCTAACTAATGGGAAATAATATTCTAAATGTACTTCCAACTCCTACTTCGCTTTCGAGCAATACATGTCCACCTGCGTTATGCACAATTCCAACAATTACAGATAGTCCTAATCCTGTACCATCTCCAACCTGCTTAGTGGTATAAAATGGTTCAAAAATACGCTTTGCCACAATAGGGTCAATACCCGATCCGTTATCAGTAACGCTGATTTGCACAAATCGTCCCTCTACGTTACTTTGACAACAACTGCACAAGTGTTCAATATTCTCAACCTCTCGTGTCGTTAATGTAATTATTCCCTTACCATCCATTGCATCTCGCGCGTTGATAAACAAATTGACTATAATTTGATTCAAATACGTTTCGTCTAAATGTGATAAATCCAATGTCTGTTCAACCAAATCCGTTTTGAAAGCAATAGTATTGGGAATGGTGCTACGTAACATCTTTATATTTTCTTGTAGCACTGTATTTAAATCCACCACAGGATTATGAACAACCGCAATTTCTCCATCACGTCTGCAATAGAGCAACATTTTTTCAATTAAACTTGCCGCTTTGCCACTAGCAATTTGAATCTGTTTTGAATTTTCAATTAATTCCGCACTCACCTGTGCTCTAGTGATACTTTCCAAAAGCACATCTTCAGCAGAAAATTTGATCATTTCGTTAAATCCCGAAATAGCCATCAACAGATTATTAAAGTCATGTGCAATACCTGACGTTAAACGGCTAATACTCTCAATTTTTTGCATTTGTACAACTTGATTATGAAGCAAAACATTCTTTTCAATTGAGATTTCTAAATCAATTTTATTTTGTTCTCTAACCGTTATATCATCAATTTCAGCCATAAAGCCGATACGTTGTTTAAATTCATCTGTAATGGCTGTGGTTTTAATTGAAAGTAAACGCCCACCTATCGTTGTGACATATTCCTTTGTATTTGCTAACTTGTCGAGTATATTGATTTGATGCGCTGGATGCTTATGGAACAAATCAATATTTTTTCCAATTAGTTCATCTACATTAAAATCGGGTATATCAGTTCGAATATCATCTTCTGCATTGCTTAATATATTGACAGCACTATCGTTAATATAGGCAATATTGCGCTCTAAATCACAAATAATCACACCAACAGATAAGCTATCTAACCCCAGTTTTAAACGTAAAATATAAATGGCTAATTTTGGATTATGCATCATATCAAACATTAAACGCATACTAGGCGAGCATATTTCCTCAATAAACCAGTTTATTTCACTTATGTTATTTGCTTGAGCAGTAGACTGATGAATTTGAAGTTTGCCCTGTACTTCTAATAATTTTTCAACAAAGAATTGACTGGCGGGATGCTGTGAATCGTAAAAATTGACTAAATCTGATAAAACAAGGCTTTCATCTACCTCATGCTGAAAAAATCCCATATACCAATCAGGAAACATGCGATTTTGAACTTCGCCTTTAAAGAAACAATTTGTTTTTTCATGGCGTGCGTCATCTTCTATAACGTTAAATAATGCCTCAACAGTTTCACGTTCGCCTTCCAACATCTGCAAGAAATAGCCTTTGTTGTAGACCAATGCACCTGTTACTAATAAGTTTTTATTGTTTTTACGTGAAGAACACAATATATCGACTAAGTCTTTTTCTGAAAACCCTTCTGAC
>ERZ1034363.557-NODE-557-length-25444-cov-7.441597_pt1 | contig 25444 bp, 25 predicted proteins | sample MGYA00520616_ERZ1034363 | MGnify/ENA primary metagenome ERZ1034363 (study PRJEB33736, sample SAMEA104284506) | Azolla filiculoides | biome: Urban; feature: Water surface; material: Ditch water | place: Netherlands | collected 2015-10-28 | depth 0-0.1 m ... | reverse complement strand
GGCGGCGATTTGCTGTTCACGAGTTGCCATGTTGATTCCTTAGGAGAGTTTGCAAGAGGAGTGCTCTGGCGTGCGGTTGATTCTTGCGGTAGTCGCGCGTCGGTGCATGAATCACTATATACACATTTTGCTGCGTGCGCAACAACTCTTATATAAGACATAAGATTATATAAAACCCAATAAAAACATTGCGTTGGAACGTGTTTGTTTTGTTGTTTTTGAGCTTTGTGTGCGTTGCCGCATAAAAAAACCGGCCAGATCGGCCGGTTTTTCAGCAGGGCGGTAAAGGTGCCGTATCTAGATCAAGGGTGTTGTTGAAACAATGACGCCGTCTTCATCAGCGCACAGCCACTCGCCAGGCTTGAGGGTGACACCGCCAAAGGTAACGGGAATGTCGCGCTCGCCTACGTTTTTCTTAACCGTTTTTAACGGGTGTGTATTCAGAGCACGGACACCTAACGGGAGTGCGTTAATAGCAGCGCTATCGCGAATACAGCCATAAACGACAACCCCCGCCCAGCCATTTTTTACGGCCATGTCCGCGAGTTGGTCGCCGAGCAATGCGCAACGCAGGCTACCGCCACCGTCAATGACCAATACCTTACCCGTGCCCGGTTCACCAAGAACGGTGCGCACAAGCGAGTTGTCTTCAAAAATCTTCAGCGTCACGATGCTGCCTGCAAACGCTGTCTTGCCGCCGTAGCGTTGAAACATCGGCGCGAGGATTCTTAGCTGCTCAGCTTTGATCAGGGCTTCATTATTATCGAGGAGGTCGGTGGTGAGTAGGGCAGTCATATTAGCGGTGTCGTGACGAAAGAGGGGTTAGGCCGGTACTGAAGCCTGACCTTGTGGGTCAAGTTTTTCGGCATCGGTGAAATGTAGTTGTACCTTGTCGTTCTGGTCAATATCTACGGTGACCTGTCCGCCGTGAGCGAGTTTTCCAAAAAGGAGCTCGTCGGCCAAGGCAGAGCGGATGGTGTCCTGTATCAGACGTGCCATGGGTCGTGCACCCATGAGTGGATCAAAACCATTTTCCGCCAGATAGGTTTTGAGCGCTTCCGTGAAAGTGACTTCTACTTTCTTCTCATGCAGCTGTTCTTCCAGTTGCATCAGGAATTTATCGACCACGCGCAAGATAACTTCCAGATCCAGGGGCTTGAACGAGATAGTGGCATCGAGACGGTTGCGGAATTCAGGGGTGAAGACGCGTTTGATCTCTTCCAGCTCATCGCCAACCTGTTTCTTGGCGGTAAAGCCCATCACGGATTTGTTGAGGGTTTCCTGACCGGCATTGGTAGTGAGGATAATCACCACATTGCGGAAGTCTGCTTTGCGTCCATTGTTATCGGTGAGCGTGCCATGATCCATCACCTGAAGCAGGACGTTGTAGATGTCCTGATGTGCCTTCTCGATTTCATCAAGGAGTAGCACGCAGTAGGGTTTTTTATTGATGGCTTCGGTGAGTAAGCCGCCTTGCTCAAAGCCGACATAGCCTGGTGGCGCACCGATTAAACGCGAAACCGCATGGCGTTCCATGTATTCAGACATGTCAAATCGTAGCAACTCTATGCCGAGGCAGTACGCCAGTTGTTTGGCCACTTCGGTTTTGCCCACACCAGTAGGGCCCGAGAAGAGAAAGGCACCGATCGGTTTGCCGGGGTTGCCCAAACCTGAGCGGGCCATCTTGATGGCGCGGGCGAGCGCGTCAATCGCGTTGTCTTGTCCGAAGACAACCGCTTTCAAATCGCGATCCAGATTCTTCAATGCGCGTTTGTCATCGTTAGAGACATGCGACGGTGGAATGCGGGCGATCCGGGCTACGATTTCTTCGATCTCGTGCTTGCCGACCACTTTCTTCTGTTTGCTCTTCGGCAGAATGCGCTGCGCGGCGCCAGCCTCATCAATAACGTCGATCGCCTTATCTGGCAAATGGCGATCAGTAATGTGACGTGCTGCTAACTCGGCAGCCGTGGTGAGTGCTGATGCGGTGTACTTGATGCTGTGATGAGACTCGAAGCGGGATTTAAGGCCCTTGAGGATCTCGATCGTCTCTGCAACAGAGGGTTCATTCACGTCAACCTTCTGGAATCTGCGTGAGAGTGCAGAATCTTTTTCAAAGATGCCACGGTATTCGACAAAGGTCGTAGCGCCGATACAGCGCAGTTGCCCATTCGCCAATGCAGGTTTGAGTAAGTTGGAGGCGTCGAGGGTTCCGCCGGATGCCGAGCCGGCTCCGATTAGCGTATGGATTTCATCGATAAAGAGAACAGCTTCCGGGTTGTTTTTCAGTGCCTTCAGCACGCCTTTCAGGCGCTGCTCGAAATCGCCACGGTATTTGGTGCCGGCGAGCAGGGCACCCATGTCCAGTGAATAAACAATGGCATTGGCCAGCACATCAGGCACATCTTTATCAACAACGCGGCGGGCTAGACCTTCTGCAATAGCAGTTTTGCCTACGCCTGCTTCGCCAACCAGCAGTGGATTATTCTTGCGGCGTCGACAGAGAATCTGCACGACACGTTCCAGTTCGCGCTCGCGGCCGATCAGCGGATCGATCTTGCCTTCCTGGGCAAGGACATTCAGATTAATGGTGTATTGCTCGAGTGGGCCGTTCTGAGTCTTGTCAGCGGATTCTGCCTCGCCATCGTCGCCTTGAGGTTTGGCGCTGTCACGCGGCACTTTGGAGATGCCGTGTGAAATGAAATTCACCAGATCCAGACGGGAAATATTCTGTTTTTGCAGGTAGTACACGGCATGTGAATCTTTTTCACCAAAAATGGCCACCAGCACATTGGCACCGGTGACTTCTTTTTTTCCGGAGGACTGCACGTGCAGAATGGCGCGCTGAATAACACGTTGAAAACCCAACGTTGGTTGTGTTTCGGTCTCCGCGTCTTCGGCAACAACCGGCGTGTGATCCTGGGTAAAGCGTGTGAGCTCATGTCGCAGTGCTTCAAGTTGCGCACCGCAGGCACGTAACGCATCTGAGGCTGATGGGTTGTCGATCAGCGCAAGTAATAGATGTTCGACGGTGATGAATTCGTGTCGTTTTTGGCGGGCTTCTACAAAAGCGGTATGTAGGCTGACTTCAAGTTCCTGGGCAATCATGGGGCTTCCTCCATCACGCAGGCCAGGGGGTGCTGGTGTTCCCTGGCCAGATTAACGACCTGTTCGACTTTGCTGGCAGCAATGTCGCGGGTGTAGATACCGCAGATGCCACGTCCTTCTGTATGCACCGCCATCATGACACGCATTGCGCGATCCTCATCCATCCGAAAGATTAATTCCAGTACGTGGACGACGAAATCCATGGGGGTGAAATCGTCATTAAGTAGCAGTACCTGGTAAAGCGGTGGCGGTCGGAGATCCAGCACTTCTCGTTCGAGCAGTGCGGTGCCTTCCTGTGTTTTTCGTTGATTGGGCATGGGCACAATTTAAGGGGTGAACGGCAAATCTTCAATGGGTTTGACAGAAAATCCGCTTGAGCCAGTCAAGTAGCTCATGCGGTGCAGCATAAATAAATGAAAAAATATGTTGACGATGTGGAAAACATCGCGTACAAAAGCCAAATACCGGAACTCCGGTACAGGGAGGAGTGTGGGCGCACTGAGTGTGCTACGTTCTGAAATAGTTTAAAGAGGTCAGTACGACCGGAAGGAAGTAGTAACATGGCACTAGGTACCGTCAAGTGGTTCAATGACGCAAAGGGTTTTGGTTTCATCACGCCGGATGGCGGCGGTGAGGATCTGTTCGCCCATTTCTCCGCAATCACCATGAATGGTTTTAAGACCCTGAAGGAAGGCGAACGCGTCTCCTTCGACGTGGTCGACGGCCCGAAGGGTAAGCAAGCCGCTAACATCGGCCGCGCTTAATGCGGATGTGGGCAATGTCCTTGTGACAGAGCCCCATCATGGAAAAGCCCGCCGCAAGGCGGGCTTTTTCTTTGTTGGGTATCATGCGGTATGCACCAAATCAGGAAATCGCTTTCATTCGTGCTGGCACTTGCCGTGGCCAGCGCCTCGGTTCAGGGCTTTGCTGCGTCTAGCGAACTGCCGGAGCTAGGGGACGCTGCGCACGAGGTGTTGCCGCCCCAACTGCAACGAAAGCTGGGCGCCGAGTTCTACAACGAAATCCGTCTGCGCGAACCTACCTACATTGATGACCCGGAAATTGCCGGCTACGTAAATCGGGTAGGCCGCCGGTTGGTGTCTGCCAGTGCCGATCCTAATGGCCGTTTTACCTTCTTTGTTTTGCGTGATCGGCAGATCAATGCTTTTGCCACCTTTGGGGGCTACGTCGGGGTGAATACCGGCCTCCTGTTGGCCGCACGTACCGAATCTGAATTTGCCGGCGTTTTGGCGCACGAAGTGTCTCACGTGATTCAGCAGCATTTGGCCCGCGGCATTATGGCGGCAAAAAACCAGTCAATTTCCTCTCTAGCCAGTCTCGCACTCCTGTTGCTGGCGGCGCGCGCTGGCGGCAATACCGGACAGGTTGTTCAGGGTGCTGGGCAGGCTATTGAAGCGGCCAATATTCAGTCCCAATTAGGCTACTCCCGTGATTTTGAACGCGAAGCTGACCGCGTTGGTTTTACCACTTTGACCAAAGCCGGCTACGATCCGAAGGGGATGGCCGATTTTTTCGAGCGCCTGCAAAAATCAACAGCAATCTATGAAAATAATGCGCCAGTCTATCTGCGCACCCACCCACTGACTACAGAACGTATTTCAGACATGCAGGGGCGTGCTCACAATGCACCCTATCGTCAGGTCCGAGATTCGATCGAATTTTATCTGGTCCGTGCAAAACTCCGGGTGATGGAGTCCACGCCGCAGGAAGCGCTGGCTGAGTTTGAAACACAACTACGTGAACGGCGTTTCACGCATGAGTCAGCAGTCTGGTATGGCGTTTCTCGTGCGCAATTACGTCAGGGGCGATACGCGGACGCTGAAAAGGCATTGGTACAGGCTAGAAAGCTTGCGCCAGCAAACCCCATGTTTGAAACACTGGCTGCAGAGATCAGGATGTCTGAAAAGGATCTGGGTGCTGCAACGGCGATTTATCGTGAAGCCTATAAGCGCTACCCGAATGATGAGGCGATTGCTTTGGGATTGGTAGCCGTCTTGCAACTGCAGGGCCAGCAAGAGGCGGCGTTACAGGTGCTTGATGCGCGTCTGCGGAGTGGTATCCGTGATCCCAAGTTGTATCTACTGGAGGCTCAGTCTTATGCAGCCTTGGGTAAATCGGTACAGTCGCGTCGTGCAACAGCTGAGGCGTACGCCCTGAATGGACAGACACAGGCTGCGGTTGAGCAGCTCGAGCTAGCGCAACGTGAAGCTAAACAGTTCCAAGATCAATCGATGATCGATACGCGTTTACGCGCCTTAAGGGCGCAGCTGATGGAAGAGCGGAAAAATGCCAACCGGTCGCCATTCTAGTCAATCTATTTGAAGTGCAAGTCATGAATGAACTCGCCCATGCTGCTTCTGATCGTCAGCTCGATGTTTCCGGTTTGAAATGTCCAATGCCGATTTTAAGAACCAAGAAGGCGCTGGCCGAGATGCGTACCGGCGAAATTCTGGAAATTCTTGCGACAGACCCGGCTACAAAGGACGATTTTGCGGCGTTTGCGCGACAGACTGGGCATGTGCTGTTGGAGATGAGAGAAACCGATGCCGGGCTGGTGTTTTATTTGAAGCGTAAATAATGGGGCCAGATATCTCGTTGCCGGCCATATTGTTTCGTAACGGTATAGCCGGTGAATCAGAACAGCAAAGTTTGCTCTGTACGGCTGTGCAGGCGACCTGGACTATTGTTGACGCGAAAAGCCTGCACGAAGCGTTAACAGCGGCAGATGACGCTCGGGCCCATGGGCAGATGGCTGTGTTTGCGCTGGATTATGAGCTGGGGGCAGTACTCGAGCCTGCGGTGCCTAGTCGTTCCAGTACTCAGGAAGCGCCTAATACCCCAATAGGTTACGTTTGGATATTTGATCAAACAGCTTGGTTAACACAGGCGCAAGCAGATGCTTGGCTATTGGCGCGTGGGCAGGTAGGCCCGGCGGGTTGTCTGCGCGGTTCACCGGCATTAGATGCGGAAAGCTACCGACAGAAATTGATGCAGATTAGGGAGGCTATTTCTGACGGTGAGATCTACCAGGTTAATTTCACTTTTCCGCTCGATGTAACGCTTTATGGCGACCCTGCGCACGTATTTTTAGGCCTCGTTCAAACGCAGCCCACTGCCTATGCAGCGTATATCGACATGCCCGAATATCACGCATTGTCGATTTCACCGGAGCTGTTTTTTACGGTGGAAGATGAGCAGATTCGCGTCCGCCCGATGAAGGGCACGGCTTCGAGGGCCGTCGACCCAATAGCGGATCAGGCACAGGCTAATGAATTGCAGGCTTCGGAAAAAAATCGTGCAGAGAATTTGATGATTGTGGATCTTCTGCGCAATGATCTGGGGCGTGTAGCCAAAGAGGGCAGTGTGGTCGTTGAGAGTCTTTTCAATGTCGAAGCCTATGCAACACTGCATCAGATGACATCGACCATTTCAGCGACGTTGAAAACAACACGTTTGTGTGAGCTTGTGGCGGCGCTATTTCCTTGTGGGTCGGTAACTGGGGCGCCTAAAGTGGCCGCCATGCAAAAAATCAACGTCCTGGAATCTTCACCGCGCGGTCTGTATACGGGGAGCATTGGCTGGGCTTCGGCAAATCGCATGCAGGCCAACGTGGCAATTCGTACCTTGGTACTGGACCCGCCATTGAGCGGTGCTAGCAGTGCCCGTACAGGTGTTCTAGGCGTTGGCAGTGGCATTGTCTGGGATTCTGATCCTGGGGAAGAGTATGCCGAGTGTCTGTTGAAAAGTGCCTTTATTACCAAGCCGGATCCCGGGTTTACGCTGTTTGAAACGCTGCGTCTGGAATTGCCGTCGGCTGATCTAGAAGCAACTTTACCTCTGGTCGAGTTGTTTCCCCGGTTGCATGGCCATCGAAAGCGCCTCATGGCCTCAGCCGAGGCGCTAGGATTTGCTTTTGATCTCGATGCCTTTGAGCAAATGCTCTGGCAAGTGCATGACGAAATTCGCCAAAAGTCCGGACCTGCTGGAGTAGATAAAGCCTATCGTGTACGGATTGATTTGGCACACAACGGCACATTCCGCTCAACCTGGGGTGCTTTGCCCCCGCTCGCTGATCGTGTTGCATTAATCTGGGCTGCGCATCGGCTCGATGCCTCGAATCCCTTGTTGCGTCACAAGACCTCAGTGCGCACGGTTTACGATACGGCTATCGAGACTGCTATTGCGCAGCAAGCCTTTGATGCGCTGTTCTGCAATCAGGAGGGGTTGGTTTGCGAGGGTGGTCGCAGTAATCTCTTTGTGCGGGAAGGCAACCGGTTGCTGACCCCCCCTTTACGTTGCGGTCTATTGCCCGGGGTATTACGCGCTGAGATCTTATCTCGTGGCGAGGCTAGTGAATCCTTACTCACCGTTGGCGATATCAAGGCGGCTTCGAGGGAAGGCCGGCTGCGCGTGGGTAATGCTTTGCGCGGTTTGATGCCGGCCTATCTCAAATAGCGTTAAGTCTTTAGCGCGCTTTCAATTTGTCCAGCTGGGGTTTGATCATGCCCAAGGTGTTTCGGAAGTCGGCCACGCGCTGACGTTCCTGCTCGACAACGGCGGGTGGTGCGCGATCAACAAACGACGCATTACCCAGTTTGCCTTCGGCCTTTTGGATTTCACCTTCCAGACGGGCGATTTCCTTCTCCAGACGGGTAATTTCAGCAGGGATGTCGATTTCGACCTCCAGCATCAACTGCACATTGCCGAGTACGGCGACTGGCGCCATGGCATCGGCCGGTAGTGTTTCAACAAAGCGAATATCCGCCAGTTTGGCCAAGGCTTTCAGTACAGCAGTGCCGCTGGCCAGTTCCGCCTGTTCTGAGGCTGGCGCTGCAACGATTAGGGGCACGCGTGTTGCGGGCGACAAGTTCATTTCGCCGCGCAGATTGCGACAAGCCGAAACCAGTCCCTTGAGACGATCGACCTGCGCTTCTGCAGCGCTATCAATTCGGGTGCTATCCGCCACTGGGTAGGCTGCTAGCAGGATGGTGTCTCCGGTTTTTCGGCCAGCCATAGGCGCTATGGTCTGCCAGAGTTCTTCCGTAATAAACGGAATAAACGGATGCGCCAGACGCAGAATCGTTTCGAGAACACGCAATAGGGTGCGGCGTGTTGCACGTTGTTCTTCTGGCGTACCCGTTTGAATCTGGGTTTTAGCAATTTCCAGATACCAGTCACAGTACTCATCCCAAACCAGGTGGTAGAGGGCCTGTGCGGCAAGGTCAAAACGGTATTCAGCAAACTGCTGGGCGATTTCTGTTTCAGCACGTTGGAGTAGACTGACAATCCAACGGTCTGCCGCCGAGAAATTCAGTTCGGCATCGGTTGCTTGAATACCGCAATCTTGCTCTTCGGTATTCATCAACACGAAACGGGTGGCATTCCACAGCTTGTTGCAGAAATTGCGATAGCCCTCACAGCGTGAGAGGTCGAACTTGATGTCGCGACCGGGACTGGCCAGAGAGGTGAATGTAAAGCGTAGGGCATCAGTACCAAAGCTCGGAATGCCATCTGGGAATTCCTTGCGGGTTTCCTTCTCGATGCTCTGGGCCTGTTTTGGGTTCATCAGGCCAAAGGTCCGTTTCTTGACGAGATCATCCAGGGTAATGCCGTCAATCAGATCGATCGGGTCAAGCACATTGCCTTTTGATTTGCTCATCTTCTGACCCTTCGCATCGCGGATCAGACCATGTACGTAGACATCTTTAAAAGGAATCCGTCCGGTCAGGTGCTGGGTCATCATCACCATACGAGCGACCCAGAAGAAAATAATGTCGAAACCAGTAACCAGTACGCTGGTTGGCAGATAGCGTTCCAGCATGGCATTCGGGGTATTCGGCCAATCTGGTGTCCAGTCCAGGGTTGAGAACGGCCAGAGGGCGCTGGAATACCAGGTGTCGAGTACGTCTTCGTCGCGACGCAGGGTGCCGGTGTCGCCGGCTGCGGTGGCCTGTGCTTGTGCTTCGGCTTCGTCGTGTGCGACGTATACCTTGCCACTATCGCTGTACCAGGCGGGGATCTGATGGCCCCACCACAGCTGACGAGAGATACACCAATCCTGAATATTGTTTAGCCACTGGTTGTAGGTGTTGACCCAGTTTTCCGGATGGAAACGTATTTCGCCATTAGCAACCACATCCAGTGCTTTTTGCGTAATGGATTTGCCATCTGCACCGGGTTTGCTCATGGCAACAAACCACTGATCGGTGAGCATCGGCTCAATCACCACGCCGGTGCGATCGCCACGTGGTACTTTGAGTTTGTGCTTGTCGGTTTTTTCCAGAATGCCCAGAGCTTCCAGATCAGCGACAACGGCTTTACGTGCATCAAAGCGATCGAGGCCACGGTATTTCTCCGGCGCGTTGTCATTGATCTTGGCATCCAGTGTCAGGATTGAAATCAATGGCAAGTTATGGCGTTGGCCGACCGCATAGTCATTGAAGTCATGTGCGGGTGTGACCTTGACGCAGCCTGTGCCAAACTCTAGATCCACATAACTATCGGCAATAATCGGAATTTCACGATCGGTCAGTGGCAGCTTCACCATCTTGCCGATCAGATGCTGATAGCGCGGGTCTTCCGGATGCACCATCACAGCGGTATCACCCAACATGGTTTCCGGACGTGTAGTTGCTACGACGAGGGAACCGCTGCCATCGGCGAGTGGGTAGCGAATGTGCCAGAGGAAACCGTCTTCTTCTTCGGAGAGCACTTCCAGATCGGAGACGGCGGTGTTGAGCTTAGGATCCCAGTTAACCAGGCGTTTGCCGCGATAGATCAGGCCTTCGTTATACAGCCGAACAAAACTTTCTGTTACGGTTTTGGATAGCCCTTCATCCATCGTGAAACGTTCACGCGTCCAATCACAAGAGCTGCCTAGTCGGCGCATCTGTTGCGTGATGGTGCCGCCAGAATAGGCTTTCCACTCCCAGACCTTGTCCAGAAATTTTTCGCGGCCGAGGTCGTGGCGAGAAATGTTGTCACGTTCAAGTTGGCGCTCAACCACAATCTGCGTTGCGATGCCGGCGTGATCAGTGCCCGGTTGCCATAGCGTGTTGGCACCACGCATGCGGTGGTAGCGGGTGAGCGCATCCATCAGTGTCTGATTGAAACCATGGCCCATGTGCAGGGTGCCGGTGACATTAGGCGGGGGCAGCAGAATACAGAAGGCCTCATCCTTGGCGGCATCATCACCGGCAGCAAAGTAGCCGTTGTCTTCCCAGGTCTGGTACCAGCGGCGTTCGATGTCAGCGGGTTCAAATGATTTGGCAAGCGTCATGGTAGTCAGTTCAATGCAGAGTTAATTAGATTTGCGATAGGTGATCGGGTAGCCCCGGTCTTTGTAGAACGCCATGCGTTCTCGGGCGGTAGCTTTGTCTTCATCGGCGCGACTGACAATCTCAAACAGACGCTGGTAACGGGCAAAACCTGCCGGTACGTCGTCAGCCAGATTGACCAGTAGTTCATCTTGGGGGACCGCCTCAAGATTGTCGGTGATGATGATCAAGCTTTGTTTGGCTTCGGCGCTGCTTGAGTGGCAGTGTGGGATAAATGACGTAGGGTCATTGGCCCAGAGCGCTTTGTCGAAAGCCTCCGCACGTGCCGGGTCCGGAATGTAGAAGGTAATCGGTTTCCGGCGTTCCCACGCAAGCACAGCCAGGCGGATGGCCTGGGTGAGGCGATCCGCTTGGTCGTGGTAGCAATCGATCTGGGTCAAGGTCTGCTCGAAGTCGGCTTAATCGGCTTTGCCGGCACGAGTCATCAGGAAGCGCGTTAACAGAGGCACTGGGCGGCCCGTGGCGCCTTTGTCCTTGCCTTGTAGCCAAGCGGTACCCGCGATATCAAGGTGTGCCCATGGGTAAGCCTTGGTAAATCGCGACAGGAAACAGGCAGCCGTAATAGTGCCGCCCCAACGACCACCGATGTTGGCCATGTCAGCGAATGGGCTCTTCAGTAGATCCTGGTAGTCATCCCACAGCGGTAGCTCCCAGGCACGATCCATCGTGGCTGTGCCAGCGGTACGTAGTTCATTCACTAAGGGATCGTTGTTGCCCAGTAGGCCGGTAGCGACCTGGCCCAAGGCAACCACGCAAGCGCCTGTCAGCGTGGCAACATCGACCACAGCGGCCGGCTTGAAGCGCTCGGCGTAGGTGAGGGCATCACAGAGAATCAGTCGGCCTTCGGCATCGGTATTCAGAATTTCGATGGTTTGGCCAGACATCGAACTAACGATATCGCCAGGACGTGTGGCGCTCCCACCTGGCATGTTCTCGGTGGTCGGTACGATCACAACCAGGTTGATCGGCAGCTTCATGCCGGCTACGGCACGTAGCGTACCCAGCACGCTGGCAGCGCCGCACATGTCGTACTTCATTTCATCCATTTCGGCAGCTGGCTTGAGCGAGATACCGCCGGTATCAAAGGTAATACCCTTGCCGACCAGGACGACTGGCTTATCCGTTTTTTTGCCGGCGTTATATTCAAGCACAATGAATTTCGGTGGTTGATCCGAGCCTTTGGCCACGGCCAGCAGCGAATGCATGCCCAGCTTTTCCATTGCCGCTTTTTCAAGAATCAGGCATTTGAGACCGTAAGTCTTGGCCAGCTTCTTGGCTTCGTTCGCCAGATAAGTCGGGGTGCAGATGTTGCCCGGCAAATTACCTAGATCACGCGTCAGGTTCATGCCTTCGACGATGGCTGTGCCCTGGCTAACAGCATCCGTTGTCGCCTTGGTTATTTTATCTTCGACGAGTACGGCCACTGATTTGAGTTTGACGGGTGTGGCTTTGGGGGTGGTCTTGAAGCTATCAAAGCGGTAGGCGCATTCGCCGGCCAGCACAATGGCCTGGCGTACCTGGGCGCTGCTTGAAAGGTCGCCGACTTTTAGCGTGGTCAGCGTATTGATGGCGTCCACAGCGGTGGTTGCCAGCACTGCATTGATTGCCGTGCGGTTTGCCTGTGTCCAGTTCTTGCTGTTGAGTTCGTCTGCTTTGCCTAGACCCACGAGTACAAGACGTGCTGCTTTGAGCCCTTCCGGATGACGCACCACTAGGGTGGTGCCAGCCTTGCCGCTAAAGTCGCCCTGTTTTTGCAGACGGCCGATCAGACCCTTGCTGGCCTTGTCTGTAGCAAGGGTTGCGGCTGGTTGCGTCCCGCTTTCAAAGACCCCGAGAATGAGGGCATCGGTGCTTAATGTCTGGGTAGCGCCGGTTTTTGTGCTAAATTTCATCGGGTTCTCCGGGGGGAAATGGATTGCGTTGGGTTTGTGCTGCAAACTTTAATCTGTGATTATCCCCGCCGGCATTGCTTTTCGTCAAAATTCCGCACTCTGTACAGGCCGCACCGTTTTGAAGCACTCTTTCCGATCATGATCTTTGCACGCGCCATGCGGCGTGAATTCGTCCAGAACGCTGTGGCCATTTCTGTGGCCTTGCTGGTGATTCTGTTGACGACATTCCTAGTGCGTTTGCTCAACGAGGCGACGATTGGCAAGGTGTCTGCGGGCGCTGTGGGTCCATTGCTGGGCTTTGCGATCTTTAATTTCCTGCCGATTCTGTTATCGCTCGCCTGTTTTATGGCAATTCTGCTGACGCTGTCACGCTGGTACCGGGATTCGGAAATGACGGTCTGGTTCAGCGCTGGGCAACCGCTAACCGCCTGGATTCGTCCGGTATTGATCTTCTCTATTCCCATTATGCTAGTCGTGGGCGCGCTGACGCAGGAGCTGGTGCCCTGGGCGCATGGTGAAAGCCTCAAATACCGCAAACAGGTTTCGGATAAAAACGAGTTGGGCTTGGTGCGTCCGGGCGTATTTAGGGAATCGTCCGATGGCCGTCGTATTTTCTTTATTGAATCGTCAGACAAATCGGGCGAGACAGTTAGTAACATCTTTGTTAGCGACAATCAGCCCGAGAAGCTGGGGATCACTGTAGCCGAACGTGGCCGCCAGGAGATTCACGAGAATGGCGATCGGTTCATTGTTCTGGAAAAGGGCCATCGCTACGAATTGAAACCCAATTCTCCGGAACTACGGGAAATGGACTATGAGGAATATGGATTCCGGGTTCAGACCAATGCCGCCGAGAATAGTATTCGCCACCAGGACAGTACGCCGACCCGCGAATTATTGATGAACCCGACGCGGGAGAGCCTGGGTGACGTGGTAACACGTGTTGGAACAACCCTCATGGTCGTTATGTTGGCGCTGTTGGCTATTCCGCTGTCGTACGTCAACCCGCGTGCCGGTCGCTCGGCCAATATGATTCTGGCGTTGCTCGTTTACTTTGTGTACATCAATCTGATGACAATTTCACGTGCCTGGGTCATTCAGGGACGCGTACCTTTTGCGGTAGGCCTGGTTATGCCGCATTTGCTGATGCTTTCGGTGCTGATTGCTGGTTTCTATTACCGGATGACAGCCACAACCCGGGGCTCGCGCCGTCGAGTGCGTGACTTGCGAAAGGCAGGGGGCTGAAATGCTCTACCGCAAATATGTTGGCCGGGAAGTATTGCTAGCTACCTTGTTGATTCTAGGGGCTTTCATGGTGCTGTTTGCCTTCTTCGACCTAATGGGTGAGCTAGGCAAGCTGGGTGAGGGTGGTTACAAGCTTTATCAGGCAATTGTTTATGTTGCCCTTATTCAGCCGGGGCGTATTTACGAGTTGATGCCGATTTGTGTGTTGATCGGTACGCTGTATGCCCTGTCGAATCTGGCCCGTCATTCCGAAATCAATGTGTTGCGAGTTTCCGGTGTCTCCAGTACGCAATTGCTGACGACGCTGATGCGCGTTGGCTTCTGGCTGGTGTTGCTCACCTTTTTGCTGGGCGAGTTTGTCGTGGCACCGGCTGAGCAAAAGGCTCAGGAATGGCGTGTTAAGGCGATGAGCGGCACGATCACGCAGGGGCTGAAGTCAGGTGTGTGGGTTAAGGACGACAAGACCTTCGCCAATATCAATGCGTTGCGCCCAGACGGCCGTCTGGAATCGGTGCGTATTTACCAGTTCCGTAAGGATATGACGCTGGACCGCGTTTCCTACGCTAAAACCGCGACCTTCCAGGCCCCGGATACATGGATGCTCAGTGAGGTCTCGGAAACCGTCCTGGAGGGCCAGCGCGTGCGCCAGGTAGAATTGTCTAATAAGGCTTGGCAGTCGGCTATTACCCCGGAGGTTTTACAGGTGCTACTGGTCCGGCCGCATCTGATGTCGATTTACGAGCTGTACACCTATATCCAGCATTTGAAGCGTAATGGTCTGGGAAGTGATACCTATGTGATTGCTACATGGAAGAAGGTGTTCTACCCGTTATCTATTTTGGTAATGATGGCGCTGGCCTTGCCGTTTGCCTACCGGCACGACCGTGTTGGTGGTGTCAGTTTGCGCATCTTTGCCGGTGTCATGATCGGTGCTTTGTTTTATATGCTCAACGGCCTGGTTTCCAGCTTAGGTGCAATTAATAACTGGTCACCATTCGTTACGGCAGCATTGCCGATGATCTTATTCATGGGTGCAGCGATTGGGCTGCTTAAACGCGCCGAGAAGCGTTAGTTACTTCGGCAGCTGGATAATGCGTGTGCCGGCAATACGGTCATGTAAAAACTGTCGGTCTGGATCAATAAAACTCCAGAGTAAGGCAAGGCCGGTTGGCCAGCAGATCCAGCCCATGCCGTAACGAACAAAAGCCTGTAATGGGCGTAGTGGCAGTCCGGATTTCCCGTCGACCAAGCGTAAACGCCAGGTTCTCATAGCGAGTGTCTGTCCCGTGCGCACCCAGCACCAGACAAAGTAGCTGCCCAGCAGCGTAAACAGATAAAGCCAGAGCAGCCCCGTGCCGGGCATGCGCTGGGTCAGCCCGGAAAAAATGGCAACTGGCAAAAGGAATAGAAAGATCGCCAAGGCAAAGATAACCAGTGCCTCATAGAGCAAACCGCCAAGGCGGCGACCCAATGGCGCGTGTTCAGCGGCTGTCATTACCGGGCGATTCTGCATTCGTCGCGGGGCTGGTTGTTTCTTCAATGGGCTTGGTTGGCGCAAAGGTTAACGGACTGGCTGGAACAGCTGCTTTGGGGGGGACGACTTTGACAGCACCCGATGCCGTTGCTAACGAACCTGCAGCGGTTCCTGCGGGTAAGACGCCCTCTTTGGTAGTAGTTGCGACTGGTTTGCCATCCACAGCAGGGGTGCGGGCGGCACGTTTGTTGGCTTTATCCAGTTCCCGAGCTTCCTCTTCCAGACGTGCGCGGACGTTTTCGGGTAAGTTCTGGTAATCAGCCCACTTCTGGGCAAGTTCGGCGCGCTCTTCAGGATTAGTCTGTTTGGCCAGTTCGCGGAAACGTTCCCGGGCAGCTTGCCGTTGTGCTGGCGTTAAACTTGCCCAGACTTGCATACGATCGCGCACGCGCTCTTGTTCGGCTTCGTTCAGATTCGGGTATTTCGCAGCAATTTCCAGCCATTTTTTGCGGCGGAAACGCTCCATGTTGTTCCAATCGTCTTGGAGCGGCGCGAGGATGTCTTGTTGCGTCGAGGTCAGGTCTTTCCAGTTTGGCTGGGGGGGGACGGCAACCCGCACACCACTTGGGGTGTCCTGATTTGAGCGGATGCGTGGATACCCGACCGCCACCGCAATGATGACGATCAGGGCAACAACGAGAATTATTCCTGTACGGTTGGCGTTCCGGTGGAAAGCCATGTCTGGAATCCCTTGTCAATCAATGCGTTAGGTGGAAGCGCTTCACTGAGTAGTGCACTGTCTTCGTTGGCCAGGTCTTCGATCTGGGTTTGGGCTTGCCAGAACATAAAAGTGCCTGCAAGCAGCAGAATGCCCGCCGATGCAGCCCAGCGGCGCCAGTCTGTCGCGGAACCAAAGGAGTCGCCAAACAGGCTGCCCATGGCGCGATGTGTGCTTTGACCCGCCAGTTGTAAAGCGCTTTGCCATTGTTTCTGGTGGCTCAGGGCTTGTTCGCGCATTTGCGCTAATCGTGCGGTAACACGGCTAGGCAGGCTTTCGGCCCCTTGATCCAGGGCGCGAACCATGGCTTTAGCCAGCAGGTCTTCCTGCGGGCGGTCATGATGGTGCGATGGCTGGGTCATAACTGATGTCCTTTGGCTTTCAGATCCGCTGCCAGGGCTTGGGTAGCCCGTGAACAGTGGGTTTTGACGCTGCCCTGGGAGCAACCCATGGCTTCGGCAGTTTCTGCGGTATCTAATCCCTCCCAATAACGCAGCAGGAAGGCTTCTCGTTGACGTGCGGGCAGTTTTGCCAGTGATTCTTCGATAATTTCTAGGGTTCGACGTTGCTCTAAAGCGTCTTCAGGACGTTCCGCCTGATCTGCATCGGCTGAACGTAGTCGATCGATTTTGTCCTGATCTTCTTCGTCTTCGCCGCCGCTCAGTGCCGAAAACAGAGTCGTCCAGAGATTGCGCACCTTGCTGCGCCGGTAGAAGTCCCGGATTGTATTTTGCAATATGCGCTGAAAAAGCGCAGGCAATTCCTCGGCTGGGCGGTCTCCGTAGTTTTCTGCCAGCTTCATCATGGCATCCTGCACGATATCGAGGGCATTTTCTTCGTTATGTACCGCAAACCAGGCCGTTTTATAGGCCCGGCGCTCAACATCGGCAAGAAATGCATCCAGTTCGCGTGGGGTGGCCAAGCAATCCGCTCCGGCAAGAAAAAAACATTAGAACCGGGGGCGATTCTAACAAGTCTTGCCCAAATGTGCTTCACTGGCTATCATTGGCGGTTTTCCCCGTAACCACAACCCTGTTGTCGGAGCCACTCACAAGGTGTGCGTGCCGGATAGGGGCAAGGCGAAGTGAAGCTTCGCGAGGAGGTATGTATGTCAGTAGCAATAAGTGGCGCAGAGATTCTTGTTAAATGTCTGCAAGCTGAAAACGTCGATACGATTTTCGGCTACCCAGGTGGCTCGGTCCTTCATATTTATGACGAGCTCTTCAAACAAGACAAAATTCATCACGTACTGGTACGACATGAGCAGGCTGCCGTTCACGCCGCTGATGCCTATTCCCGTTCGTCGCAGCGCGTTGGCGTTGCACTGGTGACCTCGGGTCCCGGCCTGACCAATGCCGTCACCGGCATTGCTACGGCCTACTACGACTCGATCCCGTTGGTCGTGATCAGCGGTCAGGTCCCAACCTTTTACATTGGACAAGATGCTTTCCAGGAAAGCGACGCCGTTGGTATTACGCGTCCATGTGTGAAGCACAATTTCCTGGTTAAGGACGTTAAGGATCTGGCCGAGACCGTTAAAAAGGCCTTTCATATCGCCCGTAGCGGCCGTCCTGGCCCAGTGCTGATCGATATACCCAAAGATGTGACAGCACACAAAACGGATTTCGTGTACCCGGATACAGTCAACATCCGTTCGTACAATCCGGTTGTTAAGGGGCACCAGGGTCAGATCAAGAAAGCCGCACATCTGTTGCTGGAAGCCAAGCGTCCGATGATTTACACCGGCGGTGGCGTGATTCTGTCCGATGCGGCTGAGCCATTGACCAAGCTAGCGCGTTATCTCGGTTTTCCGATCACCAATACCCTGATGGGTCTAGGTGCCTATCCAGCCACGGACAAGCAGTTTATGGGCATGCCGGGCATGCATGGCACATACGAAGCCAACATGGCCATGCAGCACTGCGATGTGTTGCTGGCGATCGGCGCTCGGTTTGACGACCGGGTGATTGGCAACCCGGAAGATTTCGCAACGCACCCGCGCAAGATTATTCATATCGATATCGACCCATCGTCAATTTCGAAGCGCGTTAAGGTGGATGTGCCTATCGTCGGTAATGTACCGGATGTGCTGGAAGAGCTGATGAAACAGCTGGAAGCCATCGGTACGAAGCCTGATGCGGCCGTTGCCCAGTGGTGGGAAACCATTACTGATTGGCGGGGTCGCAATTGCCTGAACTATCGTAAAAACCCTGAGAAGATCATGCCACAAGCTGTGGTTGAGAAACTCTGGGAAGTCACCAAGGGCGAAGCCTTTGTAACCTCGGACGTCGGCCAGCACCAGATGTTTGCTGCCCAGTACTATAAGTTCGATAAGCCACGTCGCTGGATCAATTCCGGTGGTCTGGGCACCATGGGCGTTGGCCTGCCGTACGCCATGGGCGTGCGCTATGCTAACCCGGATGCTACGGTAGCCTGTGTGACTGGTGAAGCCTCAATCCAGATGTGTATTCAGGAACTCTCGACCTGCAAGCAGTACAACGTGCCGGTCAAGATCATTAACCTGAACAACGGCTACCTGGGTATGGTGCGTCAGTGGCAGGAAATGTTCTACGAGAACCGTTATTCGCATTCGTACATGTCGTCGCTGCCTGACTTTATGAAGCTGGCTGAAGCTTATGGTCACGTGGGCATGCGCATCGAGCGCCCGGAAGATGTTGGTCCGGCGCTGGAACTGGCTTTCTCCGATAAGCACAAGAACGATCTCGTGTTCATGGACTTCATCATCGATCCGACAGCGAACGTCTTCCCGATGGTGTCGGCCGGCAAGGGCCTGTCCGACATGGTTCTAGCTGAAGATCACCTGTAAGGAGCGCACGATGAGACACATTATTTCCATCCTTCTGGAAAACGAATCGGGTGCACTTTCTCGCGTAGCCGGTCTGTTCTCGGCACGTGGCTATAACATCCAGTCGCTGACGGTGGCACCGACGGAAGATCCGTCGCTGTCGCGTATTACGCTAGTGACATCGGGTAGCGATGACATCGTTGAGCAGATCACCAAGCAGCTGAATAAGCTCGTGGACGTGGTCAAGGTCATTGATCTGTCGGAAGCCCCGCACGTAGAACGCGAACTACTCATGATCAAGGTGCGCGCCACCGGTAAGGATCGTGAAGAGATGAAGCGCTTAGCGGATATTTTCCGCGGCAAAATCATTGATGTTACTGACTCCGCTTATGTCATTGAATTGACCGGTACCTCAAACAAGCTCGATTCGTTCATTGCCGCTATTGACCCAGTACTGATTCTGGAAACCGTTCGCTCAGGCGTTTCGGGTATCGGTCGTGGCGATCGCATGCTTAAGGTTTGATTTTTTAATTTTTTGAATTTCCCCTGAAAGGATCATTATGAAAGTTTATTACGACAAGGACGCCGATCTCTCCCTCATCAAGGGCAAGCAGGTCACCATCGTTGGTTACGGTTCGCAAGGCCACGCACACGCGCAGAATCTGCGTGATTCAGGCGTAAACGTTACTGTTGCCCTGCGTAAGGGTGGTGCGTCTTGGGCCAAGGCAGAAGCCGCAGGCCTGAAGGTTGAAGAAATTGCCGCCGCCGTTAAGAACGCTGACGTCGTTATGATTTTGCTGCCGGATGAAAACATTCCGGACGTATACAACAAAGACGTTGCACCGAACATGAAGGCAGGTGCTGCTCTGGCATTCGCCCACGGCTTTAACGTGCATTACAACCAGGTTGTGCCGCGCGCAGATATCGATGTGATCATGGTTGCGCCTAAGGGCCCAGGCCATACCGTGCGTTCGGAATACCTCAAGGGTGGTGGTGTGCCATCGCTGATCGCCATTTACCAAGACAAGTCGGGCAAGGCACGTGACATCGCACTGTCGTACGCAGCTGCCAACGGCGGCACCAAGGGTGGCGTGATCGAAACCTCGTTCCGCGAAGAAACCGAAACCGACCTGTTCGGCGAGCAAGCCGTTCTGTGTGGCGGCGCTGTTGAGCTGGTGAAGATGGGTTTTGAAACCCTCACCGAAGCCGGTTATGCCCCTGAAATGGCCTACTTCGAGTGTCTGCACGAACTGAAGCTGATCGTTGACCTGATGTACGAAGGCGGCATCGCTAACATGAACTACTCGATCTCGAATAACGCCGAGTACGGTGAGTATGTCACCGGCCAACGCGTGATTGCAGAACAGGCTCGTGAAGGTATGCGTGAGTGTCTGCGTAACATCCAGAACGGTGAGTACGCCAAGCGTTTCATCCTGGAAGGTCGCACCAACTATCCAGAAATGACGGCGCGTCGTCGTTTGAACGCAGAGCACCCAATCGAAGTGGTTGGCACGCAACTGCGCGCAATGATGCCGTGGATTGCAAAGAACAAGCTGGTCGACCAATCCAAGAACTAAGTTATAAAAGGACATACCATGAATTACCCGCACCCAATTCTCGCCAAAGAAGGCTGGCCCTTTATCGGGCTGGCACTGGGTGCGGCCGTTCTGGCTAGTCTCCTGGATAGCGCATTGGCCTGGTTGCTCTGGCCAATCGCTATTTTTGTTGTTCAGTTTTTCCGGGATCCGCCGCGAGTAGTCGCCGGTGGCCCGAACAGTGTTGTTTCTTCAGCCGACGGTCGCGTGATCGTCGTCGCTGAAACTGATGATCCCTGGCTAAATCGCCGGGCGCTCAAAGTCAGCGTGTTCATGAACGTGTTTAACGTACATTCGAACCGTATCCCGACCACGTGTGAAGTCGTTGGCAAATGGTATGTGGCAGGTAGCTTCCTGAATGCTGCCCTGGATAAAGCGTCGGAACATAACGAGCGCTGCGCCCTGCATCTGCGCACGCCAACCGGTCAGGACATCACTTGTGTACAGATCGCCGGCCTGGTGGCTCGCCGCATTCTGAACTACGCTAACGTGGGTGATCGTTTCAACCCCGGTGAGCGCTACGGTTTTATCCGTTTTGGCTCGCGCGTTGATTTTTACCTGCCGCTCAATGCCAAGGTTAAAGTCAGCATTGGCGAGAAGGTGTATGCTTCTTCCACGGTCATTGCCGAACTGGATTAAGTTTCCCGCATGTTTCCTGCAAAAAAACCACGTAAAGCACTATTTGACCCCGAAGTAAAACGTCGGGGCATCTATATATTGCCGAACCTGTTTACTACAGGCGCCTTGTTTGCAGGTTTTTACGCGATTGTTCAAGCCATGAATGGTGCCTATGAGCAGGCTGCAGTCGCGGTCTTTATTGCCATGGTGCTTGATGGCCTTGATGGCCGCGTAGCACGCATGACTAAAACGCAGAGTGCGTTTGGTGCCGAATATGATTCCCTGTCTGACATGGTGTCCTTTGGTGCGGCCCCCGCGCTGATTGTTTATGAGTGGGCTCTGCGGGGTATGGGAAAGTTTGGGTGGCTCGCTGCCTTCCTTTACTGTGCTGGCGCTGCTTTGCGTCTGGCGCGATTCAATACAACCCTGGAAGTGGTCGATAAGCGTTATTTCCAGGGCTTGCCTAGCCCGGCAGCCGCTGCGCTGGTCGTTGGCTTTATCTGGGTTATAGGCGATTTGGGCATTGCCGGACCAGATGTTTCCTGGCTGGCAGCTGGGCTGACCATTTTTGCGGGCGTCACCATGGTGACCAACGTGAAGTTTTACTCGTTTAAAGATATCAACCTGCGGAAGAGTGTCCCATTTGTAGCAGTTGCTGCTTTTGCGCTCGTTCTGGTTTTAGTCTCCAGCTATCCTCCGGGCTGGCTTTTTGGCTTCTTCCTGGTTTATGCCCTGTCGGGTTATGTGATGACCATTATGCCCAAGCGGCAACGGCGCCCACAGGTCTGAGCTATGCCCGCGCTAACCGCCAGGCGGCTGCAGACGGGCTTTACCCTCATTGAATTACTGATCGTGTTAGTGATCGTCGGCGTTTTAGCTGGCGTCGCTTATCCATCGTACTCCAGCTATCTAAAGCGCAGCGCGCGGGCCGATGCCAAGGCAGAGCTTTTGCGTATGCAGCTCGCGGTTGAGAAGCAACGGCTTGCGCGTATTGGCGCAGCACCGACGCAGCCAACTAGCTGGACAACAGCTGCCGCAGTCTCAAAAAACTATCAACTCAGCTTGCAGCCGCAGGGTGGGCAGGATTACACGATCGTTGCCAGAGCGGTGCCGGGTAGCAATCAAGCCCACGATGAACAATCGGGTACGTCGTGCAGTACGTTAACGCTGCTTGTCCATGGGCTGGAAACAAACTATGAACCGGCGGTCTGCTGGCAGCGATAAATCCGTTGAGATTATAAAGAGATGCCGCGCTCAGCGCGGCTTTAGTCTATTGGAAACGCTGATTGCCATGACGTTGGGGCTTATGGTCCTGGCCGGCGTCTTGCAGTTTATGTCACGACTGGTTGAAGGCAATACGACAACGCTGAAAGTGACGCGTCTGGAACAAGATGTGAGAACGTTGATGGATATGATGGTGCAGGACATCCGTCGGGCGGGTCAGTTTCCAGAAGCAATCTCAGACATCGGGGTGCCCGCTAAATTTGTCATGGATCAACCGGCTGTCCCCGCCATTGACGGACAAGCATTCTATGCGGGGCAGCGGGGCAGTTCGCTGACTTATGCCTACCGGGAGGCTGATGGGAAATTAGTCAGTGGTCGTTTTACCCATGATGCAAAAGCGGGTACGATCCTGATGCATACGGGCACGGCCTCGGCACCAGAGACGGTTACCGATCCGGCTTTTATGACCGTAACAGAACTTGATTTTCAGGCTGCGCTGGCACAGATATCTGCCGGTGATATGTCAATGTCTGTGCCTTCGCTACAGATACGTATTGTTGCTCGCCTTAAATCAGATCCCACCATTGAACGGGTGTTGGTTGATCGCATCACCTGGCGTAATCCGGTGGCATCGCCATGAACCACATTTTCCACAGGCAGCAGGGTGCCGGCGTACTACCTGTGTCCCTAATCCTATTGGGTGGTGCTGCACTGATGTTGCTGTTTACGCAACGCAACCTGCTCACTGACCTGCGCATCACACAGAATGGCTACAGCCATCGGCTCGCCTATGCTGCTGCTGATTCGGGTCTGGCTGTTGCATTAGATCAGTTGAATGATCCGCTGCAGAGGCAACAAATACTGGTTGACCGGAAAGGTAATGGCGCCTACGACACCATTCTGCTGCCAGAGCTTAAAGTGTCTTTGGGTGATCAGCTTGATGCCACAGTAAAGTTTAAAGCGCTTCAACTCGGCGGGCCGGATATTCGTTTGCAGTTACAAAGCCAAGGATGTGTTGCCGGATGCAAACAAGGTCGTGCCTTAATAACCCAGGTGCTCGCCATGCGTGGTGGTATCCACCGTATTCCCTACAGTCTGCTCAATGCACGTGGCGATATCACAGTAAGTGGACCAGTCGTCTTGAGTAATCAAACGGCCGCTGTCCGCGGCATATTGCTCCATGCAGGTAAAGCCATTAGTTATGACGAAGCCGTTCAGCGTACAACGATCCCTGGGCAGCAAGCGGAGGCGGCAGAAGTGATGCAAGATAAGCGCTATGCCCAACTACCGCCTGATCGCTTTTTTGAATCCTGGTTTGGGGCAGACAAAGCCTTTATTAAAAGCACAGCGACGCGCATTAGCTGTAATGGTGATTGCAGTGGGGCTGTAACGGCGGCCGGTAGCCGCATCATCTGGCTGGAAGGAAATGCACGCCTCAGTAGCGGCGTCATTGGAACAAGCAGCGCACCCGTCGTGATCATCGCCAGCGGAGGACTACAGATTTCAGGATCGGCCCGGATCGTTGGCGTGGTTTACGGCATGGCACCGGTTACGGAATTACGATTAATGTCGGGTCGGCTGGATGGGGCCATCATCGCAGAAAACAATCTTTTCGTTCAGGATGGGGGTGTCTTTAACTATAGCCCGATCGCGCTCCAGGCAGCCCAAACGAGATTAGGTGCTTTTGTGCCAGTGCCTGGTAGCTGGAGTGATGGCGAATGAATCGCGCCAAGTTGATCGCATCTCACGCGAAAGGCTTCAGTCTGGTTGAAGTGCTTATTGCTCTAGTGATTCTGGGTGTGGGGCTCTTGGGTCTGGCGCGATTGCAACTCGGAATGCTGGGAGGCACGGCAGATAGTGCGCTCCATGATAGTGCCATCCGGTTGGCTGAAGATAAACTAGAATCTATGCGCTTTGAATGGGCAGCAGGGCATCTGCCGCAGGCCGGCTCGGATGAGCCCAAGGCCTATGATATGACTTTACAACGCTCATGGACGTCTTCTGCCAAGGCCAGCGGTTTGGTCGATACCACCATAACCATGCGTTGGCGTGAGCCTAGAACTGGCGAGGAAAGCAGTTTGAATCTACCCGCAAGACTCGGCTCCCCAGAATTGGCAGCGCAGGCTTGGCTTATTCAATCGGGCGCGCCGCACCGTGAGACATTGCCCTGATTTTTGCTATAATCTCGCGCTTGGAGCCGATGTAGCTCAGTTGGTAGAGCAGCGCATTCGTAATGCGAAGGTCGCCAGTTCGATTCCGGCCATCGGCACCATCTCCATTCAAAGCCTCGACCTATGTCGGGGCTTTTTCATTAGGACGAATGCATGAAAATCTGGGTTGATGCTGATGCGTGTCCGATTGCCATCAAAGAAGTGCTTTATCGGGCGGCCAATCGCGCCAAGGTGCCTCTGACCCTGATTGCTAATCAGATGTTGCGTGTGCCACCATCGCCGTGGATCAGAGCGCTACAAGTGCCTGCTGGTTTTGATGTGGCGGACCAGCGGATTGTGCAAGAGGCAGAGACCGGAGATCTGGTGATCACCTCGGATATTCCCCTAGCATCGCAGGTGATAGCAAAAGGGGCACGGGTGCTTGATTCGCGTGGCGAGCTCATGGACAAGGGCAATATCGAAGGGCGTCTGACCATGCGGAATTTTATGGAAAATTTACGCAACAGCGGTGTGGATACCGGTGGGCCATCGGGTCTTTCTAAATCTGATGTGCAGGCGTTTGCCAATCAGTTGGATCGCATGCTGGCCAAGCGGCGCTCATCGAGCCCCTAATGTGCGCCTTTGGCGTCTGGCCGGGTTTTATAGAACGCGATAGGGCTGGCCGAAGCTGATTTGAGCACACTCGGTTTGATCTTGCCCATTACATGCATTTCACAGGGTTTGCAGTCAAAGCGCAGGGTCAGTTTCTCTTTGCCGTTGATCAGCTGTAGTGGTTCGGCGCGTACGGTGCCTTGCACACCGGTGACGCCCTTGGCCTGTTTGGGACACAGATTGAGAGAGAATCGGACACAGTGCTTGGTAATCATCAGGCTGACTTCCCCGGCTTCTTCATGTGATTCGTAAGCGGCATCAATGACTTTGACCCCATGCTTGGCGTAGAAGCTCCGTGCCTGCTGATTGAATACATTAGCCAGATAGCTGAGCGAGTCTTCGGGATAGGGAACCGGAGGCGACACGGGCGTAGCGCGCGGTAGGCGATTCCAGGTAGCTGCTCGAGTATTTTCCAGTGCGTCTACTGCGGCACGGCGTAAAGCATTAAGCTGCGAGGCAGGCACGAACCAGGGCTGCGTCAGTTCAAGCTGTACGGCGATGGGTTTAAAAATCGTATCGCCTAA
>ERZ1034363.556-NODE-556-length-25447-cov-5.376705_pt1 | contig 25447 bp, 24 predicted proteins | sample MGYA00520616_ERZ1034363 | MGnify/ENA primary metagenome ERZ1034363 (study PRJEB33736, sample SAMEA104284506) | Azolla filiculoides | biome: Urban; feature: Water surface; material: Ditch water | place: Netherlands | collected 2015-10-28 | depth 0-0.1 m ... | reverse complement strand
ATGGTCAGGTCGATGGCCGAGACATTGAGTGTCGGGACGCGGATCGCCTTGGCCTGGACGCGGCCGGCCAGTTGCGGCAGCAGGCGCTCGACGCCACGGGCCAGGCCGGTTGAGACCGGGATGATCGACTGCATGGCCGAGCGCGTGCGGCGCAGGTCGTCGTGATGATAGCCGTCGATCAGCGGCTGGTCGTTCATGACCGAATGCAGGGTGCTGAGCAGGGCCTGGTCGATACCGACTTCGCGGTCGAGGAGGTCGAGAATCGGCACGATGGCGTTGGTCGTGCAGGAGGCGGCCGAGACCAGGCGTTCGCCGCCGCCCAGGGTGCTCTGGTTGATGCCGGCGACGATGGTGGCGTCGACATCGTCGCCGCTGGCGCCGGGATGGGACAGCAGCAGGCGCGGGCAGCCGGCCGTGATGAAGCGGGAAAGCTCCTCGCGCCGGCCGTAGCAACCGGAGGCTTCAATCAGCAGGTCGATGTTCAGACTGCGCCAATCGACATCTTCCGGCTGGCGGGCATGGCTGATCCGGATCGACTGGCCATCGACGATCAGGCTGGCGTCGCCCACCTCGACCTGGCCGGGAAAGCGGCCATGTGTCGAGTCAAAGCGCGTCAGATAAGCCATGCTCTCCAGGTTCGCCGGTTCGTTGATGGCAACGACCTGGAGATTGTGCGGGACAGACGATTCGCGCAGGGCGCGCAGGAAACAGCGACCGATACGGCCATAGCCGTTGATGGCAAGACGCAGGGGCATGGTGTGGCGGTCGTTGGGCAAGGGCTTATTTCGCCAGTTCGCCCGTGCTGTCCGGGTTGTACAAAACGTGAATGAGGGTGGTCGGCTTGTCCGCCTTGCAGATGCGGAAGGGGTAGACGGTGACGTCCGAGTTGAATTTCAGCTGGCCCATGCCCTTGAAATTGGCTTCGGCGCGACCGCGATCGGAACCAAAATAAAACGGAATGTGCTGCTTGCCGGTGCACCAGCTATTTTCACTGGTCGGCTTGCCGACAATGGCGAGCACTTCTTCATAGCTCATGCCGATCTTCAGTTGGCCGAAAGGCGATTCGGCGGGCGGATTGCCGACGATGACGGGCTCGGCGGCCTCGTCCTTCTTGGCGGGTTCCTCGGCGGCAATGGCAGCGCCGGCGAAAAACAGTGCAGCGAGGGTGATCGGGAAGGTCATGTGACGTGTCTTGAGCATCTTGATTCCTCCGGAAGTCGGGCATTAAGGCAAGGGTGAAACAAAAGGGGCCTTGCGGCCCCTTTTGACAAAACAGTCCGCTTACTTGGCGGCCATCCAGGCGCGGGCAGCGTCCAGCATGCGGCAGGAGTAACCCCACTCGTTGTCGTACCAGGCCAGAACCTTGACCAGCACCGAGCCGTCTTCGCTCTTGATGACGCGGGTCTGCGTCGCATCGAAGGTGGAGGAAACGGTGGTGTGGTTGAAGTCGGAGGAAACCAGTGGCTCGTTGTTGACGTCGAGGATGCCCTTGAGCGGGCCATTCGCTGCAGCGGTCATCAAGGCGTTGATTTCTTCCTTGGTGGTGCTGCGGTTGGCCGTGAAAGTCAGGTCGACCAGCGAGACGTTGATGGTCGGGACGCGCAGGGCGAAACCGTCAACCTTGCCGACCAGTTCCGGCAGGACGAGGCCGACGGCCTTGGCGGCGCCGGTCTTGGTCGGGATGATGTTGGCGGCGGCGGCACGGGCGCGGCGCAGGTCCTTGTGACGGACGTCAACGGTAACCTGGTCGTTGGTATAGGCGTGGATGGTGGTCATCAGGCCCTGCTTGATGCCGATGGCGTCAGACAGGATCTTGGCGACCGGGGCCAGGCAGTTGGTCGTGCACGAGGCGTTGGAGACCACGGTCATGCCGGCCTTGATGGCGCCTTCGTTCACGCCGACGACGATGGTGGTGTCGACGTCATCGCCGCCCGGGGCGGAGATCAGGACGCGCTTGGCACCCTGGTCGAGCAGGGCCTGGGCCTTGGCCTTGGTGGTGTAGGCGCCGGTGCATTCGAGGACGATGTCCACGCCGTGGTCGGCCCAGTTGATGTCTTTCGGGTTCTTGGTCGAGTAGAAGGCGACCTTCTTGCCGTCGATGATGATGCAGTTCTCGCCCTCGGTCTCGACGCTGGTGCGGAAGCGGCCGTGCGTCGTGTCGTACTTGAGCAGGTGGGCGTTGGTGGCCAGGTCGCCAGCGGCGTTGATGGCGACGACGTCGAATTCGCTCTGAAGATTCTGCTCGTAAATGGCGCGCAGCGTGCAGCGACCGATACGACCGAAACCGTTGATTGCAACCTTGATAGCCATGTATCTAACTCCCTCTCTAAAAAATCAGGACAACAGTGCCTTGGCCGTCTTGACGACGTTGGCGACGGTGAAACCGAACATCTCGAAAAGCTGGCCGGCTGGCGCCGACTCGCCGAAGCGGTCGATACCGACGACGGCGCCGTGCAGGCCGACATACTTGCGCCAGAAGTCGGGGTGAGCCGCTTCGATGGCCAGGCGCTTCTTGCAGGCGCCGAGGACGGATGCCTTGTAGTCGTCGGACTGGCGGTCGAAGACATTGGTGCAGGGCATGGAGACGACGCGGGCGGCGATGCCTTCACCGGCCAGGGCGGCCTGGGCGTCGAGCGCCAGCTTGATTTCGGAGCCGGTGGCGATCAGTGTGATCTGAGCTTCGCCGGCGGCTTCGGCCAGGACGTAGCCGCCCTTGGCGATGTCGGCATCGGCAATCTTCTGTGTCACGGTTGGCAGGTTCTGGCGCGACAGGGCGAGGATGCTCGGGCCATCCTGGCGCTCGACGGCGAAGGTCCAGGCGATAGCCGTTTCGGTCGCGTCGGCCGGGCGCCAGACGTCGAGGTTGGGGATGATGCGCATCGACGGGATGTGTTCGACCGGCTGGTGCGTCGGGCCATCTTCGCCGAGGCCGATGGAGTCATGGGTATAAACCATGATCTGGCGCTGCTTCATCAACGCCGCCATGCGGATCGCGTTGCGCGCGTAGTCCGAGAAAACCAGGAAAGTCGCGGTGTAGGGAATGAAACCGCCGTGCAGCGCGATGCCGTTGGCGATGGCGGTCATGCCGAATTCGCGCACGCCGTAGTAGCAGTAGTTGCCGCCTTCGGTGCGGGTGACGCCCTTGCTGCCCTTGACGAAGGTCAGGTTGGAGCCGGCCAGGTCGGCCGAGCCGCCGAAGATTTCCGGCACGGCCGGAACGAGCGCGGCGATGGCGTTCTGCGAAGCCTTGCGGCTGGCGATGTTTTCGGCCTTGTCGCGGCAGGTCGCAATGTAGGCAGCCTTGGTCGCGGCCCAGCTGGCTGGCAGCTCGCGCTTCATGACGCGACGCTCGAACTCGGCAGCTTCGGCCGGGAAGGCGGCACGGTAGGCGGCGAAGCGGGCATTCCACTCGCCTTCGGCGGCAGCGCCGGCGGTCTTGCGGTCCCAGGCGGCGTAGATGTCGGCCGGAATTTCGAAGGCCGGGTGGTTCCAGCCGATGTATTCGCGGGCAGCGGCGATTTCGTCCTTGCCGAGCGGTGCGCCGTGGCAGTCGTGCGAGCCTTGCTTGTTCGGCGAACCGGCGCCGATGGTCGTCTTGCAGCAAATCAGGCTGGGCTTGTCGGTGACCGACTGGGCGGTGAGCAGGGCGGCTTCGACCGCAGCGCTGTCATGGCCGTCGACCTCGTCGATGACGTGCCAGCCATAGGCTTCGAAGCGCTTCGGGGTGTCGTCGGTAAACCAGCCTTCGACGTGGCCGTCGATGGAAATGCCGTTGTCGTCCCAGAAGGCAATCAGCTTGCCGAGGCCGAGGGTACCGGCGAGCGAGCAGGCTTCGTGCGAAACACCTTCCATCAGGCAGCCATCGCCGAGGAAGGTGTAGGTGTGGTGATTGACGATTTCGTGGCCGGGCCGGTTGAACTCGGCGGCGAGCACCTTTTCGGCCAGCGCGAAGCCGACGGCATTGGTGATGCCCTGGCCGAGCGGGCCGGTCGTGGTTTCGACACCGGCGGTGTAGCCGTACTCCGGATGGCCCGGGGTGCGGGCGTGCAACTGGCGGAAATTCTTGAGGTCGGCAATCGACAGGTCGTAGCCGGTCAGGTGGAGCAGGGCGTAGATCAGCATCGAGCCATGGCCGTTCGACAGCACGAAGCGGTCGCGGTCAGGCCAGTGCGGGTTCGTCGGGTTGTGACGGAGGTGGCGGCGCCACAGTACTTCGGCAATTTCCGCCATGCCCATCGGGGCGCCGGGATGACCGGAATTGGCCTGCTGGACGGCATCCATGGCCAGTGCGCGGATGGCGCCGGTCAGGGGAGAGAACTTGGGGAGATTGCTGACGCTCATGATCCGGAAATCCAGCCTGCTGAAAAGCCTAAATTATCGGGGAAAACCCTATTTTTGGGTAGGCGTTTCGTTGATTACAGGCATTGGCCAGCGGTCAGGGTGGCGTGTTGCATTGATCCCGATATACTGCACTGCCAGCGGGCGGAGTTGCCCGAGCCCCGATTTTTCCGAGAGCCTGCCCATGAAAAATATGAACGGAAACTCCCTGCCCTCCCGATTGTTCGCTGCTGCGATCATGCTCGGTCTGGCCGCCTGTAACGCTAACCAGAGCAAGCCGGAGGCTGAAACGGCGCCGCTTAAGGCTGCCAGCAAGGCCCCAGAACCGGTCGTCGAGAGCAAACCGGCGCCTGAAAGCAAGCCGGTGTGCAAGGTAGAGAGCAAATCGAAAACCAAGAGTGGCAAAACGAAAAACAAGGCCGCTGCGCCGCCCGATTGCGTGCCTGCATCGGCAACCAGCGCGACGCCGGTCGTGCCGTCAGCTAGTGCCGCCGGTCACTACGATTTGTCCAAGAACAAGCCGGTTACCGATTCGACCAAGGTCGAAGCTGGTCAGGGGACGCAGGTCAAGGGGCTCAATGACTGGCAGGGCGAAATTAGCGGCCTGCCGGCTGCCAACAGCCGTTTCACCCGTCTCAAGATCGGCATGTCGCAGCAGCAGGTAACCGATATCGTCGGCCAGCCGACCGATCAGGGCGCCTATGTTACCGGCAAGGCCTTCATTCCCTTCTACTTCGGTAGCGACAAGACACGCTGGGAAATGGCCTACAAGGGCCAGGGGCGCCTGATTTTCTCGAATCAGGCTGGCTTCGGCAGCGGCCACTACCTGACCTGGATCATTCACAATGCCAACGAAGGCGGTTACCGCTGACAAACCAGGGTGCCGAATAGGGAACGGGGCCTGCTCGGCCCCGTTTTGTTTTGACGCAGATACTTCAGATCAAGTCGGATAAAACCTTACAAAACCGACTGTTTTCTGCTCTTCTGGTTTAGTCCACATTCTCAGCGTCAAAGCGCTTTCAAACCTGCCCCGCGTGATAGCCCGTAACGCGCTCGACTTCATTTTTCGAGCCGAGGATGACCGGGACGCGCTGATGAAGTTTTTCAGGCTGGATATCCATGATGCGCTGCCGGCCCGTCGTCGCCGCGCCGCCCGCCTGCTCGATCAGGAAAGCCATCGGATTGGCTTCGTACATCAGGCGCAGCTTGCCGCCCTGGCCCCGGAGCTTGCTGTCCAGCGGATACATGAAAATGCCGCCGCGCGTGATGATGCGATGCACGTCGGCCACCATCGAGGCAACCCAGCGCATGTTGTAGTCCTTGCCGAGCGGGCCTTCCTTGCCGGCTTGCATCTCGGTCACATAGCGCAGGACCGGTGCTTCCCAGAAGCGCTGGTTGGCCATGTTGATGGCGAATTCCTTGGTGTCGGCGGGGATCTGCACGTTTTCCTGGGACAGGATGAACTGGCCCTGTTCGCGGTCCAGGGTGAAGACGACGACCCCATCGCCGACGGTCAGGACGAGCAGGGTGGTCGGACCATACACGGCGTAGCCGGCCGCGACCTGGGCCGTGCCCGCTTGCAGGAAGGCGGCTTCGGCGGCTTCGGGCGTGGACAGGTCGGCGCCCTCGGGGCATTTGAGGACCGAGAAAATGGTGCCGATGGAAACATTGACGTCGATGTTCGACGAGCCATCGAGCGGGTCGAAGGTGAGCAGGTATTCGCCTTGCGGATAACGGTTGGGCACGAGGTGCGGCAGGTCCATTTCCTCGGAGGCCATGGCGGCGAGATGGCCGCCCCATTCGTTGGCGTCGAGCAGGATGTCGTTGGAGAGGACGTCGAGCTTCTTCTGCGCTTCGCCCTGCACATTGTCGCTACCGGCTTCGCCGAGCACGCCGCCCAGCCCGCCCTTGCCGATGGCGATGGAAATGGCCTGGCAGGCTCGTGAAACGATTTCGATCAGGAACTTGAGGTCGCCGGTGATGACGCCCTTGTTGCGTTGCTCTTCGGTGAGATAGCGTGCCAGCGTGCGCTGTGCCATGAGAACCCCTGCTGCGATGACAAAAGCGGGATTTTACTCTGCCGAGGCCCTGGCGTGGAGGAAGGAAAAGGCCGCGGCGCTGGTCAGCGGCTTGCTGAACAGGTAGCCCTGGACCTCGTCGCAGCCGTTGCTGCGCAGCAGGTCGAGCTGGTCTTGGGTTTCGACGCCTTCGGCAATGACCCTGAGGCCGAGCGAATGGGCCAGGGCGATGGTGCCGAAAGCGATCGCGCGGTCATTGAGATCGGTTTCGATATCGGCGACGAAGGAGCGGTCGATCTTGAGATGATCGATCGGGAATAGTTTGAGGTAGGCCAGCGATGAATAGCCCGTGCCGAAGTCGTCGATGGCCAGCGTGACGCCCATGCGGCCGAGGCGTTCGAGAATGAGGACGGCTTCCTGCGGATTTTCCATCACCGAGCTTTCGGTGATTTCGAGTTCGAGCAGTTCGGCTGGCAGCCCGGAGACGATCAGCGCATTGGCTACCGTCTCGCAGAAGTCGCGGCGGCGGAGCTGGCGGGCCGAGACGTTGACAGCCATGCGGATGGGCTTGAGTCCGGCATCGATCCAGCGCTTCAGTTCGCGGCAGGCGGTGGACAGGACCCAGTCGCCGATTTCGACGATGATCCCGGTTTCCTCGGCGACCGGGATGAAACGGTCCGGCGCAATCATGCCTTCGGTCGGGTGATGCCAGCGGATCAGGGCTTCGACCCCGGTCGGACGGTTGTCGTCGGCGCGGAATTGCGGCTGGAAGCAGAGTGCCAGCTCGTTGCGGGCTATGGCGTGGCGCAGCTTGTGCTCGATGCTCAGACGTTCCGAGGTGACGCGGTTCATCTCGGCCGAGAAAAACTGGAAGTTGTTTCGCCCGGCCGACTTGGCGTGATACATCGCCGTATCGGCATTTTTCAGGACGGTATCGGCGTCGGCGCCGTCGTCCGGGAAGAGGCTGATGCCGATCGACGGGCTGGTATGCAGCTCGTGGCCGTTCGCCTCGATGGCCGAGGAGAGCGCACTGATCGCCTTGCTGGCGGCGATGGCGGCGTCGGCAGCCGTGTTGATGCCGGGCAGGATGATGACAAACTCGTCGCCGCCCAGGCGGGCCACGAAATCGGTTTCGCGCACCGTGGCGGACAGGCGGCAGGCCACTTCGCGCAACATTTCGTCGCCCACCTGATGGCCCAGGGTGTCGTTGATGATCTTGAAGCGGTCGAGATCGAGAAACATCATGGCGATCTTCCAGCCATGGCGGCGCGCCTCGGGCAGCAACTGGCCAAGACGGATGAGCAGGGCCATGCGGTTGGGCAGGCCGGTCAGGGCGTCAGTCTGGGCGATGTGCCGCATGCGCTCTTCCGAGCGCTTGCGTTCGGTGATGTCGGCCAGGATCCAGACGTAGTGAGCTGGCTGGCCAGTTTGCGGGTCGTCGACACGGTTGACCCGGGTGCCGGCGGGAAAGCTGTCGCCGCCTTTCCGGGTGAGTTCGAGCTCGCCTTGCCAGGAGGCGCGCAGGGCAATATCGGTCTCGAATGCCTGTTGCGACTGCCCGACATGCAGATCGATCAGGCCGAAGACGGTCTGTCCGACCAGCTCGACGGCGTCGTACCCGGTCATCTGGGTGGTGGCCGGATTGATCGAGAGAATGCGGTGGGCTTCGTCGGTGAAAATAATGCCGGCCGGCGTATGGGTGTATACCTTCTGCGCCAGTTGCTCGCGTTCGGCGCTGGCGCGCTGCTCGGAAATGTCGGTGTAGGTGGTGATGATGCCGGCCGGCTTGCGGTCGATCTCGAGCGGTTCGCTTTCAACGACGTAGGAACGGCCGTTGGCCCCATTGCATTCGAAGTGTCCGGTCTCGAATTTTTCGGCCTGGGCCGTAAGATTTTCGACGAGAGTCTCCGCATCGCCGACGCCGTAATCACCGCGCTCGACCTGGAGCCGGATCAGGTCGGAGAAATGAACACCTTCCCGGACCGCGTCGGCGGGAAGGTCAAGGGCCTCAATGAATCCCCGGTTCCAGACCCGCAGGAGCAAGGCTTCGTCGAACACGCTGATGCCCTGGGGCATGCCCGACACCGCCGCCTGGAGGTAGGCCAGTTGGCGTCGTGTATCGATGGAAGGGGGCGGGAAGGCGTCCAGTGAGTTCAATGACAGCGGCAATTATGGTGGCGATGATGAATCATAGCCCAGCCGTCATGCGCCCACCATAGTTTTGATGGCTTTTATTGTTTCTTGTAAATGGCTGCTAGTTCTGCCATTTGATCGAGCAGCCGATCGATGCGACCTGTTCTTGCGGACCCTTGCCACTGCGGGCGATTTCGAGCATCGCCGCATGCAGTTCGCGGCGTGCATCGGCGGCTGCGGGAGCGCGACCGGAGGCGTCGAGTCGACCGCGGTACTGCAGCTCGAGTTGGGCGTTGTAGCCGAAGAAATCGGGCGTACAAACAGCCCCGTAGGCACGGGCGACGGCCTGGCTGGCGTCGTAGAGGTAAGGGAACGGAAAGGCCAGCTCGCTTGCCCAGCGCGCCATCGCGTCCGGCCCGTCTTCCGGATAGGCGGCGACATCGTTGCTCATGATCGCGACGCAGCCGATGCCCGCCCGGGCAAGGTCATTGCAGTCGCGGATCAGGCGGTCGATGATGGCCTTGACGTAGGGGCAGTGGTTGCAGATGAACATGACGAGAAGGCCATTCGGGCCTCGGCAACTGTCCAGCGTGTGACGTTTGCCATCTATGCCGGGCAAGTCGAAGTCGATGGCGGCTTGGCCAAAATCGCACACGGGAGGGTTCAAGGCGGCCATGTTTTTCCACTCCAAAAGGCATTTCGCCCATAATAGCACTGATGAATTTACCTCGTTTTTACTGCCGTGAAGCCCTCTCGCCGGGGGCGCATATTGAACTGCCGGAGCCGGTGGCCCGTCATGCGGTGCGCGTCCTGCGCCTGCCGCCGGGGGCGCCGATGGTCCTCTTCGATGGCCGGGGTGGCGAGTATCCGGCCCATATCGAGCGTATCGAGCGCGACCGTGTCATGGCGGTGCTCGGCGCCTGGGTCGAGACGGAGCGCGAGTCGGCGCTGGCGATTACGCTGGTCCAGGCCCTGCAGGCCGGCGACAAGATGGATTTCACCATCCAGAAGGCGGTCGAGCTGGGGGTGCGCGATATCGTTCCGGTCGAGAGCCGGCGCAGCGTCCTGCGTCTGGCCGGTGAACGGGCCGGCAAGCGGGTGGCGCACTGGCAGGGTGTCGTCGCCTCGGCCTGCGAGCAATGCGGGCGCAACCAGGTGCCGCTCGTGGCACCGCTCGAAAAGCTGGAAAACTGGCTGGCCCGGCCGGCTGATGGTGTCTTGCGCCTGATGCTGGCGCCCGATGCCGAACAGACGCTGGCGACGATAGCGCCGGCGAAAGATGTGCAACTGCTGATCGGCGCCGAGGGGGGGCTTGATCCGCAGGAAGTGATTGCCGCACAACAAGCCGGTTTTCAGGCGGTACGCCTGGGGCCGCGGGTGCTGCGGACGGAAACGGCAGGTTTGGCTGCGCTGGCAGCCTTGCAGGCCCTTTGGGGTGATTTCAGGGAGGGGTAGGCCATGTTTGAATCTGCAGAACTGGGTCATAAAGTAGACAAGAAGACCTTCAAGACCGAAGTGCCGAAATTGCGCGCCGAATTGCTCGATGTGCAGTACGACATGTTGCAGAAAAAGGAATTTCCGGTCGTCATCCTGATCAGCGGGGTGGATGGTAGTGGCAAGGGTGAGACCATCAACTTGCTGTATTCCTGGATGGACCCCCGACACATTTCGACCCTGGCTTTTTCCGAGCCCTCCGACGAGGAGCGCAGTCGTCCCAACATGTGGCGCTACTGGCGCGCCCTGCCGCCCAAGGGCAAGGTCGGCATCTTTGCCGGTTCCTGGTATTCGCAGCCGATTACCGACCGGATTACCGGCAAAATGCGGCGCGCCGAGCTCGATGAGCGGCTCGACGACATCAACCGCTTCGAGGCCATGCTGGTCAACGAAGGCGCGCTCGTCCTCAAGTTCTGGTTCCATCTCTCGAAGGAGGGTCAGAAAACGCGGCTCAAGGCGCTCGAGAAAAATCCGAACACGGCCTGGCGCGTCACCAAGGAAAGCTACGACCGCCTGAAGACCTACAACAAGTTGCAGGAAGTGGCCGGCCATGTCCTGCGCGTCACCAATTCGGCGCATGCGCCGTGGATCATCGTCGAGGGCACGGACGACGAATATCGTTCGCTGACCGTCGGCCGCATCGTGCTCGAGGCCATGAAGCGTCGTCTGCTGCAGGAAGGGCGCCAGCAGGTGCCGGTGGCGCCGCCGATTGTCCATGCCATCGACCAGAAAAACGTGCTCAGCGAACTGGATCTCAAGCAGAAGCTGGTCAAGAAGGATTACGAGAGCCAGCTGGCCAAGTATCAGGCCCGTCTGTCCGAACTGGTCCGTGACCCGCGCTTTGTCGGCAAGCGTTCGCTCGTGCTGGTTTTTGAAGGCTCGGATGCGGCTGGCAAGGGGGGCACGATTCGTCGGATCGGCGCCTCGATGGATGCCCGGCAATACCAGATCGTGCCGATTGCCGCGCCGACCGAGGAAGAGCGCGCCCAGCCCTATCTCTGGCGTTTCTGGCGCCACCTGCCGCGGACCGGGCGGGCGGCAATTTTCGACCGTTCCTGGTACGGTCGCGTACTCGTCGAGCGGGTCGAGAAGTTCTGCAGCGAGGCCGACTGGCTGCGCGCCTATGCCGAGATCAATGACTTCGAGCATCAACTGGTCGATGCCGGCGCTGTGGTCGTCAAGTTCTGGCTGCAGATCAGCGCCGACGAACAGTTGCGTCGTTTCAAGGAGCGCCAGGACACCGAGTTCAAGCGTTTCAAGATCACCGACGAAGACTGGCGCAACCGCGAGAAGTGGGACGATTACGTCTCGGCTGTCTGCGACATGGTTGACCGCACCTCGACCGGTCTGGCCCCGTGGACCTTGATCGAGGCTAACGACAAGAACTTTGCCCGGGTTAAAGTATTGAAAACCCTGTGCGAGCGTCTCGAAACGGCGCTCAAGGACGACAACGGAAAATACTCGGAAAAATGAGCGATACCCCTTACGACGAACACTTCGTCTCCTGGTTCCGGGCGGTCACGCCCTACATCAACGCCTTTCGCGGCAAGACCTTCGTCATCGCCTTCGGCGGCAAGGCGGTGGCCAGCGAGTTCGCCAAGACCCTGGCCTACGACGTCAATCTGCTGGTCAGCCTGGGTATCCGTCTGGTGCTGGTGCATGGCGCGCGGCCGCAGATCGAGGAGGAACTGCGCGAGAAGAACCTCGAGTCGAAATACCACCGCGGTTACCGGGTGACCGACGCCGAGGCGCTCGATTGCGTGCTCGATGCGGTGGGCAGCGTCTATCTCGAAATCGAGGCCATGCTCTCGCAGGGCCTGCCCAATACCCCCATGGCCAACAGCCGGATTCGCGTCATCGGCGGCAATTTCATCACCGGCCAGCCGATCGGCGTGCTCGACGGTATCGACATGCAATACGCCGGCAAGGTGCGCAAGGTCGATAGCGAAGGCATCAATGCCCAGCTTGGCCTCGGCAACATCGTCCTGCTCAACTGCGAAGGGCCGTCGCCGACCGGCGAGATTTTCAACCTGCAGATGGAAGAGGCGGCAGAAGCCGTGGCCACCGCGATCAAGGCCGACAAGCTGGTCTATCTGACTGACAGCACGGGCGTCACCGACAAGGCCGGCGAACTGCTCGACGCCATGACCGCCGACGAAGCCTCGCAACTGTTGCGTGATGCCGACTGGCTGTCGGCCGATATCAAGCGCTACCTGCCCTGTGCTGTGCGGGCCAGCCGGACCGGCGTCGGCCGCGTGCATCTGATCGGTTTCGAGCAGGATGGCGCGCTCTTGCGCGAGCTCTTCACGCACGATGGCGTCGGCACCGTGGTCACCCGCGAATCGCTGGAAAACATCCGCGAAGCCAAGCCCGACGACATTGCCGCGCTGATTGCCCTGATCGAGCCGATGGAGCAGGAAGGCATCCTTGTGCACCGGCCGCGCGAGTTGCTCGAACGCGAACTCGACCATTTTTCCATCATGCTGCACGACGGCATCATCGTCGGTTGCGCCGCGCTCTATCAGCATTCCGATCTGGAGGCCGAACTTGCCTGCCTGGCGGTGAGTACCGAACACCGCGAATGGGGTTATGGCGAGCAACTGATGATTCGCATCGAACAGCGGGCACGCAAGACCGGCATCAAGCGTCTTTTCGTGCTGACGACGCGCACCGAGCACTGGTTCGTCGAACGCGGCTTCAAGGTCGGTACGGTAGACGACCTGCCGGCCAACAAGCGCGACATGTACAACTATCAGCGGCGCTCCAAGGTGCTGTTCAAGACTTTATAATTCCCCGTATCAATCCCCACGGAGTTTCACATGGCACGTACCGTCAATTGCATCAAGCTCGGCCGCGAGGCTGAAGGTCTCGATCACCCCCCCTATCCGGGTCCGCTCGGCCAGCGCATTTTCGAGAATGTCTCGAAGGAAGCCTGGCAGCAATGGATCAAGATGCAGACCATGATCATCAACGAAAATCGTCTCAACCTGGTCGATGCCAAGCATCGCAAATATTTGTCCGAGCAGGTCGAAAAGCACTTCTTCGGCGGCGGTGCCGACCAGATTCAGGGCTACGTGCCGCCGGCTGCCTGAGCCAGCCGCCATTCGCTAAAAATCCCGCTGCGGCGGGATTTTTTTCGGGCCCTTTCAGGCCACCTTGTTGAGTACGTAAAAGAGCAGCATGCCGCCGCCCATGGCCGAGGCGGCAAGGATGGCGCTGGTCCGCTTGAGGTGGCCGGCCTGTTCCTCGATGAATTGTTCCAGTCCATCGAACAGCTCGGGAAAGGCCGCGATATCGTTATTGCTCTGCTTGTTCATGGGTTCTCCTTGATGGCCGCTTGCCGGCTTTGCTAACCCCTCAACTATCGCCACTGAATATTGCAGGGGCGTGACGGAATTCTGGCAGGCAGGTTGAAGGCCTCGAAATCCGACAGGGCACTAGCAGCCTGTCGGACTTAAAGGAAATCGGCTGCAAATTCGGCTAAGCGGTGCATATTTCGCCGCTTTCTTGGTCAATAGAACGACTATTGACCTGCAAAATCGACAAAATCTGCCCTCGCCCAGCCGAATTTTCGCTTCGATTCTTCAAGTCCGACAGGCTGCTAGAATTTCCGGACCAGCAAGTGTCGTCCGTCGATGGTGCTCTTGCGGACTTCGTTGAAGCCCATTTCACGAAAGCGCTTGGTCTTGGCCACCGAAACCAGTATCCGCCCGGAATCGAAGCGCTCCTCCAGCCAGTCGATACGCGCCTTGACCATGGCCCGGCCGATGCCCTGGCCACGGCGTTCCGGGCTGACTGCCGAGAGGTAGAGGATGTGCGTTTTCGAGGCCCAGTCGGCTGCCTTGACGCCACCGACAGCGATGATTTCACCGGCCTCGATGGCGACAAAAAAGCGTCGGTAGAAGGCCGGGTCTTCGCCGCGCAATTCCCGGCTGACGCGTTCGGCGCTGTAGCGCTCGGGGTCGGCGAAGGCATTGACGATGAGCGTCACGCTGGCGGCCAGCAGGGCCGGGCTGCTGGTATCCAGGGTGTCGATGCGGAATTTTCCCATCGCGGGTCAGGTCGCAAAGGCTTGCGCCTGGCGCAGCAAAGGTGACTGCTCGGCGGCACGGCGCGCCGCTTCCCGGTTGATTTCCGTTTGTTGCTGACCAAAGGCGTCGCGCTCCTTGCGACTGGTGTTTGCCGCCTCGATGCTGCGCAGGCAGCGCCAGCGATAGCCCTGGCGGGTCGGGAAAAGGCGCATCTGGGTCTGATCGTGGTGGATGCGGCAGCAGTAGCAAAACTTCGTTTCAGTCATCGCAAGCCCGATAAGTTGAAGATGGGGCTCAGGATGTCTGAACGATATTTCGGGAAGATGACGATAAATCCGGCCGACGCAGTCTCCGTGTCACAGGTCTGAAACATCGCCTTCCTACACTGGATTTCCGCTTACTTTGGATGCAGCACCATGATTGTCCTGATCGATGATGAGCTGGCCGAGATTCGACGGATACTGGACGATGGATTGCTGCATCCGGTTTTTCAGCCGATTCTCGATTTTCGCGTGCGCTCTATCCTGGGCTACGAGGCGCTCATCCGCGGGCCGGAGGACAGCCCGCTGCACAGACCCGATCAGCTCTTTGCTGCCGCGGCCCGCCAGGGGCTTTCACTGACGCTCGAACATGCCTGCCGCGAGGCCAGTTTGCGGGCTTTTGCGGCGCAGGGACTGGCCGGGCGCCTGTTTCTCAATGTCACCCCGGGATGCCTGCTCGATGAGCGCTTGATGAACGGTCCGACCCGTGACTTGCTCGGTGAACTGGGCATTCCGCCGAACCGGATCGTCATTGAACTGACCGAGAATCAGCAGATTACCGATATGCCGGGCATCCAGGAGGCCCTGCTGCAATATCGCGGGCGCGGCTTCCAGTTCGCCATCGATGATCTGGGCGAGGGGTTTGCCAACCTGCGCATGTGGTCCGAGCTGCGGCCGGAATTCGTCAAGATCGACAAGCACTTTGTCGCCGGAATTGCCGAGGACCGGATCAAGTTTCATTTTGTGCGGGCCATGCAGGATCTGGCCGAAATCTGCAATGCGCTGCTCATCGCCGAGGGCATCGAGCGGGCCGAGGATCTGGTCTGCCTGCGCGACATGGGCATCGCCTGTGGCCAGGGATACCTGATTGCCCGACCGGCCAGCCTGCCGATTCGCCAGTTGTCACGGCAAACGATGAGCCAGCTTGACCAAAAATCCCTCGCGCTGTCGCCCACGGGGGGTGGTCCCGGCAAAATGCCGACCGCCCGGACCCTGGCGCGCATGATCGCGCCGCTCCCGGTCAATGCCAGCAATGCCGAGGCCATCGCGCGCTTCGAGGCCGATCCGGAGCTCGATGTGCTGCCCGTTGTCCAGGGCTGGCAGCCGGTCGGGATGATCAACCGGCACAGCATGATCGACCGCTTCGCCCGTCCCTTCCGCAAGGAATTGTTCGGGCGCAAGAGTTGCGAGCTGTTCATGGATCACGCCCCCCTGGTCGTCGATCAGCATGCGACCATCCAGGAGCTGGCGATGATGCTCGCGCTGGCGCCCAAGCATTACCTCTTCGACGGCTTCATCGTCACCGCTGACGGCAAATATATCGGTGTCGGCAGCAGTCACGACCTGATGGGGACGATCACCGAAATGCAGATCAGCGCGGCCCGCTATGCCAATCCATTGACCCAGCTGCCGGGCAATGTACCGATCAACGAACATGTCGACCGTATGCTGCAACTCGATAGCCCGTTTGTCGCGGCCTATATCGACATCGATAATTTCAAGCCCTACAACGATGCCTTTGGCTACCGGCGTGGCGATGACGTGATTCAGACCCTGGCCCGGCTGATCTGCGAGGCCTGTGACCAGCAGACGGATTTCGTCGGCCATATCGGCGGCGACGATTTCTTTGTCGTTTTTCGCAGCGAAGACTGGGAAATGCGCTGCTGGCAGATCATCAGCGCATTTTCGCTGGCCATGGCCAACATGCTCGGGGTCGAGGAGCGTCTGCGCGGCGGCTATATGGCAGAAAACCGTCGCGGTGAATTCAGCTTCCAGATCTTGCCGACGCTATCCATCGGCGCCGTGAAAGTCAGCTCGGGTGATTGCGATTCGCACCGGGAAGTCGCCGCGGCCGCTTCGGCGGCCAAAAAACAGGCCAAGAAGAAAGCGCGGGACCCGGCCAGCGAACCGCTGGGCGGCAGCCTTTTCGTCGAGCGCCGGCGAGTCGGCGGGGCCGAGGTGGTGACGACGCCTGCCCGTTACATGAACTGATTCTCTGCGGCTTGGCTCGCGGCGGGATGCGCCGGGCCGGATCAGTCGCGGCGTGAGCTGCCGAGCAGGCGCGCGATCAATGCGTAGAGCTCATCGGCCTTGATCGGTTTGGCCAGATAGTCGTTCATGCCTGCCGCCATGCAGCTTTCGCGATCGCTCTGCATGGCATTGGCGGTCATGGCGATGATGGGCAGCGGCTTGCTCCCGTTGCCGGCCTCGAACTGCCTGATCTGCCGTGTCGCTTCCAGCCCGTCCATGACCGGCATCTGCATGTCCATCAGGATGATGTCGACCGGGGCCTTGCCCGCAATCACGAGATCAACCGCCTGCACCCCGTTTTCGGCCAGCGTGACGCGATAACCCTGGCGCTCGAGCAGGGCTGTGGCCAGTTTCTGGTTCACCCGGTTGTCTTCGACCAGCAGGACTTCGGCATGGGCGAACGCTGTTTCGGCTTGCCGGTCGGGGGCTATCAGGCCGAGGCCCGCTGCCGGCTCGTAGACCACGGGCAAGGTCAGCGAAAAATGAAAGATGCTGCCCTCGCCGGGTGTGCTCTCCATCCAGATGCGGCCACCCATCAGCACGACGAGCTGGCGGCAAATGCTGAGTCCAAGGCCGGTGCCGCCGAAGCGCCGGCTGGTCGAGCTGTCTTCCTGCGTGAAGGCGTCGAAGATGGCCGCCTGCTTGTCCGGCGGGATGCCGATGCCCGTGTCGCGGATGGCAAAGTGCAGCTCGCACAGCTTGTCCGGCAGGCTTTGGCCGCTCACGCTCAGTTCGACCTCGCCCTGGTCGGTGAACTTGATGGCATTGCCGAGCAGATTGAGCAGGACTTGCCGGAGTCGCAGAGGGTCGCCCCGGACCCGTTCCGGCACCTTGTCGTCGATGCTGCAGGTGAGTTGCAGAGCCTTGTCCATTGGTTTGAAGCCGAGCGGGCGGATCGTTTCCCTGATCAGCTCGGGCAGGTTGTAGGCGATGTTTTCGATGCCGAGCTTGCCGGCCTCGATCTTTGAAAAGTCGAGAATGTCATTGATGATGCCGAGCAGGTTTTCGGCCGACGATTTGACCGTCTCCAGATAGTCGCGCTGCTCGGCCGACAGCTCGGTGCCCAGCGCCAGTTCGGTCATGCCGATGATGCCGTTCATGGGGGTCCGGATTTCGTGGCTCATGTTGGCGAGAAACTGGCTTTTTGCCCGGTTCGCAGCCTCTGCCGCATCGCGTGCCTGGGCCATCGCCAGGCGGGTCGCTTCGCGCTCGTTGACCAGCCGGGAAATGGTCGCCGACAGTTCGGTGATGTCCCCTTCGCTGACCGGCGCCTCTTCGTTCTGCCAGTGTCCCAGTCCGGAGAGCAGTTCGCGCAAGGCGACCAGGGCTTTTTCGCGCGACCTCAGTTCGTCGCGCAGACTGCCGGCATTGCGGCTCAACAGCTCAAAGGCAGGCCGGAATTCCAGCGGCACGTCGGCGGGGATGAGCGTCTCGACATCGGCGCGCTCGGCCGAGGGCTGCTCGAACATCCGGATCCGGTCGAGCGCACTGAGCCAGCGCCTGAGCGGAAACCAGATGAGCAGGAGACCGCCGATGAAAGCGGCGACAGCCAGTCCGGTCGCCGTCACGACCAGTTCCCAGATTGAGCCGGCGATGCTGTCCACGGCAAATGTCAGGCGCAGTACCCCGTAATCGATACCGCCCGCCGAAATATTCCGGTTAACGTCATAAAGCTGGCTGGCAATTCGTTCGCGCAGCCAGGTCGGCGGCGTTGCCTGGGTCTTGGCCGGGTTGACGCTGCGCATGACGCCGCCCTTGAGGTCGATGAAGGTCGCCGAGTCGAACTGCGAGCGGGCGATGGCCCGGTCCAGGGTGCGGTTGATCGTGTCGTAGTCGCCGATCACCGCGCTATCGGCAACGACCTGGGCGACGACCTCGATGAGCATGCTCGACGAGTCCTGGGCATCCTGGATGCTGACCTGGGTCTGTGCCTGGTAGAACAGCGCCAGTCCCAGGCTGATGAAGAGCAGCAGCGTCGCCGAATAGAGCAGATAGACCCGGGCGACCAGGGTCTCGGGGAGCAGTCGGGACAGCAAAGATCTCATGAACAGTCGCCTGCCGGGTCAGCGTAGCGAGGCCGGTGCACTTTGGTAAAACTTGCGGTAATTGGCGTAGTCGCCAGCGTTTGCCGGGATGAAATACGCGTCCTCTCCCAGCCCGACACTGACCGAAGCCTGGTGCAGGATGCCCTTGCCCTTGGGGTCGAGGTGCATGCCATGGAAGGCGCTGGCGACGGCCTTGAGGTCTTTGTCCGGCACCTTGCCCGAGACCATGAGAGCCAGGTCGTTGTATTCATCCGAGGACCAGAGCACGCGGAACGCCTTTTTTTCACGCGAGGCATAGCCCTCGATCAGTTGTGAATTGCTGCCGACGGCCTTGACCTTGCCGGCGAACATCTGGGCAAAGGCAGCGTTCTGGTTGCCGCCGAAGACCACCTTGATGTCGATGCCCTTGTTCAGCAGATGGGCATGGGGCACCTTGTAGCCGATGAAGGCTTCGGGCCCGGCAAAGGCCATTTCCTCACCCTTGAGTTGCTCGAGGGCCGTGATGCCCGAGTCGGCCGGTACGGCAATCTGGCCGCGCAGGGCCGGCATCTGCCGGCGACCGAAGACCCGCCAGCCGAGCTTGTCGCGCTCCGGGCTGAAGAGATGGTTGGTGAAGACGAACTCGACCTCCTGGGCCAGCACATAGCTTGTCGTGTCGGCCGAGGTGCGACCGATCTTGAGTTGGAGATTGACGCCGCTTTTTTCCGATACGTAGTTGATGATCGGGTTCCAGTACGCCGCAGTCTTGTTGATGTCCCACTGGTTGACCGGAGAAAAGCGATAGGTCGGTGCTTCTTCGGCAAAACTGCTGCTAAAGGCGAGGGTTGCAATACAGCTGAGAAAAAGACGGCGCATGGGACAACCTCGGCAGAAATTACAAATTATTGGTTTTGTAGATTTTAGTGGTTCGTCCGATAAATACAATGCACTATCGGGGGAAAACACCTGTGCGTCGCCTGCTCAATAGAAAAGTTCGCCCAGATTCAGCGTCGAGGCGGCACTGAAATTGTGGCGATGCTGATCCAGCCAGCTTTGCGCATGTTCGCGTCCGCTATCGCGCAGGTGCTCGAAAAATGGCAGGTTGACTGCCAGCTTGCTGCCGGCGGGAAGTTCGCCGAGCAGGGCGTCGGCCGTGATGGCATGAAAGCGCAGTTGACCGATGCGACGCTCCAGGCGGCCGACAGGTAGCCACCGCGAACGCCATGAGGTGCTGGCTTCCTCGCGCAGGTGGGCAAACATCCGCATTTCGCGCAGGAAGGTCGAATTGAACGAGAGTTCGAGCAGGCGGTGGCGGATATCGTCGGCCGAGACGGGTGTTTCGGCGTAGCGCAGCGGCGTCAGCAGGACGAGCAGGATGTCGGGCGAGGCGCACTGGTAGGCCAGGGGAAAAACCGCCGGGTTGGCACTGTAGCCGCCATCCCAATAGGGCTCGCCGTCAATGACGATGCTGCGGTGGATGGTCGGCAGGCAGGCCGAGGCAAGCAGGGTGTCGACCGACAGTTCGTGGTTGCGGAAGAGCCGCAGCTTGCCCGAATTGGCATGTGTCGCGGCGATGAACAGCTTGAGGGGCGAATCGCGGCGCAGGCGGGCAAAGTCGAACTGTGTGCCGAGGATGTCGCGCAGTGGGTTGAGGTCGAAAGGGTTGAGCTGCTCGGGGCTCAGGTGGTTGGTCCATTGCAGCATCAGTTTGAGCGCCTGGCTGACTTCGGCGCCGCCCTCGCCCGCAGCGGCGAATGGCGAACTGGCAGCGACGCTCGTCCAGAAACGGGCGAGGGTTTCCCGCGCACCGTCGCGCCCGCCGGTCATCAGGCCGTGCGCCAGGCAGAGGGCATTCATGGCCCCGGCGCTGGTGCCGCTGACGCCCTCGAATGTGCAGGACGAATCTTCGAGCAGCGCGTCGAGCACGCCCCAGGTGAAGGCGCCGTGGGCGCCGCCGCCCTGCAGGGCGAGGTTGAGCGCGTGGTGGTTGGCGGTTCGCGAGATCATGGGGGGCAGGGGGGCTGACCGTCAAAGGCGTTCGGATACGGCCGAGACGATGGGGGCCGGTGTCACCGACGTCGGCTGCTGGAAGGGGTTGCCCTGGATCAGGACGATGGCGGCCGTCGGGGCTGCGGCCAGCGCGAACAGGATGACGGCGACCATGGCGGCGCGCGGCTTGTCCACATGGACGACGGAAATCGAGAGCAGGGTCAGGAAGCCGAGAAAGGCCATGCCCAGCCACTTGAGCGGATTGACATGGGTCTGGCTGAGGCCGATGCGCAGGTCGCGCTCGTCGCGGATCTCGATGGCCTTGCGCAGCATCAGCGCCTGGACGTTCTCGCCGGCCCCGGCAGCGACCCTGGGGCTGGCCAGCAAGGTGAGCAGGGCATCGGCCAGCGCCGTCACCTCGGCGCTCGACTGACGCGCCGCCAGCATAGGCCATTCCCCCGCGCTCGCCAGGCCATAGCGGGAAACGGTGCCGCGCAGCTCGGAGCGCAGCGGTTCGGCCAGTTGCCCGGAGAGAACGGCGATACTGCGCAATGAGTCGGCCTCCTTGAAGACGGCGTTCATGGCCCGGTCGTGGGCGCTCCAGGTGTCGTTGGCGAGGAAGGCCAGGGTCAGGCCGAAGAGCACCCCGATGATGTTGATGAAGGGCGGCGCCACGCCCTGCAGCGAAGCGATCCAGCCCGCCCAGCGCGGCCGGTGCAGGGCCCATTGCACGGCGGCGACGGCAGCAAAGGTGCCGGCGACGGCGAGAAAGGCATAGCCGTAATGGTCGTAGGTGTGCCAGTTGCTGGTCGGCATGATGGTGAGTCCATATTCTCGAATCGACCCGAAGAGTCTGTGCGATGGCGCTGCCGGGCGTCAATGCCCGAGACGACATACGGGCAAAAAAATCCCGGCGCGGGGCCGGGATGGAAGGAGAGATCGCTTTCTGCCTGTTCGTTTGGTCGACATCCGCAGAAGCAAAATCAGTTTAGGTTTTTGATGTGACAGGCGGATGACTCAGCGCATGGTCCTGACACCATCGGCCGTGCCGAGCAGCAGCAGATTGGCCGGGCGCACGGCGAACAGGCCGTTGGTGACGACGCCGGTGATCTGGTTGATCTGCGCCTCAAGGCCCTTGGGGTCGGTGATGGTCAGACCCTTGACGTCGAGGATCAGGTTGCCGTTGTCGGTGATGAAACCTTCGCGCAGGACGGGGGTGCCGCCCAGTCTGGCGAGTTCGCGGGCGACATGGGCGCGGGACATCGGGATGACTTCGACCGGGAGCGGGAACTTGCCCATGGTGTCGACCAGCTTCGAGCCATCGCAGATACAGACGAATTCACGGGCCACGGCGGCGACGATCTTTTCGCGGGTAAGCGCACCGCCGCCGCCCTTGATCATGTTGAGCCCGGCATCGATTTCATCGGCGCCATCGACATAGACCGGGATGTCCTCGACGTCGTTGAGGTCGAATACGGTGATGCCATGCCCCTCGAGACGCTTGCGGGTGGCTTCCGAGCTGGCCACGGCGCCCTTGTATCGATTCTTGAGGGGGGCAAGGGCGTCGATGAAGAAATTGGCCGTCGAGCCGGTGCCGACGCCAATGATGCTGCCGGCCGGGGCGGTTTGCGCGACGTAATCGGCGGCGGCCTGGGCGACGGCCTGTTTGAGTTCGTCCTGGGTCATGGTGCTGCTCCTGATGGGTTGGCCGCCATTTTAACCCGCGCCAGGCTGCTTGCCTGAGTCCTGAAATGTCACAAAAGTGTCATATTTACGTGATGTAATAGGGGCTAAACTAGCCATACTGTTTTTTGGAGAACATGATGAGCGAAAAAACCAAGAAAGTCCCATCAGCCAAGCCGCCAGGGAAGCTGGTGCCACGCACTGCACCCAAGGCTGAGCCGAAGCCGGTTAGCGCAGTCGTCGCCGAAGGTGTCGTTGCGGCGCCGCAGGTGGCCGTTGCGAGCGCAGCCGTCAAGCCGAGTGTAGTCAAGCCCGCGGTCAAACCCGCGGTCAAGCCGGCGGCCAAACCCGCTGCGGCCAAGCCGGCACGCAAGCCGACCCAGGTCGAGGCGACCGTTGCCAAGCATCAGAAGGTGCTGGCCGATGCGCTGGTCAAGGCTCAGGCGATCAAGTACGACCAGCCCAAGGTAGTCAAGCAGGAAGCCGCGAAGCCGGTCAAGCCGGCCAAGGCCAAGAAAGTGAAGCTGGTGCGTGACAGCTATGCCATGCCGGAACCCGAATACGCCCGGATCGGCGAACTCAAGAAGCGTTTGTCCAAGCTCGGTAGCGAAGTCAAGAAAAGCGAGCTGTTGCGCGGCGGCATCGCCGTGCTGGCAGCGCTCAACGATGCCGAGCTGAAAGCCGTGATGGGGCGCGTCGAACGCATCAAGACCGGACGCCCGGCCAAGTAGCCGAAAAGTAATAGTTTTCCGTTTGTTACAGTCCGTCATCTGGCTGTAACAAACGGGGGGTAACCTGCACATCGTTGTCTGTCCAACCCTGTGCAGGAGTTACCCCATGTTCAAGTATTCCAAGCTTGTTTCCGCCCTGGCCGTCGCCGGTGTCGCCCTCTTCGGCGCCCAGTCCGCCATGGCGCAAGTCATCAAGATCGACGGTTCCTCGACCGTCTACCCGATCACCGAAGCGGTGGCCGAAGAGTTCCAGAAAGCCAAGAAGAACGTCATCAAGGTGACGGTCGGCATTTCCGGTACGGGCGGTGGCTTCAAGAAGTTCTGCCGCGACGAAACCGATATTTCCAATGCTTCCCGCCCGATCACCAAGAGCGAAATGGAACTGTGCAAGGCCGCTGGCGTCGAGTACATCGAAATGCCGGTCGCCTTCGATGCGCTGACCGTCGTCATCAACCCGAAGAACACCTTCCTCAAGCAGGCCACCGTCGCCGAGCTGAAGACGATGTGGGAACCGGCAGCCCAGGGCAAGATCACCAAGTGGAACCAGATCAATCCGGCCTGGCCCGATGCCCCGATCAAGCTCTTCGGCGCTGGTGCCGACTCCGGTACCTTTGAGTACTTCACCGAAGCCACCGTCGGCAAGGCCAAGTCCTCGCGCGGCGACTACACCGCTTCCGAAGACGACAATGTGCTGGTCCAGGGCGTGTCCCGTGACGTCAATGCCATCGGCTACTTCGGCTACGCCTACTACGCGGAAAACAAGGCCCGCCTGAAGGCTCTGCCCATCGTCAATCCGAAGACCGGCGTCGCTGTCGAGCCGTCTGAAGAGTCCGTGATCAAGGCCTCCTACCAGCCGCTGTCGCGCCCGATTTTCATCTACGTCAAGGCCAAGTCCCTGGCCAAGCCGGAAGTGAAGGAATTCATCGAGTTCTACATGAAGAACGGCGCCAAGCTGACCAAGGAAGTGAAATACGTTCAGCTGCCGGCCGCGGCCTATACCGGCAACATCGATCACATGAACAAGAAGAAGATCGGCACGGTGTTTGGTGGTCAGAACGAAATCGGCATCACCATCGAAGATCTGATGAAGCGCGAAGCCAAGATGTAAGCTACGCACTGGCGAACTCCGGTTCGCCAGATGCAGAAGCCCGGCTCCGGCCGGGCTTCACGCCGAAAGGAATCCTCAGGTGAATTACAGCATGACCGCAAACTCTCCCTCCGACCTGCCGGTTGTCAGCGACCGCCTCTCCAAGAAGGCCATGCGCCACGTCAGCGAACGGCTGATCGAGGCGCTGCTTTTCGCTGCTGCCGCCGTCTCGGTGCTGACCACCATCGGCATCGTCTACGTGCTCGTTTCCGAGTCCGTGCATTTTTTCCAGAATGTCAGCATCTTCGACTTTCTGACCGATACCCAATGGACGCCGCTATTCGATGATGCCCACTTCGGCATCATGGTGCTCGTCTCCGGCACCCTCGTTTCCTCGCTCGTCGCGCTGGTCGTGGCGATCCCGATGGGCACCATCATCGCCATCTACCTCTCCGAATTCGCCCATGGCAATGTGCGTGAAATCGCCAAGCCCATTCTCGAACTGCTCGGTGGTATCCCGACCATCGTTTTCGGCTACTTCGCGCTGCTCATCGTGACTCCGATGCTGCAGGTGATTTTCCCCGAACTGCCTGGGTTCTCGTTGCTTTCTGCCGGTCTGGTCATGGGCATCATGATCGTGCCCTACATCGCTTCGCTCTCCGAAGATGCCATGCGCGCCGTGCCGATGAGCCTGCGCGAAGGTTCGTATGCACTGGGTTCGACCCGCCTGCACACGGCGTTGCACGTCGTTGTCCCGGCGGCTTTCTCCGGTCTCGCTGCCTCCTACATCCTGGCCATCTCGCGGGCTGTCGGCGAAACGATGATTCTCGCCGTGGCCGCCGGCATGCAGCCGAACCTGACCTGGAACCCGATGGAACCGGCCGCAACGATCACCTCCTTCATCGTTCAGGTCGCCCTCGGCGATCTGCCGCACGGCTCGATCGGTTACCAGACCATCTTCGCCGCCGGCCTGACGCTGATCCTGATCACCCTGATGTTCAATATTCTCGGCCAGTGGCTGCGCCGCAAATTCCGGGAGAATTACTAATGCAAGCCAAGACTCTGACGACTGAACAAATCCGCGCGCTGATCGCTCGCGGCAAGCTCAAGGACGCGATCTTCAAGGGCCTGGGCATCTTTTGCCTGGCGGTTGCCCTGCTCGTTATCGTGCTCCTCGTCTCCGACATGGTGATCAAGGGCTCGGAACGCCTGACCATGGATTTCTTCACCAACTTCGCCTCGCGCCATGCCAGCAAGGCCGGCATCCTGTCGGCCTGGGTTGGCTCGTTGCTGGTCATGTTCGTGACCGCCCTGGCAGCCGTGCCGATCGGCGTCGCGGCCGGCGTCTATCTGGAAGAATATGCGGCGCGCAACTGGATCACCGAGATCATCGAGATCAACATCACCAATCTGGCCGCGGTGCCGTCGATTGTCTATGGCCTGCTCGCCCTCGGCATCTTTGTGTACCAGTTCGGTTTCGGCCAGAGCATCCTGTCGGCCGGCCTGACCCTGGCCCTGCTCATCCTGCCCATCATCATCGTGTCGACCCGTGAAGCGATCCGCGCCATTCCGGCGATGATCCGCGAAGGCTCGATGGCGGTCGGTGCGACGCGCTGGCAGACCTGCCG
>ERZ1034363.554-NODE-554-length-25530-cov-5.711036_pt1 | contig 25530 bp, 26 predicted proteins | sample MGYA00520616_ERZ1034363 | MGnify/ENA primary metagenome ERZ1034363 (study PRJEB33736, sample SAMEA104284506) | Azolla filiculoides | biome: Urban; feature: Water surface; material: Ditch water | place: Netherlands | collected 2015-10-28 | depth 0-0.1 m ... | reverse complement strand
TAAACCTGAAAGTGAATTACAACCGCGTACACGGCTATTACATCGAAATTTCCCGCCTGCATTCAGAAAAAGTCCCCGCACATTACACCCGCAAACAAACCCTGAAAGGTGTGGAGCGATACATCACCGAAGAACTGAAAACCTTTGAAGATAAGATCCTGAGCACTAAAGATAAATCCTTGGTGTTTGAAAAATACCTCTACGAACAACTGCTCACCACCATCGCCGCCCTGGAACCCGGCACCGACGCCCAACGCCTGTTCCACGGACGCGGCGGTCTGCACCCCGGCTGCGAACACCTGGCGCTGGATTCCTATCCGCCGGTGCTGGTGCTGACCAGCTTTCTGCCGCTGGAGGATGAGGCCCTGGCCGCTATCGGGCAGGCGCTGGCAGACCGCTGGCAAGAGCTCAAGCCCGGCCAGCCACTCAACTGGGTCTACCAATGGCGCACCGAAGGCCGCGCCGACACCCGGCTGATGGCCGGTAATGTGCCCGAGCCGCATGAGGTGAGCGAGAACGGCGCGCTCTTCCGCGTGCATGTGCAGAAGGGCCAGAACCACGGCCTGTTTTTGGACATGGCCGTCGGCCGCCAATGGGTGGCGGCACACGCGGCCAGCCATCCGGGCCTGCGCGTGCTCAATCTGTTTGCCTACACCTGCGCGTTCTCGGTGGTGGCCCTGAAGGCCGGCGCGCGCCATGTGCTCAATGTCGACATGAGCCACGGCGCCATCGCCATTGGCCAGCAAAACCACCAACGCAACGGCCTTACCGCAGGTGCGAGTTTTCTGCCGCACGACATCTTCAGCACCTGGGGCAAGATCACCCGCGCCGGCCCCTACGACCTGATCATCGTGGACCCGCCCAGCTACCAAAAGGGCAGCTTCATCGCCACCAAGGACTACGCCCGCCTGATGCGCCGCCTGCCCGATCTGCTGATGCACGGCGGCTACGCGCTCCTGTGCCTGAACGCGCCGGAATTGGGCGTCGAGTTTCTGCAAACCCAGATGCAGGAGCTGGCACCCAGCATGCGCTTTGTCGAGCGCCTTGCGAATCCGCAAGCGTTTGCGGATGTGGATGCGGATAAGGCGTTGAAGGTGTTGCTGTACCAGGAGGCGGTGGCGGATAGTTGAGGGGCTTCTGTAGACACTGCAGAGGGTAATCTCTCCAAGAATAGCGCTTGTCGTTGTGCAGCCATTGCACAAGAATTCGTCCATGCCAACGATCCAACGTTTCGCAAATATGACCGTTCGGGTCAACGTGCCGGATCACCGTCCACCGCAAGTGCATGTGGTGATGTCGGACCGGCGTGATGCTATGGTTGATCTGGTAACGCTGGCGATAACAAGCCGCACTTTGCGTGCATCGGACATTGCTGATGCGCTGATCTGGATTGAGGCAAACCGCGCGTACGCAACGCAAATTTTTACGGAGTGCAACCCATGATTCACGACCCACAGCACACCATCACAGCGCTTACCGTGCGTCCGCCGTTTGGCTTGTCTGTCACTTTTGCGGACGGAGAAACTTTTCAGGTTGATCTGGGGCCCATGATCAAGGCTTACCCGACTATGCATTTACTTGGTGACGCATCGCTGTTCAAGCAAGCGCGCATCGACGCACGTGGTGGCTATGTGGTCTGGGTGGGTGACGATTAGGAACTCGCCGCTGACAAATTGCGCAACATGGCCGTTGAACAATCTGGCGGCATCGGGCATGAGCGTCTATGGGGCTGGATGGATAAGCATGGCTTGACCCAAGAGCGTGCCGCCTTAGCAGTTGGCGTGTCACGCAGGATGCTCAACTACTACCTGTCCGGTGCAAAGCCCATACCGAAAACCGTCTGGTTGGCCTGCCTGGGGTGGGAGACCACCTGTAAAAAGCCAAGTCGGGCAAAACACATCGTGCGCACCGCTGATCACGTCTGAGCTGCGCATTGCCACGCACGAATGTTCCATGACCACCAAGATCACCGCCAAGAACCGCATTCTGGACGCGGTTCATGAATCCGCTATGGACCTGCATCGACTGGGCTTTATCGACAAGCGCCGGCAGCAGAAACTGGACGCCCTGTGCCTGGATCCGATACCGCCGTATGACAGCACGCAAATCCGCGCATTGCGTGAACACCTCAAGCTCAGCCAGGCCGTGCTGGCCTCGGTGCTAAACACCAGCGCATCGACTCGGGTTTTAGCCAGGATTTATGCCTTGCAACCATTCTGTGTGAATGGCATAAACGCAGATGTTTCAACCAAGAGATACCGCCATGGTCAGCAAAAACACACTTTGTCTCTGGTACGACGGCACCGCGCTGGAAGCCGCGACGTTTTATGCCGCCACCTTCCCCGACAGCGCGCTGGGCGCGGTTAATCGCGCGCCCAGCGACTACCCTGCGGGCAAGCAGGGCGATGTGTTGACGGTGGAGTTCACCGTGGCGGGCATCCCCTGTATTGCCATGAACGGTGGGCCGGGTTGCCCGCATTCGAACGCCTTTTCGTTCCAGATTGCCACCGACGACCAGGCCGAGACCGACCGCCTGTGGAACGCGATCGTCGGCAACGGGGGCCGGGAAAACGCTTGCGGTTGGTGCCAGGACAAGTGGGGCCTGTCGTGGCAGATCACACCACGCGCCATGACGGCCGCCTACACCGACCCCGACCGCGCAGCCGCCAAGCGCGCCTTTGAAGCCATGATGACGATGCGCAAAATCGACATCGCCGCGATCGAAGCCGCCGGCGTGGCCTGGTGGCCGCTGCAGATGGCCCGCGAACTCGACGATGCCATCCTGCACATGCGCACCAACGAACTGGAAATGGGCACCTGGGTGCTCAAGACCAGCGGCGACGCCGCCGCCGTGCTGGCGTCGGACGCCGTGCTGCTGGCCCACAAGGACCACTGGCTGGTGCGCGAGACCATCGGCCTGCTGCGCCGCACGCTGGCCCGTCTGGATGTCTCCTCGCGCAGCTTGTTCGCGCTGATCGAAGAAGGCTCTGCCTTTGCCGGCACGCTGGCTGAGCTGGCCTTCTGCGCCGACCGCGCCTACATGCTGGCCCTGCCGGACGACGCCGACAAGGCGCCCAAGCTGACCCTGAGCGAGATGAACTTTGGCTTCTTCCCGATGGTCAACGACCAGTCGCGCCTGCAGCGCCGCTTCTATGAAGAAGCCGCCCCGATGGAAGCCGCCCGTGGCGCCATCGGCAAGGCGCTGGACGCTGACGCCGCGCTGGCCCTGGGCCTGGTGACCGCCGCCCCGGACGACATCGACTGGGCCGACGAGGTGCGCCTGGCCATGGAAGAGCGCGCCGCCATGTCGCCGGACGCGTTGACCGGCCTGGAAGCCAACCTGCGCTTCAGCCAGAAGGAAAACATGGCCACCCGCATCTTCGGGCGCCTGACCGCCTGGCAGAACTGGATTTTCCAGCGCCCCAACGCCGTCGGCGAAAAGGGTGCGCTGAAGGTCTACGGCAAGGGCGAGAAGGTCGCCTTTGACATGAACCGGGTCTGAGTGAATTGTTGTGCTGCAGGTTTCCCGGTGGAGCCTGCGGCAACCGAAATGGAGTCCACCGTTGATCGTCACCCCCTCAACCGAGCAGGAAACAGCATGAGCAGCATCAACTACAGCGAAAAGATCCCGAACAACATCAACCTGGCCGAAGACCGCACCCTGCAGCGCGCGCTGGAGCAGTGGCAGCCGAACTTCCTGAACTGGTGGGATGACATGGGGCCGGACGGCTCGCAGAACTTCGACGTCTACCTGCGCACTGCCGTCAGCGTGGACCCGCAAGGCTGGGCCCAGTTCGGCCACGTCAAGATGCCCGACTACCGCTGGGGCATTTTCCTGAATCCCGGTGAGCAGGACCGCAAGATCCATTTCGGCGACCACAAGGGCGAGGCCGCCTGGCAGGACGTGCCTGGCGAACACCGTGCCAACCTGCGCCGCATCATCGTGACGCAGGGCGACACCGAGCCGGCGTCGGTCGAGCAGCAGCGCCACCTGGGCCTGACTGCGCCCAGCCAGTACGACCTGCGCAACCTGTTTCAGGTGAACGTGGAAGAAGGCCGCCACCTGTGGGCCATGGTCTATCTGCTGCACAAATACTTCGGCAAAGACGGCCGTGAAGAAGCCGAAGGCCTGCTGGAGCGCAACAGCGGCAACGCCGACAACCCCCGCATCCTGCAGGCGTTCAATGAGAAGACGCCCGACTGGCTGTCGTTCTTCATGTTCACCTACTTCACCGACCGCGACGGCAAGATGCAACTCGCCGCGCTGGCCGAAAGTGGCTTTGACCCCTTGAGCCGAAGCTGCCGCTTCATGCTGACCGAAGAGGCGCACCACCTGTTTGTGGGCGAAACCGGCGTGGGCCGCACGATTGAGGCCACCTGCAATGCCATGGTCAAGGCCGGCATTACCGACCCCTATGACACCGAAGCCATCCGCAAGCTCGGCGTGGTGGACCTGCCGCTGCTGCAGCGCAAGGCCAACTTCCACATGTCGGTGACGCGCGACCTGTTTGGTTCGGAAATTTCGAGCAACGGCGCCGAAGCCTTCAGCTCCGGCCTCAAGGGCCGCTTTAACGAAGCCAAGCTCACGGGCGACGACCACCAACTGCACAACGAAACCTACAGCGTGACCCGCGTGGTCGACGGCAAACTGGTGGATGAAGCCGTGCCGGCCCTGCGCGCCATTAACTGCCGCCTGCTCGACGACTACATGGCCGACTGCCAGGGCGGCATTGACCGCTGGAACAAGACGATCGAGAAGGCCGGCATTAACTTCAAGCTGACCCAGCCCTACAAGGGCTTTAACCGCCGCATCGGTGAGTTTGCCGGCACGCGCATCAGCCCCGATGGCACGCTGCTGTCACAAACCGACTGGGACGCCCAGAAGGGCAACTGGCTGCCCAATGACAGCGACATGGCGTTCATCCACTCGCTGATGCAGCCCTGCCACGAGTCCGGCCAGTACGCCTCGTGGATTGCCCCTCCGCGCGTGGGCATCAACCAGCAGCCGGTGGACTACGAGTACGTGAAGATCGACTGATTCAGGCAGTTACCAGCGACGCCAATTCGACCAGCCCGATGGGCGCGCGCACCTTCCACGGAATCAGGTAGGTGCGTTGGGACAAGCCGCCGGCAATCCGGTCCATTTGAACCTGCTCTCCCCGGAGGCGGGATTTGAGCAGCGGATCGTGCGTGCCGGCGGCGATCACGCTTTTGTTGATCACCCAGGCGAAGGGCTCAATCTTGGCGCGACGCAAATCGTCCTGCAACGCCGCCGCCTGCGACACCGGCGTGGTCTCGGGCAGCGTCACCAGAATAATGCGCGTGTAGGCCGGGTCCTGCAGGCGCATCAGCGGCGTCACCAGCCGTGCAGCGCCCGGCCCGTCGAGTTCGCGCAGCATCTGCCGGTGGTAGGCACCGGTGGCGTCCATCAGGAGCAGCGAATGCCCGGTGGGCGCGGTGTCCAGCACCACAAACGCACTGCGCGCCTCACTCACCGCCCGGGCAAAGGCGTGAAAAACCGCCACCTCTTCGGTGCAGGGCGAGCGCAGGTCTTCCAGCATCAGCGCCTTTTCCTGCGGGTCCAGTTTGGCCCCCTTGGTGGCCATGATCTTGTCGATGTAGCGCTGCGTTTCCACCAGCGGGTCGATGCGGTCCACTTTCAGGCCCGGCAGCTCGCCTGCCAGCGTCACGCTCAGGTGGGCCGCCGGATCGGTGGTACTCAAATGCACCGATTGGCCGCGCTGCACCAGGCCTACCGACAAGGCGGCGGCCACCGTGGTCTTGCCCACGCCGCCCTTGCCCATCACCATGATCAGCCCATGGCCTGCCTTGGCAAGTTCATCGGCCAGCGCATCCAGCCCCTGCCCGTGAGTTTCGGAGTCGGGTGGCAGTTCCTGAACAGCAACGGGCGCAGGCTCCCGCCCCAGCAAGGCACGCAGCGCCGCAACACCCACCGTATCGAAAGCGCGCAGCGGCACCCGGTCTTGCGGCAGAGCCTGCAGGTTCTGCGGCATGGCGCCCAAGGCCTCGGCACCCAACTGCTCCAGAGCGCAGGCAATGCCGTCGTCACGCGCACTGGCTTGAAAGACGCCATTGACCAGCAACCGCTGGTTGTGCAGGCCCAGCGCATGCAGTTCTTCGGAGGTGCGCGCGGCCTCGGCAATGGCTCCCGTCTCCGGGCGCGTAACCAGCACCACCTGGGTCTGGCCCGGGTCACTCAAAGCGGCCAGGGCCGCCTGAAAACGCACCTCCTGCATCTTCAGCCCGGAATGCGGCCCGAGGCAGGAGGCGCCCCGGTCGTTGCCGGCCAGAAAACCGGTCCACGCCTTGGGCAAACTCAAGAGCCGCAGCGTGTGACCGGTGGGCGCTGTGTCAAAAACAAGGTGATCAAAGCCCTGCTGCGGGTCCGACAGCAGCGAGGCGAATTCATCAAACGAGGCAATCTCGGTGGTGCAGGCACCTGAAAGCTGCTCACGCACCGTAGCCCGTTCGGCGTCACTGGCATCCACTGCCATCTGGTCCACCACGCGCTGCCGGTAGGACTCGGCCGCATGGTCGGGGTCGATATTCAAAACCCACAGACCCGGCACCTTGGGCACCGGCGTCGGGGTGTTTTGCAAGGGCACGCCCAGCATCTCGTCCAAATTGGATGCGGCGTCCGTACTCACCAGCAACACCCGCTTGCCGCTGTCTGCCAGAAACAAGGCCGTGGCCGCGGAGATAGACGTTTTGCCGACGCCGCCCTTGCCGGTAAAGAACAGGTGGCGCGCGGGCTTTACCAGCAAGTTCAGCGGTTTGGGTTTGAGCCAGTTTTCAACAGCCTGGTGGGTAGGAATGCCGCCGCTGTGCACGATCTCGCCATCGACCATGACCGCAGGCGTCGCATGGATACCGAGCCGTTCGATCTCGGCGCGATCAGTGATCTTGTGGACCTTCAACTGCAAGTGCGCTTCGCTGGCAACCCGCTCAATCATGCCGGCGGTACTCTGGCATTTGGAACAACCCGGACCCAACACAACAACTTGCATAGAACTCTTTCAGACGTTCAAACGAACAAGTCCCATCGTGGCACAGAGCCGCACCAAGTTGCGTACGAAATGGCACATTGCCGCATGAAATCCTGCGCCGGGTGTCGGCGCGCCGCGCGCCACGCAGGGCGCGCCATGCTCAAGCCGCCCGGCGCAATGGGGATACAGCCGTGCGCAGCGCGCCAAACAAATTCTTCGGGTCGTCAAGTTGCGGGATCAGGGCAATCATTTCGCCCATGTGCAGTTCGCGCGCTGCATCGTGCATAAAGCGCAGTGCGGAGTAGTCTTCCAGCGCAAAACCCACCGAATCGAACACCGTCACCTCGTCTGCGCTCAAACGGCCAGGCTGCTGACCGGCCAGCACCTGCCACAGCTCGGTTACCGGGAAGTCAGCGGGCATTTGCTGGATGTCGCCCTCGACCCGGGACTGCGGTGCGTACTCCACAAAGACGCGACCGCGCGTCAGCACGTCGCGGTGCAGTTCGGTCTTGCCGGGGCAGTCGCCGCCCACGCCGTTGATATGCATGCCCGGCTCGATCATGTCGCCACTCAGAATAGTGGCGTTGGTCTTGTCCGCGGTCACCGTCGTCACGATGTCTGCCCCCCGCACGGCCGCGGCGGTGCTGGCGCAAGGCACCAGCTTCAGGCCCGTGCCCTGCAGGTTGTGCATGAGCTTGGCGGTGGCGGCGGGGTCCACATCAAACAGACGCACTTCCTCGATGCCCAACAGATGCTGGAAGGCAAGCGCCTGAAACTCGCTTTGCGCGCCGTTGCCAATCAGCGCCATGACCCGGCTGTCGGGTCGTGCCAGCGCGCGGGCGGCCAGGGCCGAAGTCGCGGCGGTGCGCAGGGCAGTGGTCAGCGTCAGCTCACTGAGCAACAAGGGTGTACCGGTTTGCACGTCGGCCAGCACACCAAAGGCCATCACCGTGGACAGGCCGGCACGGGTGTTTTTGGGGTGGCCGTTGACATACTTGAAGCTGTACAGCGCGTGGTCCGAGATCGGCATGAGCTCAATCACACCGTCGGCGGAATGGTTGGCCACGCGGGCCGATTTGTCGAACTCGGGCCAGCGCAAAAAGTCGGCGCGGAGGGCATCGGCAATGCCGCCCAGGCATTGCTGCAGGCCCTTGCGCTGGATCAGGCGCACCATTTCGGGCGCACTCAGGAACAGGGTGGCCACGGATGGTTTTTGCGCGGTCAGGGGGTACATGGTTTGTCTCTCAGATTGGAATGGTGTGAACTGAAAGAAGTTTGGCCGGGATTGGCGACAATGAAAATCGCCAAAAATGTGACAATACGGCCAACTATTAGCGTTATGTCAGCAACTTTTATCAAAATGGCAAGTCCTCATGGATGAAATCGACCAAAGTCTGATTGCCCTGTTGCGCCAGAACGCCCGCATGAACGTGGCGGACCTGGCGCAGAAACTCAAGGTTTCGCGGGGCACGGTGAGCAACCGCATCCGCAAACTGGAGGACTCCGGCGTGATTCAGGGCTTCACCGTCAAGCTGCGGCCCGACTCCGAGCCGGATGTCATCCGCGCCTGGATGGGCGTGCTGGTGGAAGGCAACCAGACCCGGCTGGTCACCGCCAGCTTGCTGGGCGAACCCGGCGTGGCTGCGCTGCACGACACCAACGGGCGCTGGGACCTGCTGGCCGAAATCGAGGCGCGCTCCATGGCCGACCTGTCCAAAATTCTGGAGCGCATCCGCCTGATCAAAGGCATCCGCAGCACCGAAACCAACATCCACCTCGCAACCTACCGCTAGCGCCAGCCCCCTCCTCCGGCTCACCCAGGGCAGCGTGTTACGCTCCCCAAGAGGCATCGATCAGCCCCCTTTCTTTCACACCATGCTGCAATACGTCACCATTCCCGTTACCCCTTTTCAACAGAACTGTTCTCTGGTGTTTTGCGACCAGACCCAGCGCGCCGCCGTGGTGGACCCGGGCGGCGACTTGCCGAAGGTTTTGGCTGAAGTGAAGCGCCTGAACCTGACGCTGGAACAAATCTGGCTGACCCACGCCCACATTGACCATGCCGGCGGCACGGCCGAGCTGGCCAAGCAGTTGTCGCTACCTATCATTGGGCCGCACACCGGCGACCAGTTCTGGATTGACGGGCTGGCGCAGCAAAGCAAGATGTTCGGCTTTCCGCCGGCTGAAGCCTTTACCCCGACGCGCTGGCTGGTCGATGGCGACACGGTCACGCTGGGCAACAGCAGCGTGCAGGTGCGCCACTGCCCCGGACATACGCCCGGTCATGTGGTGTTCTATTCGGCAGAGGCCAAGCGCGCGTTTGTGGGCGATGTGCTATTTGCCGGTTCCATCGGTCGCACCGACTTTCCACAAGGCGACCATGACGCCCTGATCGCCAGCATCCGGACCCGGCTCTGGCCGATGGGCGACGACACGGTATTCATCCCCGGCCACGGCCCCGAAAGCACCTTCGGCCGCGAGCGCCGCAGCAACCCATACGTCGCAGATTAGTTTCGCCGCCACACGCAGTGGGCAGCCTTGGGGGCTAGCCCTTTTGCGTAGGGAAAATGCCGCGCTCCGTGACCACAAAGTCCATGGCCCGGTCAAAGGCCTGCGGGCGAATCGTCTCCACCCGCGATAACTCGTAGGCCACGCCAATCGTCAGGGGCGGCGGCGTGATGTGGGCCAGGGTGCGGTCGTAAAAGCCCCCGCCATAGCCCAAGCGGAAACCGGCTGCGTCAAAACCCACCGGCGGCATGATGAGCGCTTGCGGCACCACCACGGCTGTACCGTCGGGCACCGGAATGTCGTACACGCCCGTGGTCATGGCCACACCGGGCCACCACTGCCGAAACTGCAGCGGCTCACCCTTCTTCACCACCTCGGGCAAGGCGGACATGGTGCCCAGGGTCCGGAAATGCTGCATCGCAAAGCGCGGATCAAATTCGCCCTGAAACGGCCAGTAAATGCCTACCGTCAGGCCGGCCAGTTGCGGAAAACCATCAATCAAATGGCGCGTAATGGCGGCATTCCAATGCGTGCGGTCGGCGTCCGACACCGCCTGCCTTTTAGCCAGCAGCTCCTTGCGCAGCGCTGCCTTCCAGGCCCGTGTCTCGTCGCCCATGTCAGATGCCCGGCAGTTCCGCGTCGCGCTGTGGCGCTGCCACGCCGAGGTGGCGGTAGGCAGCCAGCGTGGCAATCCGCCCGCGCGGCGTGCGCTGCAAAAAACCCTGCTGAATCAGGTAGGGCTCAATCACGTCTTCAATGGTTTCGCGCTCTTCGCCAATGCTGGCGGCAATGTTGTCCAGCCCCACCGGGCCGCCGTCAAAGCGGTGAATCACCGCCTCCAGCAGCTTGCGGTCCATCAAATCAAAGCCCTGCGGGTCGACGTCGAGCATGGCCAGCGCCCGGTTGGCAATGTCCAGCGTGATGGTGCCGCTGCCCTTGACGTCGGCATAGTCGCGCACCCGGCGCAGCAGGCGGTTGGCAATGCGCGGCGTGCCGCGCGAGCGCCGGGCAATCTCGAAACCGCCCGCCTCTTCCATCGGCACATTGAGCAGGCCGGCGCTGCGCGTCACGATGCGTTGCAGTTCCTGCGCGGTATAAAACTCGAGCCGGGCGACGATGCCAAAGCGGTCGCGCAGCGGGTTGGTCAGCATGCCGGCGCGGGTGGTGGCGCCGACCAGCGTGAAGGGCTGCAGGTCGAGCTTGATGGACCGCGCCGCCGGGCCTTCACCGATCATGATGTCAATCTTGTAGTCCTCCAGCGCGGGGTACAGGATTTCCTCCACCACCGGCGACAGGCGGTGGATTTCATCAATAAACAGAACGTCGTTTCTTTCCAGATTGGTCAGCAAGGCTGCCAGGTCTTTGGGCTTTTCCAGCACCGGGCCGCTGGTCTGGCGCAAGTTGACGCCGAGTTCGTGGGCAATGATGTGGCTCAGCGTGGTCTTGCCAAGCCCCGGGGGCCCGAACAGCAGCACATGGTCCAGCGCCTCGGAACGCATCTTGGCGGCCCCGATAAAGATTTCCAGTTGCTCGCGCACCTTGGCCTGGCCCACGTATTCGTCCAGCAACTTGGGGCGCAGGGCCCGCTCAATCGCTTCTTCCTGGGGGGAAGTCGGGCCGGCCGACACCATGCGCAAGGGCGGTGCAGCGGAAAAATCGTCGGTCTGGATGCTCACGGAATCATTCGCAAAAAGTGGGGTTCTGGGCGTTTGACTCACTATAGCGCGTGGCGCAGCGCCCCTGCGGCCGATTCAAGTTATGCCCGCTTTGCGCCGATACTGTCCACAAGCGCCACCAGATGCCGACATGAGACCCATGTTCCAAACGCCATGAAAACAAAGACCCGCACCTCTATTCGCCTGCAGTCCGCATTGAACCTGCTGTTTGCCAGTGCCCTGCTGCTGGGTCTGTGGGCCACAGGACAGGCCCGCGCCGAAGAAAAGCAGGAACTGATCGAGATGCCGATCAACAAAAAACTCAAGCTGGAAGTTCCCGCCGCTGCCTCCGGTGCGGTGACGCCGGCCGCAAAGCCTGCCGCCGCCGGGGCTGCACACGGTGAGCATGCTGCAACACCCTCTACGCCAGGCGCCAAACCGGCTGCCCATTCCGCGCCTGCCGCGCCGGCAACCCCGGCACCCCCGGCACCCAGCGAAACGGTGCAACAACTGCGCAATGCCATTTCCAGCATTGGCGCGCCCACCAAGAATGCCACCGAGGCCTCCAAACGGGTCACCCTGACCAATACCGGCTCCAGCAAGACCGCATCCGGTCACAGTAGCGCGCCGTCCGATAGCCGCCAGGCCATCCGCGCCCGCGCATTGGCGCTGGCCAATGGCATGAAGCCGGGTGCCGAACATATGGCAGCCGTGGGCGAACACGGTGGCGAGGTGCACTGGTCCTATGAAGGCGAAAACGGCCCGCAGAACTGGGGCAAGCTCAAGCCCGAATTCAACCTGTGCGCGATCGGCAAGCGCCAGTCCCCGATTGCCATTCGCGACGACTTCACCCTGTTAGGCCCGGCCGAGCCGATCCGCTTTATCTACACCCCGAGCCGGGGCAGTGTGGTGAACAACGGCCACACGATTCAGGTGGACCTGGAAGGGCAAAACAGCATCATCGTGCGCGGCTCCGAGTACAAGCTGCTGCAGTTCCACTTCCATACACCGTCCGAGGAAATGGTCAACTCCAAGCGCTCCGCCATGGTGGCGCACCTGGTGCACAAGAACGATGCCGGGCAACTGGCGGTGGTCGCGGTGCTGATGGAGACGGGCGAACCGAATCCGATGATCGAGACCGTCTGGACCTACCTGCCGCTGGACACCAGCGACCGCGTCAGCGTGCCCGAAGGCCTGATTGACATGAACAAATTGCTGCCGCCCGACCAGCGTTACTACCAGTTCATCGGATCGCTGACCACGCCACCGTGCACTGAAGGTGTGTTGTGGATGGTGCTGAAGCAGCCATTGCGCATCAGCCAAGCCCAGTTCAGGGTGTTTACCCAACTTTTTCCCCACAACGCGCGGCCGGTGCAGGCAGTGAATGCGCGCCCGGTGCGCGAGGCCCAGTAAGGGTCGAGGGAGCGCCGCGCGCCTATTTGGCCAGCGCGCGCAAAGCCAGCTTGATGCCGTCGCTCACGCCCACATCGGCAGGCAAGGCTTTCAAGGCGGCTGCCGCTTCCTTGTCGCTGTAACCCAGCGCCAGCAGCGCTTGCAGAATGTCGGCCTGTGCGCCACTGCTGGCGCCCAAGGGCGCCCCCATGTCGGCCCCCAACTTGCCCTTCAGTTCCAGCAGCAGGCGCTCGGCCGTTTTCTTTCCAATGCCCGGCACCTTGATCAGGCGTCCAGCTTCCTGCAGTGTGACGGCCTGGGCCAGATCGGCCACGCCCATGCCGGACAGCACCGACAGCGCCGTGCGCGGGCCCACCCCCGAAATCTTGATCAGTTCACGAAAGGCTTCGCGCTCGGTGGCAGTGCCAAAGCCATACAGAATCTGCGCGTCTTCACGCACCACGAAGTGGGTCAGCAGCGAGACCCGTTCGCCCGCGGCCGGCAGGTTGTAGAAGGTGCTCATCGGCACCTGCACCTCGTAACCGACGCCACCACAGTCCACCAGCACCTGGGGCGGGTTTTTGTCGCTGAGAATGCCGGTGAGCTTGCCTATCATTTTTTGCCTATCATGGGAGGTTACGGGTTCCTGCGTGGGGGCCTACTGCCGCAAGGAATTATCAGCTTGATTCTCAGACACCTGTTCAGCCCGCTGAACAACACCCGCCTCTCACATTTGTGTGGCCCCACCGACGAACATTTGCGCACGATTGAGCTAGCGCTGGAGGTGCGCATTGCCCACCGCCACGAGCAGTTCAAGGTCGAAGGCCCCAAGGCCAAAGCCCAGCGTGCCATGGACATGCTGCAGGCGCTCTATGAAATGGCGGCGCGCCCGATTGCCCCCGCCACGGTGCAGCTCATGCTGTCCGGTGACGGCTCGGCCGACGCCACCGGCGGTCCAGCGCTGTCCACGCGCCGCGCCGACCTCAAGCCGCGCACCCAGAACCAGGCGCTCTACCTCGACAACATTGCCGAGTTCGATGTGACCTTTGGCATTGGCCCGGCCGGTACCGGCAAAACCTATTTGGCCGTGGCCGCTGCCGTTGACGCATTGCAGCGCAGCGCCGTGCAACGCATTGTGCTGACCCGCCCGGCGGTCGAAGCCGGCGAGCGACTGGGCTTTTTGCCGGGCGACCTGAACCAGAAGGTTGACCCCTACCTGCGCCCGTTGTACGACGCGCTGTACGACCTGATGGGCTACGACCAGGTGCACAAGGCGTTTGAGCGCCAGGCGCTGGAGATTGCGCCACTGGCCTTTATGCGCGGGCGCACGCTGAACAACGCCTTTGTGATTCTGGATGAGGCGCAAAACACCACGCCCGAACAGATGAAGATGTTCCTGACCCGCGTCGGTTTTGGCACCAAGACGGTGATCACCGGCGACCTGACGCAGATCGATTTGCCAAAGTCCCAGATCAGCGGGCTGGTGGAAGCCGAACGCATTCTGCGGCGCGTGCCCGGCATTGCCATTACGCGGCTGACCAGTGCCGACATCGTGCGGCACCCGCTGGTGGCCCGCATTGTGGACGCCTATGAGGCGGCGCGCCTGAGCGATGCGGCCGCCCCCGCAGCGCCGGAATCCGAAGCCGAAGCGCCCCGCGCCGGCTTACCCAAAACCCGTAGCCCCAAGGTCCGCTGATGTTGCACGCCCTGTCCCTTTCCCTGCAGTTCGGCCCCATTCCCTACGCCGCACGCCACCGCGCCGCGCTGCCGCGCCATAAGGTTATCCGCTGGATTCGCCATGCACTGGAGTCCGACGCGGAAATGACCGTGCGGATTGTGGATGCCGAAGAAGGCCAGACACTGAACCGCGATTTCCGCAAAAAGGACTACGCCACCAACGTGCTGACCTTTGACTACACCGGTGCCCCGCTGGTCACAGCCGATCTGGTGCTGTGCGCGCCCGTGGTGGCCAAAGAAGCCAAGGAACAGGGCAAGACCCTGCAGGAGCACTACGCCCACCTGATCGTGCATGGTGCCCTGCACGCGCAGGGCTGGGACCATGAAACCTCGAAGGCCGATGCCGAGGAAATGGAGGCGCGCGAGGTTGCAATTCTGGCCGGCCTGGGCTTCAAGAATCCGTATTGAAGCGTCAAACCCGCCCAACCCCATGACACCGCACCCGGCACGCTGCAAACCCTGGAACCAGCCAGGCAAAGGCGTGACGATCTTCCTAACGGGCTGGCTGCTTTTCGGCCTTGGAACGCTAGCGCAGGCGGCACCCGCCGATGACGCCACCCAGACGCCCCCAGCCATCGCCCTGCTGCTGCAACAAGCCGTGCAGGATGAGCAAAACCCGGACGCCTACGAGGGCCTGTGGCAGGCCGCCAACCGCTACTGCGCGGCCTCGCGTTTGGGCAATACCGAAGCACAGTTCCGCCTCGGCATGTTGTTCGCGTTTGGGCGCGGCGTGCCTGAAAGCCAGGAAATGGCAGCGTCCCTGTTTTCTCTGGCATCGGCGCAAGGCCATGCCGAGGCGCACAGCATGCTGGAAACCATTCGCATGACCAGCGAGGTGCTGCCCCGCTGCGTGATGGAAGAAGTAGCGCCACCCCGCGCGCCCCGCCCACCAACGGTAGCGGCCACCGTAGTAGCGGGCATCGACAAACACCTGGACGGCCTGCCGAAAAACCGCCGCTGGATCGTGGACTTGGTGGGCACCCAGGCCCGCTGGAATGCGGTGGATCCGCGCCTTATCCTGAGCATCATTGCGGCCGAGTCCAACTTTGAAACCACCGCCACCTCGGCCAAATCGGCCCAGGGGCTGATGCAACTCATTCCGGAAACGGCCGAGCGTTTCAACGTGCTAAACGCCTACAACGCCACGCAAAACATCCGTGCCGGCCTGAGCTATGTGCGCTGGCTGCTGTCGTATTACCAGGGCGATGTGAAGCTGGCGCTGGCCGCCTATAACGCAGGCGAAGGCAACGTGGACAAATACAAAGGCGTACCGCCCTTCAAGGAAACCCGCCAGTACGTGCAAAAAGTCTTGGCCCTGTACGGCCGCGCCACCCATCCGTTTGACAACAAGGCCGGGCGCGTCTCACCCATGCTCGGGCGGATCGTCAACTAATACCGAATGACCTGCGTCAGTGCGGGTCGGACGGCATCGGCTCCACCCGCATCGGGATGGTGACGGGCCCGTCATTCACCAGTTCCACCGCCATTTCGGTCGCAAAACGGCCGGTCTGCACGATCGGGTGCGCAGCGCGCGCCTGCGCCACAAAGTAATCAAACAGCTCCCGCCCCAGCGCAGGGGCTGCGGCATTGGTAAAGCTCGGGCGGTTACCGCCTTTGAGGTCGGCTGCTAGCGTGAACTGGCTCACGATCAGCAGCCCGCCTTGGGTGCCCTGCCCATCCACATCCTGCAGGCTGAGGTTCATTTTGCCCTGTGCGTCGCTGAACACCCGCAGTTTGAGCAGCTTGGTCAGCAGCTTGTCGGCCTCGACCCTGGTGTCGCCCTGCTCGGCGCACACCAGCACCAGAAAGCCCCGGCCGATTTCACCGACGATTTCAGCTTCTACCGTGACTTTGGCGCGGCTGACGCGCTGAACCAGGGCCAGCATCGTGCGCGGCTCAGGCCAGGGTTACGCGGGCAAACTTGCGCTTGCCCACTTGCAGCACATAGGTGCCGGCACCCAGCTTGAGGCCTTTGTCGCTCACCACATTGCTGTCAATGCGCACGCCGCCGCCATCGATCAGGCGATTGCCTTCGCCGCTGGATGTGGCCAGCCCGGCCGATTTGAGCAAGGCACCAATGCCCACAGCCGCGCCGCCTTCGCCCAGCGGCAGGCTGATTTCCGTAATTTCATCCGGAATGCCGCCCTTGCTGCGGTTGATGAAGTCCTGCTCGGCAGCTTCGGCAGCAGCAACGGAGTGGAAGCGGGCCGTGATTTCCTTGGCCAGCGCCACCTTGGCGTCCTTGGGGTTGCGTCCGGCTTCGACCTCGGCCTTCAGCGCCGCGATGGCGGCTTCGCTCTGGAAGCTCAGGAGCGTGTACCACTTCCACATCAGCACGTCGGAGATGGAGAGCACCTTGGCAAACATGGTGTTGGGCTCTTCGGAAATACCGATGTAGTTGTTCTTGCTCTTGGACATTTTGTCCACGCCATCGGTGCCTTCCAGCAGTGGCATGGTCAGAATGCACTGTGGTTCCTGGCCGTATTCGGCCTGCAAGTGGCGGCCCATCAGCAGGTTGAATTTCTGGTCGGTGCCGCCCAGTTCCAGGTCGCTCTTGAGGGCCACGGAGTCATAACCCTGCATCAGCGGGTACAGGAACTCGTGCACGGCAATCGGCGTGCCGGCCTTGAAGCGGTCGTGAAAGTCGTTGCGCTCCATCATGCGCGCCACGGTGTAACGCGAAGCCAGTTGAATCATGCCGCGCGCACCCAGCGGGTCGCTCCATTCACTGTTGTAGCGAATCTCGGTCTTGGCTGGGTCCAGCACCAGGCTGGCCTGCTTGTAATAGGTTTCCGCGTTGACCTTGATCTGTTCGGCGGTCAGGGGCGGGCGGGTGCTGTTGCGCCCGCTGGGGTCGCCAATCATGCTGGTGAAGTCACCGATCAAAAAGATCACGGTGTGCCCCAAATCCTGCAACTGGCGCATCTTGTTGAGCACCACCGTGTGGCCGATGTGGATGTCAGGCGCTGTCGGGTCCAGCCCGAGTTTGATGCGCAGCGGCGTGCCGGTGGCTTCCGAGCGGACCAGCTTCTTGACCCACTCGTCTTGCGGGATCAACTCTTCGCAACCCCGCAGGGTCACGGCCAGCGCCTCGCGGACACCGTCACTTACAACATTATTAAGACTTGAGGCTTGATTCATAAGGGTTTTTTCGGCCTTCCGGGCACCATGTGGCCGGTATACTGCGGGGTTGTTCCTGCGAAGCGCAAGGAACCTGCGGCTGGATTTTAGTCGCCCCCGACCCGCCCTCCCCAGGAGCACCGAATTTGAAAAGCGCCATTGAACGCACCGCTGAAGAGTTGTTGGCCCGCGCCAGAGCATTGGCTACCCACCACCCCAAGCGCATCCTTGCAGCGGTTGCTGCCCTTCTGCTCACCGGCACCGGTTTCACCTACGCAGTCGCCAATCTGGCTCCCGACGCGTCCAGTCTGCCGGTGCGCAACATTACCGAAGCCCTGCCGCTGCCCGACCTCGGCCAACAAGCCGCAGCGCTCGACACCCTGCCGCTCACCCTGTATCGCTCGGAGGTCACCCGCTCCACCGATACCGCCGAAACCCTGCTGCGCCGCCTGGGTGTTTTTGACCCGCAAGCGGCCGCGTTTTTGCGCGCCAATCCGGTGGTGCAAAAGAACCTGCTGGGGCGCGCCGGTCGCGCCGTCACAGCGGAAGCGCAGGGCAACAATGCGCTGCTGAAGTTGCAGGCCCGCTGGAGCCCGGACGACGACGGCACATTTAAGCGCTTGACGGTTGAAAAGTCGGCTGACGGCTTCGCCGCCCGCATTGACACCCTGCCACTGGTGGCTACCACCCGCATGGCCAGTGGCTCCATCACATCCACCCTGTTTGCCGCAACCGACGAAGCGCGCATTCCCGACTCGGTAGCCACCCAGTTGGCCGAAATTTTCTCGGGTGACATCGACTTTCACCGTTCCCTGCGCAAGGGCGACCGGTTTTCGGTGGTGTATGAAACACTCGAAGGCGATGGCGAGCCGCTGCGTGCCGGGCGCGTCCTTAGCACCGAATTCGTCAATGCCGGCAAGAGCCACCAGGCCCTGTGGTTTCAGGAACCCGGCTCGGCCAATGCCTCAGCCCGCAAGGGCGGCTACTACACGCTGGCCGGCGAGAGCCTGAAGCGCGCGTTTCTAGCGTCGCCCATGGAGTTCTCGCGCATCACCAGCGGCTTCAAGATGCGTTTCCACCCGATCCTGCAAACCTGGCGCGCGCACCTGGGCGTGGATTACGCCGCCCCCACCGGCACACCGGTACGCAGCGTGGGCGATGGTGTGGTCGAATTTGCCGGTCGCCAAAACGGCTTTGGCAATGTGGTCAAGATCCGGCACCAAGGCCAGACCAGCACGGTCTACGCCCACCTGAGCAAAATTCTGGTCCGCGTGGGACAGTCGGTAGCGCAGGGCCAAAACGTCGGTCAAGTCGGCACCACCGGCATGTCCACCGGACCGCATCTGCATTTTGAATACCGCGTGAACGGCCAATACCGCGACCCGCAAGCTGTAGCCCGCCGCAACGAGACCGTGCCCCTATCCGCTGCGGTTAAGCCCCAGTTCGACAAGGCCGCGCAACAGGCGCGCGAGACCTTGGCTGCCGCCAGCCAGATGCAGTTCAGCCGCGTCGAATAAGCCGCGGCACCCAGGCTTCCCCCTTTGTCAGAGCTGTACCTTGGCCTGATGTCCGGCACGTCGTTGGACGGGGTGGACGGCGTGCTGGCCGATTTTTCTCAAGCGTCTCCACGCGTTCTGGGTCACGCCAGCCACCCGTTTCCCGACAGCCTGAAGCAGGAACTGCTGGCCCTGAACAGCCCCGGCCCTGATGAACTGCACCGGGCTGCACTGGCCGCCAATGCGCTGGTGCGGGTCTACGCAGCGGTCGTTGCCGAATTACTGCAGTCCACCAAGCTCGCCCCGCAAGCTGTTCGCGCGCTGGGCGCACACGGACAGACCGTGCGCCATCGCCCGCAGATGTTCGATGGCACCGGCTACACCCTGCAACTTAATCAGCCTGCGCTGTTGGCCGAACTTACCGGAATCCCGGTGGTGGCCGATTTCCGCAGCCGCGATGTGGCGGCGGGCGGCCAGGGCGCTCCGCTGGTCCCACCGTTTCACCAGGCGATGTTTGGCCATCTGGCGGGCACCACCTGCGTACTCAACGTGGGCGGGATTTCCAACATCACGGTGCTGAACCCCGAAGCGAAGCAAGACCTGCTGGGCTTTGACTGCGGCCCCGGAAACGCGTTGATGGACGCCTGGTGCCTGCAGCACACCGGCGCAGCCTATGACGACCGGGGACGCTGGGCGGCACAAGGCCAGGTGCACGCAGATTTGCTGCAGCTCCTGCTGGATGAACCGTTTTTTGCCGCCGCCCCCCCCAAAAGCACCGGACGCGATTTATTCAACGGGCCTTGGCTGCAAGCCAAGTTAGCGGGCTTTGGTGAAGTGTCTGCGGTGGATGTGCAGGCGACGCTAACCGAGCTGACCGCCCGGAGCTGTGCCGACTGCGTGCGGCGTTTTGCACCCGGCGCTTCTCGCTTGCTGGTCTGTGGCGGCGGTGCGCTCAATCATCACCTGATGGACCGCCTTTCCGCCCTGTTGCCCGGGCGTGCCGTGTCAGGCACCGATGCCCACGGCGTACCTGCCATGCAAGTCGAGGCTCTGGCTTTTGCCTGGCTGGCCCGGCAGTGCGTCCTGGGTCAAACCGCCAGCCTGAAAAGCGTTACGGGCGCCCGAGGCGCCCGCATTCTGGGTGCTATCTACCAGAGTTAGACCGAGAACGAAGATCCGCAACCGCAGGTGGTCGTGGCGTTGGGGTTCTTGATGACGAACTGGGCGCCTTGCAGGTCTTCCTTGTAGTCGATTTCCGCGCCGAGCAAGTACTGGTAGCTCATAGCGTCGATCAGCAGGGAGACACCGTTCTTGCTCATGGTGGTGTCGTCTTCGTTGGTGATTTCGTCGAAGGTGAAGCCGTACTGGAAGCCGGAGCAGCCGCCACCTTGCACGAACACGCGCAGTTTCAAATCGGGGTTGCCCTCTTCGGCAATCAGGTCAGCCACCTTGGCGGCGGCGCTGTCGGTAAACAGGATGGGGGCGGGCATTTCTGTCTGAATATTTTCAGCAACGGCGCTCATGAAAACTCCTAGCTAGTCGGGGTGCGTTTGCGGGATAGGTTTGGGATGTCCCAATAGTACACAAAAAAACTCGGGAATTCACCTACAGGTTGTTTGCCGCTAACGTCAGTGTGGGCTTTGCCTCACCTTCCAGCAGCGGACGCAGTTGGCCGGTGATCAGCGCGCCTTGGTGCATTTCCAGCGCGGTGTATTGCACATCGCCCTCAATCCGGGCCTTGGGCTGCAGTTCGAGCAGGTTTTGCGCATGCACCGGCCCTTTCACTTGGCCGTTAATGATGATGTGGTCGGCCATCACCGAACCGTGCACCACCGCCGCATCGGAAATCACCAGCAGGCTGGGCTGGCTCTCATCCGCATGGACATCGCCCTTCACTTCACCGTCAATCCGCATGCCATCGGTAAAGGTCACGTTACCGGCAATGCGACTGCCCTCGGCGATCAGGCTCTTGATGGGCGGTTGCTTCTTCTTGTTGAACATCGGTCACCTCTTGATTTAGTTATTGCAGCTTCAACGACTGCGTGGCCCGGACCGCAGTGCCTTCCAGCACCTTGGCCACCACGCTCCGGATGACGACTTGCGCCGGCACCTCAAACACACCTTGCAAACGCCCGTATTGCTTGAACGACAAGACCTGAGCGCCATTGGCCAGTGTCCCTGTCCAGGGCTTGCCATTCAGTTGCCCGCTGAACGTCAGTTCCAGCCGGCCATTGAATTCGGCCGCGTTCTTGCTGGCCTGAATCACCAGCACCTGCCACTTCAAGTCCTTGCCATTTACCAGGTCAGCCTGCAGCCCCCGGATCGCTACGCCCTCCACCCCGCTAGAGGGAATGAGCCGCTCGAAAAAGCCCAAATCGTCGCGCAAGGTCTGGTTTTCGGCTTGCAACTGCTTGACCTGGGATGCCAGTTTTTCCTCAGAAGCCTTGCCCAGACTGACCAGCGTGTCGGCCGTATTGGCCACCGACTGGGCCTTGTCGCGTGCCACCTTGACCTGCTCCAGTTCGGCGTGCAGCGATTCCAGTTCGGCGCGGACATGCTGCAATTCTTCTTTGGTGCCCCGGTCGAGCCCGGCGATGTCCTTGCCCAACTCGAAGGCCCACAAGGCAATCGCCGCGCAAAAACCCAGCACGATGGCCGCCACCGCCCAGCGAACCGGCCACGGCATAGCGCTGCGCACCGCCATGCGGGGCGCGCTGATGGTCAGCCGGCGGCGAAGGAGGCGCAATCTCATGGAGGGCGCAGTCTAGCAGGCAGCATGAAAAAAGCCGCTGGAATTTGCATTCCAGCGGCTTTTGGCAATTTGCCAGTGGCAAGCGTAAAGCTTAGCGCTTGGAGAACTGCTTACGACGACGGGCGCCGTGGAAGCCGACCTTCTTACGTTCCACTTCGCGTGCGTCACGGGTCACGAAGCCAGCCTGGCTCAAGACGGACTTGAGGCTTGCGTCGTAATCGATCAGAGCGCGGGTAATGCCGTGGCGGGTAGCGCCAGCCTGGCCGGATTCACCGCCGCCAGCCACATTGACCATGATGTCAAAGGACTCGCCGTGGTTAGTCAACAGCAGGGGTTGCTTGCAGATCATGATGGAGGTTTGACGACCGAAGAAAGCTTCGATGTCCTTGCCATTCACGGTGATCTTGCCAGAGCCTTTTTTCAGAAACACGCGGGCGACGCTGGATTTGCGACGGCCGGTGCCATTGTTCCATTCACCAATCATCTAGAGCTCCTTAGATTTCCAACACTTTGGGTTGCTGGGCAGTGTGGGGGTGCTCAGCACCGCCGTACACCTTGAGCTTCTTGATCATGGCGTAGCCCAGGGGACCCTTGGGCAGCATGCCCTTGACGGCTTTTTCCAAAGCGCGGCCGGGGTGCTTGGCTTGCATGTCGCGGAAGTTGGTGGCTGTGATACCGCCGGGATAGCCCGAGTGACGGTAGTACACCTTGTCCAGGGACTTGGCACCTGTGACGCGCAGCTGGGCTGCGTTGATGATGACGATGAAGTCACCGGTATCGACGTGAGGCGTGTAAATGGCCTTGTGTTTGCCGCGCAAACGGAGAGCAACTTCGCTGGCTACTCGTCCGAGGACCTTATCGGTCGCGTCAATCACAAACCACTCGTGCACGACCTCAGCGGGTTTTGCGCTGAAAGTAGACATGAGAAATTCCTAATGGAGTTGGTTTGGCGGGTTCTTTTCCACGGTCGGTGTTCCTTCTTGTACTCTCGGCTTGCGCCTCGGGCGGGGAATCTCTTAGGTGGGATTTGCAGCGGCGCGGGGCTTTTGCAGCTTCGCCGCGGAACCACAAATTCGCTGCGAAGCCCGCCATTATATGAAAGTTGATCAGGTTTTGGGGAACTTTCTGAGCGAAAGGGTTACCATCCAGCCATGTTCAGTTACCGCCACGCCTTCCACGCAGGCAACCACGCCGATGTGCTCAAGCACATCGTTTTGCTGGCTGTCATGCGCTACATGACCCAAAAAGACACGGCGCTCAACGTGTTTGACACCCACGCCGGTGCCGGCTTGTACCGCCTCGACGGCGACTACGCCAAGACGAGTGCCGAAGCCTCCGAAGGCTTTTTGAAGCTGGTCGCCAGCAAGCCGGAGCCAGGTTTTGCACCCGCCATTCAGGACTACATCGAAATGGTGGCAGGCTTCAATGCGGGCGGCACCTGGAGCGTGTACCCGGGCTCGCCCTTCATCATCCAGAGCCTGTTGCACGGCCGCGACAAGCTCAAGCTGTACGAACTGCACCCGACCGATACCAAGACGCTCACCGCCAATATCGCCCAGTTGGAGGCCGGTCGCCAGGTCACCATCCTGCGGGAAGACGGCTTTGAAGGACTCAAAAAGTTCTTGCCCCCGCCCTCGCGCCGCGCCCTGGTGCTGTGCGACCCGAGCTACGAAGTCAAGAACGATTACGCGCGGGTGCAAGCCATGGTGGTCGACGCCATGCAGCGCTTCAGCACCGGAACCTACGCGGTGTGGTACCCGATCATTCCGCGCCCGGAAGCGCATGACGTGCCGAAAAAGCTCAAAACCCTGGCCACCAAGTCGGGCAAGAGTTGGCTGGGCGTCACGCTAACGGTCAAGAACAGCAAGCTGACCCAGGACGCGGAAGGCGAAGTGGTGCGCCCCGGCCTGCCAGCCAGTGGCATGTTCCTGATCAACCCGCCGCACACCCTCAAGGCCCTGCTCAAAGACGCCATGCCGCAACTGGTCAAGGCCCTCGGGCAGGACCAGCACGCCGCCTTCACCCTGGAAAGCGGCGGCTAGTCGCCCTTTAGGCGGCGAGCGCCTGGGGCTTTTGCACCGGCGTCAGACCCAGCACCGAGCACAGCGACAACACCGGCGTGCACTGGTTCATGGTGTAGAAGTGCAGCGAGGGCACGCCGCCGTCCAGCAGGCGGCTGCACATATCCGCCACCACCTCCAAGCCAAAGGCACGAATCGAGGCCAGATCGTCGCCATAGCTTTGCAGGCGCAGGCGGATCCAGCGCGGGATTTCGGCACCGCAACTGTCCGAGAAACGCATCAGTTGCGTGGCGTTGGTAATCGGCATGATGCCGGGGATGATCGGAATCTCGACGCCCCGTGCCGCCACTTCGTCGCGGAAACGGAAGTAGGAGTCCGCATTGAAAAAGTACTGCGTAAGTGCCGAATTGGCACCGGCATGGGCCTTGGTCACAAAGGCTTCGAGGTCGGCCGCAGGCGACTTGGCCTGGGGGTGCACTTCCGGATAGGCCGCCACTTCAATAGAGAAATAGTCGCCGGTTTCCTCGCGGATGAATCGCACCAGATCGCTGCCATGGGCCAGGTCACCGGCCACACCGTAACCACTGGGCAAATCACCGCGCAAAGCAACGATGCGCTTCACATCCATGGCCTTGAGTTGGGCCAGTTGCTCGCGAATTGACGCCTTGGTGGCACCAATGCAAGACAGGTGCGAGGCCGCTGCGGTGCCTTCGGCCACCATTTCACGCAGGGTGCTGAAGGTGCCTTCCTGCGTGGTGCCACCGGCACCAAAGGTCACCGAGCAGAACTCGGGCTGCAGCACATAAAGATCGCGGCGAATGCCGGCCATCTTGGCTGCGACTTCGGCGTTTTTGGCCGGGAAAAATTCCAGGCTCAGAGGAACGCGTTGCTTATGGGACATGGATTGCTCCTCAACCAGACTGCGCCGCACACGGCAGCACAGGCTTTTCACTTCGCCAGATTCTTGGCGCAAATAAAGAATTCGCGGTTGCCGTCGCCACCTTCAATCGGCGAGTCGAACCACGCGGTCACCGTCAGTCCCAGATCGGCGCAGGCTTCACGCAGGCGCTTCTCCACGATGAGGTACATAGCTGGATCTTTGACGATGCCGCCCTTGCCGACCTGGCCGGGCTGCAGTTCAAACTGGGGTTTCACCAGGGTCAGCAGCGTGCCACCGGCCTTCAGCAAGGGCACCACCGCAGGCAGCACCAGGGTCTGGGAGATGAAAGACAGGTCGGCCACGATAAGGTCGAACTCCGGAGCAAATTCCGATTCGGTCTCTGCCGCATCGTCTGCTTCCGGTGCTTCGTCCTCGTCGACTTCAAACACACCGTCTTCGCCCGTGCTGTCCTCATAGGCCTGAACCAAATCGTCGGCCGTGAGCGCACGCGCATTCACCTTTTCCACACACAGCACCCGTGGATCGCTGCGCAGTTTGGGGTGCAGTTGTGCACTGCCCACGTCTACGCCGACCACCGACAAGGCTCCTTGCTGCAACAGGCAGTCGGTAAAACCGCCGGTTGACTGCCCCACATCCAGACAGGCAAATCCTTTCACGTCCAGACCGACCTGCTTGAGCGCCGCTTCGAGCTTGAGCCCGCCGCGCGACACATAGCGCGCCTCGGAATCGTCCAGCAGGCGCACTTCGGCACTCTCAGGTAACTCGTCGCCGTTCTTGGTGATGCGCTTCCAGGTATCCCCCTGAAACCACTCCACGCCATCGGCGATCAGCCGCTGGGCCTGCGAGCGGGTGCTCGCCAAGCCGCGCTGCACCAGCAGTTGGTCTATTCGCATTGATTTGCCTAGGTAATGTCCTGAAGTGCCTGCAACCTGAGACACCGT
>ERZ1034363.553-NODE-553-length-25547-cov-4.921987_pt1 | contig 25547 bp, 22 predicted proteins | sample MGYA00520616_ERZ1034363 | MGnify/ENA primary metagenome ERZ1034363 (study PRJEB33736, sample SAMEA104284506) | Azolla filiculoides | biome: Urban; feature: Water surface; material: Ditch water | place: Netherlands | collected 2015-10-28 | depth 0-0.1 m ... | reverse complement strand
CAAAATTCCTCAAATAAATACCTAAAAACTCAAGAGGGATATATTATGGATATTGATGAAAGGTTAGAAGAGTATTTTGAAGAAAATAAGGATGCGACATTAAACACAAAGGTACATGATTGGGAAGATCCAAGTGATTGTTATTATGCGATGATGTGGAATGGTATGAATTTAAAGTATGCCAAGTATCAGAATTCTGCAATAAGATACGTTGCGGTGGAGCAGAATGGATTGGCTATACAGTATGCAAAAAGAAAACCGTGGTATCTTTGTCACATGGCTGTTCAAGATGATGGGATGGCGTTGCAGTATATTAAGAAGCAAGATAGGTTTTTGTGTACAGCTGCCATTAAGAATGATTCACGTGCTTTCCGATATGTTATCAATCAGACCGATGATGTATGTAAGTTAGCACTTGAGGCAGACCCATTCAATATTAGATTTGTTCATAATAAAACGCCGATGTTGTGTAAAATGGCAATTGATGCGAATCCTTTCACCATATTTGAAATCGAGAATCCATCCATTGAGTTGTGTATGTATGCGGTAAAACAAGATTTGCGTACTATAGGATGTGTATTCTTTGATAAGATTCCAAAAGAAAACCTTGAGTTTTTCGAGCATAATAAGTTATTAGCCATAATGAAATTTAGTGATAAGATCATCAATAGAAGGGATCATTGGAGTTACAACGGAATGATGTATGCTCCGGGACTTGGCATCCCTGAATATTAAGGCTAAATACCGTATCTATGTGATTTATGCAGTACCCACTGCGTAGGACTTAGAACGTCAACTATAAGGAGAAAACAAATGGGACGTCCGTTAAAAAGAGATAAAAATGGTATTTTAGTATTTGGTACTTACGGTACTAACACGCCAGGTGATTCAAATGCTGGTATTATCTGTGAAGCGTATATTGGTGGTAGTAACCAACCTGATGTGTATATTGTACGTCAGCGTGGTGTACGAACATACTTAGTACATGACACAAGTGCTAACACTGAAGTCGTTGCACGCTTGGTAGCTGGTACACCTGCAGCTGCAGGTGAAATGAGAATAACCGGATATATTGATGGTGCAGACACCCCAATTTACTTGAGAAAGTTAACTAAAAAATCGGCAATTGATTTCAACAACAATAAGTATCGTTGGGAATTGACTAATTATCAAGATTCTGCAGCTGATCAGATTAAATTAACTCCATACGTATAAGGAGTAGCCATGGGACAAGTAATACAAGTCAATGGTGACTATACCATAAAAGCTAGACGACCTGGTGGCGCAAATATCACGTTAGACACGGGTCCACAAGTAGGTTCAGTGACTGTAACTGGTAATTTGAATGTGTTGGGAACGACACAAACATATAACGCACAGGTTATTAGTGATGTTGTTCTTGTCCTGAACCGTGGTGAAACAGGTGCTGGTGTTACACTTGGAAAGTCTGGGATTGAGATTGATAGAGGCTCGTTAGATAGTGCAGACTTTCTATATGATGAATCGATAGATGCCTGGACGATAACACACAAAAACCCAAGCAGTGGAGTTTATAGCTATGTTGATAGCAAACTCATGGTGCAAAAAATTCTTGCTCCCAGTATCGATAATGGCGATTTAACCCTTATTGGTACTGGCACTGGCGTTGTAAAAGTTGCTGGTACTACTGACTACGAAAAGCGTGTCATCGACGAAACTCGATTGGAGTCCGTTGAAATAACGCATATTTCACGGAGTAGTTCTGGTAATACGGTGACTATCACGACGGCTAGTAATCATGGTCTTGGTATGAATGATTCAATTGATGTTCATTGTGCGACGTTCCCGTTGTTCAATGCAAGCAATCTGGTAATTGTTGATGTACCGTCATTTACAACATTAAAATATGCTTCGACTGGTGCTGATTTCCCAAACACTCCGGTATCTGGTTATATTATTAAAAATTCGTTGGTATGGCCAGTCAATGGTTCTAATATCGCAACGGATGATTACATTCCAAATATGAGAGCAGTATCTGATTATTCTCGTTCATTGGTTGATGCAGCGGTTAAACACTTTTCGACTAGTCATATTGAAGATCAGAACAGCAATGTTACGGTATATGATTCAGAAACTGCAGGTGGTCATAGTAATATAACTTTTACGGTAGATGGAATAGAGCGTGCTCGGGTAGATTACACTGGTTATGTTGGTATTGGAACCACAACACCTGCTTATCCATTGGATGTTATTGCCACTGAAATAAGAATTCAGGATGGTACTTCTTTAGTCAAAGAGTACATTGGACCACAGTCGAACAATGGATATTTGTTTGGGTCATTAACTGAAATTGGGTTAAAAAGTGACACGACTTCTGCGGCTGTTATCATTTCCAAGGATACTGGTTCCCAATATTTGACATTGAATGCTGGTACTGGAAGTAGTGTAATAGATTTGTGGACTAACGACACAAAGCGAGCTTCGATTGATGCTACTGGTAAGATGTTTATTAATGAAAGTACTGGTAGTTCCCAGCTTAACATTAGTGCATCCAACGCATATGGTGGTACTGGATATGCTGGGTTGATAACTTTAAAGAATACAGTTGTCGGTGCATTGGTTCCGAGTAAGCATATAAAGATATCCAATACTGGTGATTTTGAGATTGCAAACAATGCGAATACACTATCTATATTAAAGATAGCAGATGATGGTGTTGTTACCTTCGAAAATGGGCTAAATGTAAAGAATTACATTCGCACACCAAGTACGTCATTCGATTTAATCAACGCAAATGCTACTACCGTAAACTTTGCTGGTGATGGTACTACGATCAATGTTGGTTCTGCTGCGGTTAGTACAACAACCAATTTGAAAAATGCGGAAGTGAAAATTGGTAATGGAACTACTTCCTCGATTACAACCCCAGCCACTACCTTTAATTTAATTAACGATACCGCAACTACCGTAAACTTTGCTGGTGCTGGTACATTAGTTAACGTTGGTAATACTACTGGCGTTGGCCTTACAAATTTATTCCATGACTTTGTTAGGATTGGTACTGGAACAGCATCGAGATTATCTACGCCAAGTACGTCGTTTAGTTTAGTAGATTCGGTAACTGATTTATCATGTGCATTATCAGCCACTACTATCAACATTGGTGCTATCACTGGGCAAGCCAATCTAAGAAACCCAACGATGGAAGTTGGTTACGGTGCTACAACTACCATCAAATCTCCATCAGAAACTGTTAATTTACTTAATACTGATAATACTATAGTGAATTTTGCTGGTGATGGTGAAAATATCAACATTGGTTCTGCTGCGGTTAGTACAACAACCAATTTGAAAAATGCGGAAGTGAAAGTTGGTAATGGAACTACCTCGGCCATTACAACACCTGCTACTACGTTTGATTTAATCAATACCACCGCGAAGACTGTTAATTTTGCCGGTGCTGCCACTGCAATTAGTATGGGTTCAGCATTGCCTGGAACTACAACTATCAACCATGATGTAGTGATATCTGGTTCGTTGACGGTAAATGGACCATCATCTAGCATCGGTTCGTCATCGCTAACGGTCGAAGATCCAATCATATATCTTGGTGATAATAACCCAAGTGACGCGTTCGACTTGGGTTTTGTTGGTGGTTACAATTTTGGTCCGCCTGGAAATCAAAACCCAACACACCCGCATACCGGATTAGTTAGAGATGCAAGTGATAACGGTACTTGGAAATTGTTTAGCGGTATTGTATCAGAACCAACAACAACTGTTAATTTCGCGGATTCTAGCGTAAAGTATGACAATTTGAAGATTGGTGATTTGGCTGCTGTGAAAGGAACATTCACTGGTGACTTAGAAGCAGTAAAAGGAACGTTTTCCGGTGACTTGAAAGTTGGTAGTAACTTAACAATTGCTGCATCATCTGGTAATATAACCACTACTGGTGATTTATCTGCGGGAAAAGGAACGTTTTCCGGTGATATCACAACAACTGGTAATATATCTGGTGGAACCATTACTGGTACAAATTTCACTGGTATTAGCATTGGTATGGTTACAGGTGGTTGCTCACTCGCGGACGCAACTGCTCTTGCCAATGCTGCGGCGACTGGCGCAGTTGCAGTTATTGCACCTGGCGGAAGCGTACCAGTACCAAACTTAACAGGTCCTATTACCTCGGTTGGTACTGCAACTTCGGTTGCAAGTCAAACAGGTACAGGTACTAAATTCGTAATGGATACCAGTCCAACATTAATAACTCCAGTTCTGGGTGTGGCTACGGCGACGACTATCAATAAAGTAACTATTACACAACCGACAACAGCAGCAACCCTAACGTTAGCAGATAATTCAACGTTGGCTACCGAGGGTGGGTTTGAGTTGAAGTTAAAAACATTGGCTAATACAACAGTAACATTCCCAGAAGTTACAAATGGGGAGTTTAATGTTGGTTACATTGACATGCCACAGGTTATCCAAAACTCACAAGGTGGACCTGGGTTAACTGATATTGGTAAACACTGGTTCCATACAGATGCTGCACCAGTTACGTATTATATAGATGGCAATGAACCATTCCCAATTGGTAGTGTATTGACTTTTGTTAATGATAGCGGTGCTGGTGATATATCCATAACTGCCACCGCAATCGGGTTGGTACTCGCAGGTACCGGTTTTGTTGCCAGCGGTTCTGTAAAATTAGCAGCTGATGGTATCGCCACTGCTATTAAGACTACAGCTAGTAAATGGTTAATTAATGGTGTTGGTTTGACGGTAGTCTAAATATCGTTTAGTACTAAATACAATACTGGAATCACAATCATGTTGAACTCTAAAGCAGCCTCCGGGCTGCTTCTTTTTGCCTATTGCGCCCAAAACACCCTAAATATCATCAATGGCGGAAGCTATCATTGAACTAGCGGAGTGCGTTAGTTCTACATACAAATTAAGGGAAACAGTATGAGTAAGAATTTTGTCGTAAAGCATGGGCTTGAAGTCGCTGACGGTTTAGAAATCAAGGCAGGTGGGCTCACTATAGTAGCCGGTAGTATAACACTACCAAATGAATTGCGAATTGGAACTGCAGCCGATGCTGCGAGATTTCCAAACACGGTAGTTTCAATATCAAACACCACCATTTCGACGAAACCAGCTGAATTACACAACATTGGATTATTGGCTGAAGGTACTGCCAATAGTTCAGACACAACAGTATACGGTGTTGGTGTGTATGGTATCGGTTATACTGCTGGTGCTACTAGGTCAGGTGGTGTTGTTGGTGAAGGTCACGTGTCCGACACTACCGATACAGGGTCTTCGATTGGTGTTCGTGGATATGCGTTGGATACCCACGCTGGTGGTGCTAACATTGGTTTGTATGGAAACGCAGCAAATGGTTTAACTAATTACGCATTATACATGACGGCTGGTGATATCAATTCAGTAACTTCGCAAACTTGGACATTGGGTGGAGACTTAACATTCTCTGGTACTGGTACTGTTACAATTCCATCATTGGGGTTGACTAATGCGTTACCCGTTACGTCTGGTGGTACCGGTGTGACAACGGCAACCGGTTCTGGTAGTGTTGTATTGAGTAATAATGCAATATTGGTTACACCGGTGTTGGGTGATGCCACGGCAACAACAATAAACAAAGTAACATTAACACAACCAGCAACTGGGTCTACTATCACGGTTGCGGATGGAAAAGTATTAGTGGTTGATAATTCATTGACGTTCACCGGTATTGATTTATCATCTATTGCATTTGGTACTGGTGGCACGGTTGTTTACACGACTAACAAATTATCTACATTGGCTAGTACAACATCGGCTGAATTGGCAGGTGTTATTTCCGACGAAACCGGTTCTGGGTTGCTTGTATTTAATGATGAACCAACTATTGCAAATCCAAATATCACATCTAGTATAACTACTACAAGCGCAGCATTTAATTTGGTCAACGGCATCGCCGAAAATGTGCAGTTTGCTGGTGATGCAACCGTAATTAGTATTGGTTCTGGATTGCCTGGAACTACGACGATTAATCATAATTTACAAGTTGCTGGGAATATAACGTTTGGTAGTGGTACTGAATTGAGTGCAACTGTCATCAATGTGGATGATCCATTAATTTATTTGGCTACTAATAATGCAGCAGATACATTTGATATTGGGTTTATAGGTGCATACGCACCAAATGTCGGTGATCATATTCACACCGGTTTTGTACGAGACGCAACCGACAAAAAATGGAAATTATTCAGTGGAATTTTGGACGAACCGGTAGTTGAAACCATTGACTTCACAGGTGCAGTATACGATGGATTGAAAATTGGTGGATTAGAGGCTTCGTCTGGGACATTTTCTGCGTCACTGTCAGCCACACAGGTAACCTCCACGATTGCCACCGGAACTGCGCCGTTCGTCGTCACCTCAACAACGCCGGTTGCTAATTTGAGCATAGGTGGTAATGCTGCCACTGTCACGACTAATGCAAATTTAACAGGTGTCATCACTTCAGTTGGAAATGCGACGTCAATTACCAGCCAAACCGGTACCGGTACTAAATTTGTCATGGATACTAGTCCGAGTCTGATTACCCCAAATGTTGGTGATGCCTCGGCCACTTCGATAAACAAGGTTACAATTACTGCACCCGCATCAAATGCAACCTTAACACTGGCTAATGGTTCAACCCTAGAAACCGCAGGTGCACATAGTATCACGTTATCATCGACTGCAAATACCAATGTCACGTTACCGGTTTCCGGTACATTACTCACGGATGCGGTTACTTCATTGCCTGATTTGGTAGAAGTTGGTAATATTACAACTGGTACGTGGACTAGTTTATTTGGTGCAGTGTCTGGCGCAAATCTAATAGATATAACGGCCGGTAACTTGATTGGTACTATTCCGAGTACAGTGCTTGGTAACAGTTCGGCATATATTGGTAACACCAGTATTGCATTGAATAGAGCAGCTGACTCATTGTCGTTGACTGGTGTTGATATTGATGGTTCTGCCGGTGGGTTGAAAACAACAGGAGATCCAGTTGTGGTTAGTGCGTCAGCCGCACCATCACCAAACCAAGTGCTAACAGCAACCAGTGAAACAACTGCGGAGTGGAAAAACCCAGCAGCAAGTGGTGTTACCTCGGTTAGTGGTACTGGAACTGTTAATGGCTTGTCATTATCTGGAACTGTTACATCGACTGGTGATTTGACGCTCGGTGGTACATTGAGTGTTGATTTATCAACTAGTACAGTTACCGGAACGTTACCAGTTGCACAGGGTGGAACTGGTGTTACCGCAAGCACGGGTACCGGAACAAAGTTTGTTTTAGATACAAGCCCAGAGTTAACCACCCCAAACATTGGCAATGCAACAGCAAGTTCAATCAATAAGGTTGTTATCACTGAACCAACGAGCAATGCAACTTTAACATTAGCCAATGGGTCTTCATTAATTACTGTCGGTGATTCACATACCTTGTCATTGACTACAACTGGAAATACTAGTGTTACTTTACCAGTATCTGGTACATTATTAACCGATAGTTATAGTGTTAATATTGGTACATCATCGGTGTCCTTGAATAGAGCATCGGCTACGTTGAATCTTAGTGGGGTTAACATTGATGGGTACGCAGGGGCCTTAAAAACAGCCACTGGTAGTGTTATCATTGGGTCTACTGAACCAACAGCCGGTCAAGTACTAACGGCAATCGATGGGACATCTGCATCGTGGCAAAATCCAACCGGTGGTGGTGGCGGTGGTACTGTTGGTGATACGACTGGTTCTGGCACAAAACTTATGCTTAGTGTCAGTCCAACTATTACCACATCGTTATTGACTGATAGCACTTCATTTGATTTACTCAACACTACTGCAACATCACTTAATATTGGCGGGGCTGCAACCGCAATTAATATGGGTGCTGCCGGTGGTACTACAACACTTGGTGGAAATCTTGTAGTAACTGGAACAATTACTCACAATGGTAATGTAATACTGGTCAACACGAGCAGCATTAACGTTACCCAACCGTTGATATTTTTAGCAAATGACAACACCACTGATAGCGTTGATATCGGTATAACTGGAAAATATAACGATGGTTCTGACAAGTATACCGGTTTTGTTAGAGATGCTAGCGATAGTGGTACTTGGAAATTATTCAATGGGTGCACAACCGCACCAACTACAACCGTAGATTTTGCAAATGGTTCGCTAGTGTACGCCTCATTGAAAATAGGTGCATTATCTGCATCCACTGGTACATTTAGTAGCACAATTACTGCGACTAAGTTTAACAAAGTTACACTTACAGCACCAACTACTGGTGCAACCTTGACGTTGGCTGATAATTCAACAGTATCAACAGCTGGTGATTTTAGCACTAGCGGTGCTTACGCGTTAACGCTTACCACAACGGCTGCTACTAATGTAACATTACCTACGTCTGGTACATTATTGTCTTCTGCTTCCACGACGTTCAATAAAGTTACCATCACTGCACCAACCACGAGTGCTACCTTAACGTTGGCTGACAATTCAACGTTATCAACTGCTGGTAATTTTACCACGAGTGGCGCTTACGCGTTAACCCTTACTGCAACGGCTGCCACTAACGTAACACTACCTACCACTGGTACATTGCTGTCATCTGATTCACCCACAATCACAACACCAACGGTTACAGGTTTAAAAGAAACACGAGTTGCTATACCTGCGAATGCTATTGATTTGGCAACTGGTAATTATTTTACCAAAACCATTTCAACTGCTACTACCTTAACGGTGAGTAGCGTTCCATCAGCTGGTTTAGTTGGTTCATTCATTTTAGATTTAACTAATGGTGGTGCTGGTGCAATTACTTGGTGGTCTGGTATGAAATGGGTTGGCGGAACACCTCCGACTCTAACGACAGCAGGTAGGGATTCATTGGGATTCTATACATATGACGGCGGTGCTACTTGGACCGGTCTTGTACTAGGTAAAGATATTAAGTAAAATAAGGTGGTTAGCAAAGCTAACCACCTTTCTCCAACTCTAAAATTGTTTCAATTTTGGTTTTGATGACTGAGTTACTCAGTGTGGTTTTTAACCCGGAATGTAGATGGTGTGGCAGTGAATTCATGTCACACCAGGCTACTGTATTAGACGCATTTGAAAGAAATTCTTCTTTCACCAAACAGACATAAGTCCCATATTCAAATCCCTTATCCTTTGACAAATAAAGTTCGATTGGTACTATTTTACCCGAAGAATACTTGGTCATTAGTTCCAACGAATCTTCTAAAAGATAATCGACCCGCATGAAAGTCGGTAGAGTCCACCTACCATTTTCCAAAATAAGCATTACTCTACCTGTACTTTTTGCTAGATAGAGCAAACCAGCACGTTTTGTGCTATGCATCTAATTTAAAGCCCCAGTATTCGTGGGCATATTCACCTTCAAATGCTTTAAGCCACTGAGTTCCATCCCAGCGATATTTTATACCGGTGCGTAAGTTTTGAATACATGGATTACCACTATTACCAACAACCCAAACAGAAACCCAAGCATTGCCATTCCATTCTATGATAGAATCGGCATGTATTACTGGATCACTACCATCTAAATTTTTCCAAGCATCTGGACCATCATAGTTCACCGTTCCGGTATTAGCACTGGAATTCACATCATCTAACATCAAGTAACGAATACCGACTGGGATAGCTGATTGACTACCAAATACTTCCATTGGGTTGAACTTATAAGGGTCGATAATAGCATCGATTGTGCCACGAGCAGCAACACCGTTTACAGTACTGGATATAATCGTATTGGATGGAACGGTATCTTGGTCGAATGTAACTAAGATAATAGTTGGGTCTATGTCATAAATTTCAAACGTACCAACCATATCAATCCCATTAGGTTGTGTGAACCGAACTTGGCTTAATGGAGTTTGTTTACCTACTGCTTCGACGATAGCATGCCAGTTTACATGGAAATCAACCGCAGTTAATTCGTAGGTATACGGTCCTTTGTCAACTGCTTTGAATAAAGCGGCTTTAAAGTTAAGAACATCGGTTCTAACTTGGACATTACCTACTTGTTGTTCGAAAATAAGTTGGTCTATATTAACCAAATCACCACTTTCTGTGAATACGTTGGCAATGACTGATTGAACAACCCCCAATTTCTTAACTTTAGCAGGTGGTGAAATCCAAATAGGAATGGTAAATTCCAAACTACAAACATCGATTTCTGATTCTAAACCTTGTGGAATTTGTCTTGAAGTAAAGGTAATATTTTTCATATTAACTACGGATAAACTAGTCCAATCAACAAAGTTATCATTGGTTTGTAACTCTAACGTTGGGTTGAAAAGCATTAGAATCTGTTCAATTAACTGAAGTTTTTGGTCAGTATTACTTGTCCATAAATCAGTTTTCATGGTTAATGTATATGGTGATGGCATTAACCGTTCGACTGTATAATTACCACCTTGTGTATTTTGATACTCGACTGTGGAACCAGAACCAGTGTAACTTCGCTGTCTTATATTGACTTTACTAACGAAAGTGGAATCAGAAGTTCTATCTCTATCCATTTCTAATCCGGTGATGTAGCAACCGAATCTTGGAACAGTAGACATTTTATTTTCAGAATTGTCTTTTATGATACTAGCTACTTGTCGCGTCATATCACCGTACATAACTGGAACATGCCTATCTTCTGGGATAGCTCCACCTGTTCGGTATTTAAACCCAATAAAGATTCGCATAAACTGGGTAACATATCTTCTTATTTGACCGTCGTAGGTTATGTCCATTTTAGTTATCCGCCTCTGGTCTTAGTGCTTTTGATAGGCTTTGTTTTTCTTTTATTACATGCCCATCGATAGTTGAAACTTTATCGTTGTTAATAAACGTACCTTTTTGGTTTTGTCTTACTGCTTTACCTTCGAATTCATCACCGGCTCCAGTATCGCTATAACCAAAGTTATTAACATTCATTCTTACCGAATCTTCGATTTTAATCCATCTTAGCCCATCAAACTGGAATAATCTTTTTGGTTGGTAATCGGTTCTTAAACAGAATTGCCCATTAACAGGCGCGATCGGGAATGAAATACCGGCAGTGAACTGTGCACCATTTGGTGGTAAACCATCACCAGTCAAGTATCCGGTATAGCCGTTTAAGGTATTGGGGGCTAATGAGGTAGGTGAAACTGTTCCAGTATAACCAGATGGACTTTGGTATGCCATCGAAGCAGTAGTACCAACATATATTGGATCTCCATTGGCATCAAATATCACATTGCCCTGCTCATCAGTAGCTTGCTCTTGTGCAGAAACTTGCATATCACCATAACTGGCAGATGCAATTTCAACTAAACCATACTTATCTTGTCTTAATACATAGAAGTTTTCGGTTGAGTATCCACTTAATGGTAAATCTGCATCAGCTTGTTCTAATATGGCGTGCGTGATTTGCATTTCTTTTTCGTATGTTGACATGATATCTCTCAGCGTCGCGTCACTACCACTATCTTCATCAGCCAATCCATCCAAAATATCTTTAAATTCTTGACTATCAACTAATGGTTTACACTTCGCTCTATATAAATGAGGATACCAAAGTGCTGAGAAACCTTGACTTGCTCGACTTACTTCTTCCACTACATAGAATCGTTTTAATGCAAACTGTAGATCATTTAGGGCGTACTCATCTTTTAGATGAGGTAATTCGATAACATCACCTGATATTATCTTTCTTCCTAACTTTTCAACCGTATCATTGATATGGAAACTGATGAAAATAGTATCGTTCTGTAAGAATAAACCAAACTGACTTAAGTTAAAGTCAATATCTTGTACATTATAATGACCCCTTAGTACATAAACAGATGGGTCGTATTTTCTATCACGGTTTTCTAAGAATAGCAAATCTTGAATATGAGTTGGGTCTGTTGTAGAATAGGCTGGTGTAGTTGGTGATGTTTCAGCAGAATCACCTGGTCCAAGATAACGATGGACAAGCACGTCCACGCCACCGACTTGGAACATTTCCCAGATGGTATTGTCTATGAACTTGTAATCACTGCCTTTTTCTGGCCTGTAGAGTGAAAGTCTTGGCACTTGAATCTCCTAGTTTATCAATATTTAGGTGATTTTCAGGCTAAATACTTCTATGAATACTACTATCGATAAAGCTAAACAAGAAGTATACGATTACTGCCGAGTTATGTTAGGCGATGGCCTCATATCCGTGGAATTAGATCCTATCCATTATGAAACTGCACTTAATCGGGCACTGGCTACCTTTAGGCAACGTGGCGACAATTCTGTTGAGGAAAGCTATGCCTTTTTAACATTAACAGAAAGTCAAAACACGTATATCCTACCGCAAGAAATTCAACAAGTTCGTCAAATCTTTAGACGTTCAGTTGGTTCTCGTACTGGTAATGGAACCGGTGGTACCGTGTTTGAACCATTCAATATGGCTTATACAAATACTTACTTGCTTAGTTCTACTAACATGGGTGGGTTATTGACCTATGAATTGTTTGCACAATACCAAGAATTAGTCGGTAAGATGTTTGGTTCTTATATCGCATTTACTTGGAATCCACAATCTCGTAAGTTGTTTATCGAACAACGGCCACGTGGTGAGGAAGAAGTTCTACTACACGTCTATAATACTAGACCAGATAGCGCAATCATCACGGACACCTATGCCGGTCAATGGATCAAAGATTATACCCTTGCAAATTGCAAAATAATTTTGGGTCAGGCTAGAGAGAAGTTTTCAACTATTGCTGGTCCTCAAGGCGGTGGTACACTCAATGGTGCCCAATTGAAAGCAGAAGGTAATGCTGAGATTGAGAAGTTGATGGTCGATTTGACTACATCTGTTACGGGTGGCAATGGTTCGTATGCGTGGATTATTGGATAATTGCTTGATTTATAACATCTTTTCATCTAAAAGATAATTGAACCGCACTAATGCTCGGCACTCCTGTGCCTCGCAAACCTATTATATCACACTAAAAGATAATAGAACCACATTCGCAATCTTATTATATCCACCGTTGAAAACTATATCATATCCACATACTCGCGAGCACCGCTAGGTGCGAGCCAATGTCCAAATCTCCTTTACATCACCCCCAAAATCCCTTATACTATCCTAATACAACTTTAGGAATTATTCAAATGACAAACAAACTTGTAATAGGCATCGTTGGTAACATTGGTTCTGGGAAAGATACAATTTCCTATTATCTGTCACAATTTCACGATTTCAATCAACTTAGTTTTGCCAATTCTCTCAAGGATGCGGTGGCTAGTGTGTTTGGCTGGGATAGAGAAATGCTAGAGGGTCGTACCTCAGAATCACGTGAATGGCGTGAACAGGTAGATCCATTCTGGTCTAAAAGATTATCGATGCCAACTTTAACACCGCGATGGGTACTTCAGCAATGGGGTACTGATTTGGTAAGGAAGAATTTCCACGATGATATGTGGATTGCTAGTCTTGAGAACAAGATTAACAAGGCGAGTACTAATATTGTTATAAGTGATTGTCGATTCCCAAATGAGGTTCAGGCTATTCGAGATTTGGGTGGTAGTATTATCAGAGTGCAGCGTGGAGATTTACCAGAGTGGTATCCCGATGCTGAGTTGGCTATTCAAGGTTCGAATATTGGTATTAATAACTTGAAAATCAAGAAAGTTCATTATAGCGAATGGGCATGGATTGGTACTAAATACGATATATTGATTAATAATGATGGTACGGTTGATGAGTTGTACGAAAAGGTCTCCAATTTTGTTGAAAATCAACTACAAATCAGTATGACGTAATTATTATCACTGATGTTCTCCTAAAACCCCCGCTAAAAGCCAGCATCTTGCTGGCTTTTGTTGTTAAATTACGCTATCTTTATTTGAACCCATTTTTCAAAACCTGCTAAATACTCCTAGTAAAACTACATTTAGGAGATTAAAAGTATGGCATTACAATCACCCGGCGTAGAAGTAACGGTTATCGATGAAAGTTTTTACACACCTGCTGCACCAGGTACTACGTCGTTAATCGTTCTTGCCACAGGACAAAACAAATCAAATGCTTCGGCAACTAACATCGCAAGTTATACAACTGCTGCGAATGCCGGTAAAGTATTCAAAATTACAAGCCAAAAAGAATTATCAGATTACTATGGTACTCCGTATTTCGAAGCGACTTCAACCGCTGCCGTGCATGGTGGTGAGAGAAATGAATATGGTTTGCTTGCTGCTTATAGTATTTTAGAAGTAAGTAACTCTGCATTCATTATTCGTGCTGACGTTGACTTAGACCAATTAGCTGGAAAAGACACTGCACCAGGTGCATTGCCATCTGACGGTTCTTGGTGGGTTGATACAAAAACTTCGGTTTGGGGTATTCATGAATGGAATGGAAGTCCATCTTCAGTTAATGGTGGTCAGAAATTCTCAATCAAAACACCTATTATCTTAAACGATGCAACTGCGAGTAACACTGAAGTAGATATCGATAGTGGGTATTATAAACCGAAAGCGATTGGCGCAATCGGTGATTATGCAATCGTAATGCAAACCGTAAATGGTTCGGGTACATTCGATTCAGCAAAAGAACAAGCAACGCTTTGGTACAAATCTGCTGGTAATGGTGAATACGGACTCAATAATGGTTATCCAGGCGGTGGCACACCTGTCGCGGCTGGTACATGGGTATTAGTTGGTAGTCAAAAATGGACTACTAGTTTCCCAGCAGTTAAAAGTTCTTCACGCGCAATTATCAGCAATTTAAGCACTAAAACGATTGTTATCAATGATGTCACCATCACGGTACCAGCCACACTCGACGCACTTGTTAAAGAAATCAACGATGCTTCTATTAAAGGTGTAACTGCTAGAGCAGTGAATGGTGGATTGTATTTGTATACAGATGGTGCTAATGATAGTAGCCTCGGAGATTCATCATTGAGCAATGCTATTGTTATCGCTGAAGGTACTGGGCTTGCTGCAGACATCTCGGCTGATTTAAACATCACAGTTGGTTCTTATTATGGTCCTGCTTTGCAACAATCACCACACACTATCGTTCCTGAATGGAAATTGACTGACGCTGCGACTGCATCAGATTACCCAACAGGTAAACGCCCAAGTGGTTCGGTTTGGGTCAAGACTTCTCCTGTAAATTCAGGTGCAAGATTACGAGTAAAACGTTACGATGCTGCAACTTCTTCATGGGTGGCTCACGATGCGCCGATGTATGCATCTACCGCTGCTGCATTGTACGGTTTAGACCGCACATTGGGTGGTATCAATATTCCAGTAAATTCACTTTACACACAAGTCAACGCTGAAGAAAATACTGGGTGGGATACTACACCACAAACAGCAGCATTTAGATTATGGCGTAGAGCAGCATCTGGTAATACAGTAATCACATCCCCAGTATTAACAGCAACCTCTATTGGTTCTGGTACGGTATCGTTTACTATTGCCGAAACTGCTATCGGTGAGGCTGCTATTAGACCAATCAAAACCATTCAATTTACTGCAACTAATACACTACAAGATGCTATTAGTTTAGTCGATGGTATCAATAACGCAGGTTTTGAATATATTCAAGCTGCATTTACTGCGGAAAATAAAGTTCAAATTTTCCACAAAGCTGGTGGTGATTTCAGATTGTCTGATATCAGCGGTGGTGTTATCGGTTCTCTATTCACGGTGTTTGATATCCAAACCGGTTTAGGAACAGATAATTTCTATCAATTACCAGTAAATTCTGGTTATGATTTTGTTGCTTCTAACTGGCAACCGTTAGCAGCTAGTAACTTTGCCGCTGCAGATGCTGAACCATTAACTACACCAGCTGACCAACAACTTTGGTATGATACAAAAATCACTGAAGTTGATATCATGGTACATAATGGTAAAACTTGGGTTGGTTATAGAAGTTCAACTGCTCCGAATTACGATGCAAGTAGAACAACAGTTGCACCAGCCGTAGCTGCGTCAAACCCATACACAGTTGATACAAAAACTGGTGACTTATGGGTTTCAACCGCAGATACTGAAAACTACCCAACTATCTATCGTTACAACAGTAACTTAGGCGGTGCTGCTGCAGAAAAATGGGAAAAAGTTGACGTAACTGACCAAGAAACCGAATTGGGTATCTTATTTGCTGATGCTCGCTATGGTGATTCAGGTGTTACTGGTAATACACCAGCTTCAATTGAAACCTTATTGTTGAGCAACTACTTAGACCCAGATGCTCCAGATCCCGCACTTTACCCAAAAGGTATGTTGCTTTGGAACTTGCGTAGAAGTGGTGGTAACGTAAAACGTTTCCGTAAAAACTATTTCTCAGTTGGTGGTGATAACCCACGTTACGACAAAGACAATTCTCCAATTGGTCACACTTGGTTGTCTGGTGAAAGTATGGAACTTTACGACTTAGATCGTTGGGTTACTGCTAGCGTAAACAATGAAGATGGTTCTGGTACGTTTGGTCGCAAAGCACAACGTAGTGTTGTGGTACAAGCACTTTCTGCTGCAATTCAAAATAGTGATGAATTACGTGATACAGAACGCAGAAACTTTAACTTGATTGCTTGCCCTGGTTATCCAGAAGTAATGATGGAATTGGTTAACTTAAACATCGAAAGAGGCTTGACTTCATTTATCGTTGGTGACGTTCCTTTAAGACTACCAGCAGATGCAACTTCGTTGACTTCATGGGCAACTAATGAAAAAACTGTGTTGAATAACGGTGATGATGGTATGGTAACTTATGACGAATACTTAGCAGTATTCTATCCAGTAGGTTATACAACCAACCGCGATGGTGCAAACGTTGTAGTTCCTTCAAGTCACATGATGATGAAAACTATCACACTAAGCGATAACGTTTCTTATCCTTGGTTTGCTCCAGCTGGTACTCGTCGCGGTGGTATTACGAACGCATCTTCAGTTGGTTATATTGATGCAGCTACAGGTGAATTCCAAACTGTTGCGCTAAATGAAGGTCAACGTGATACTCTTTACAACGCACAAGTTAATCCAATTACATTCTTCACCGGTGTTGGTCATGTTAACTTTGGTCAAAAAACACGTGCTAAAAATGCAAGTGCTTTAGATAGAATCAACGTAGCTCGTTTGGTTGTTTACTTGCGTACACAATTAAATCGTTTGGCTCGTCCTTATATCTTTGAACCAAATGACCAAATCACACGCGACGAAATCAAAAAAGCATGTGAAAGTTTATTATTAGAGTTGGTTGGTTTAAGAGCTATCTCAGATTACATCGTAGTTTGCGATACTTCAAATAACACACCATCACGAGTAGACCGTAACGAATTATGGGTAGATATTGCTATTGTTCCAATCAAAGCAGCAGAATTTATCTATATCCCATTACGCGTTAAAAACACAGGAGCTATCTAATGTCCATTTCATCTTTACAGAATTTTTCGGTAAAAACCTTAGACACACCAACGAACACCACGCTGTTGATGCCGAAACAAAAATATCGTTTCCGCATTCTGCTGAATTCAATGGGTTCGTCTATCGCATCCGAGTTAACTAAACAAGTAGTTAGTTGCACTAGACCATCTTTCAATTTTGAAGAAACCGTACTAGATGTATATAACTCTAAAGTTTATTTGTCAGGTAAACCAGTTTTCACACCAGTTACGCTCGTAGTACGAGATGACGTTGGTGGTGAATTACAAAAAGTTGTTGGTCAACAAATTCAGAAACAATTTGACTTCCAAGAACAAGCAGCTGCACGTAGTGGTATCGACTACAAGTTTACGATGAAAATCGAAGTCTTGGATGGCGGTAACGGTGCATATGAAGCGGTAGTATTAGAAACTACTGTTCTATACGGTTGCTTTATTCAAGATATTGATTACGGTAGCTTGGAATACAAATCGTCTGATGCAGTTGAAGTGACTATGAAAATCCGATTCGATAATATGGAACAATGGAAAGAAGGTGCTTCCGATGTATCTGTCGATGGTGGTATTGGTGCAATGGTTGGTCGTAGTACCAATTCTAAAGCATCAACTGGTAGTGGTTCGGTACTTACCATTCCATAAAATTAGTTTTACTATCGATGTACAGAAAACCCGAGTTTATCTCGGGTTTTCTTTTCGTATTGGCTCGGCACTAACGTGCCTCGCAAGGTAGTAATTCCATTATCTTTTATTAGTATCTTAGTCATGCTGGATGCTTATCTTTTAGGTCAAAAAATCACCTAAATACAATTATGTCAATACCATATACTAGATTTTTAGCAGATTTCACCTCTGGATTTATCCAAGGGGTAACTAATCCAAAAGGCGTTTGTGCCAATTGGAGACACGCGACTCGTCTTTTTGTAGACGATACCTATAGGCTTGCTCCAAGGCATCGCTTTGCATTTTATGTCAATTTTGAAATAGACAATCATGCATTAAATGCAGCCGCATTTACAAACAAAATCGCACAGCAAGAAGTTGGTATGCTTGTCAAATCGGCAGATATGCCAAAAGTAACATTTGATACGGTTACAAAAAATCAATACAATAGAAAGAAAACAGTTTACACTGGCTACAATTATGACCCAGTAACAATAAAATTACACGATGATGCCGATGGCGTTACCAATGCGATGTGGGCACAGTATTACGGCTATTATATAGCAGATAGACACACCGCAACTGCTGGTCCCGCATATAAATCAAATCAATACACGCCGCACAATGAAGAGCGTAATAATTATCGGTATGGTCTTGATAACAATATTACCGTACCATTCTTCAAATCAGTTACCATTTATTCGATGAGCCGTGGTAGATTCTTAGGTTATACACTAGTCAATCCAAGAATCAAATACTGGGCACATGGTACTCTTGATTACTCAGCAGGTGACCATTTAGAAAGTACGATGCAACTCGAATACGAATCAGTTATCTATACCGGTGGTACTGTTTCCGAGGGTACACCAAAAGGATTTGCAAATTTACATTACGATTTATTACCATCTCCGTTAAGTATCGAAGGTGGAGGTACAAGTACAATAGGTGGTCCAGGCGGATTACTTGCTGGTATGGAAACTATTTTCGGCAATGTCGCAGATGGTAGTGCATTTGGTAGTATAGGTGGATTAATCGGTACCGCAACGACTGCGTATAACATGTTCAACAACGCAAAAGGCATGGATTTGGGTAAATCAGCGATTCAAGCTGGTGTGCAAATCGCGGGTACTTCAATCGTAAATAATATGAATACAAGTTTCCCATCTTCTACCATGACCAGCGGAATCGTAAATGGACTGAAAACACTTGTCAATCGTAACAACCCGACCGGCGGTCAAATATGACAACTAATTTACCTTCAAGCACCACAAACGATAGTGCCAATTATACCAAAGTTTTGTATAATAACAATGGAACAACACCACTTGAGTTCTCAGCCAATGACTATGAATATACAATTGGATTCTTCGAAAGTTATGGATTTGCAGACGATGCAGCATCCGTAGTGGCGAATGCTCTATTAACTCAAGCAAAGAAAGGGTATGAATATACCCTGTCAGCAAATGGTGATTTGGTTATCACGCAAGGTAAAACCCAAACACCAATATTCAAGATTTTAGATACATTGAAAAAGGTTGCATTATCAGTTGATAACGTAACTGCGTCGGTTGATACTAAAGAGTTTCCATATAAAGTGGCTATTACTAGCAATGCACAAACTGCAACTACCGATGTTATCACTTTTACCTTTACCTTAGATCAACCGAATGATTCGTTTAATACCGATCTAATTACGGTTTACGGTGGTGAAAAAGGACGGTTTACACAATATACCGGCAAAGTATATGCACTAGAAGTTAGGTCAACTTCGCACTCACTTAAGTTAAGTACGTTAGTTGGTGGTATTCTAAACAGTGATAGAAGCCCAACATCAACATTGGGTTTCAAACAAGTATATAACGCACAGTATATTACAAGGAATGTGGCAGCATAATGGCTAGAGGACCTAAATTCGCACAAGGCAAATTTGAGATGAAGAACCCAGCAAAATACATTGGGACTTCAGCACCACTGGCGCGTTCTAGTTGGGAATTTGTTTTCATGAAAATGCTCGATGAACATCAAGGTGTTCAAAACTGGGCTAGTGAAAGTATCAAGATTCCTTACAGAAATCCATTTACCGGTAAACAAACGGTTTATGTTCCAGACTTTTTCGTCGTATACATAGATAAGAATGGTAAAACACATGCTGAATTGATTGAAGTAAAACCAGCCAACCAAACATTCATTGAACAGGTTGGTAAAGGTCAATACAACAAACAGCAATATGTGAAAAACCTCGCTAAATGGGAAGCCGCTAGAGCTTATTGTAATCAAAAAAACATCACTTTTAGGGTAGTAACCGAAAGTGATATCTTTCATTCAGGCAAAAAGTAATGACGAAAAAACTTGAAACTCTTCTTAACTTAGAAGAAAAAGAACCACTTAAGATCAAATCAACTGAAGAGACTAGAGCAGAAGTGGCTAGTATTCAACAAAGCTATAATGAAATCACCGAGATGGCAAAGGGATTACCTAGAATCCGTGAGTTAGAAAACTTAGGTGAAAGAGAATTAGAAAAACTTGCTAAAAAAGCAGAAGCTGCATATGATGACCTAATGGACTTAGGTATGAACGTCGAAGTTAGATATGCAAGCAGAATCTTTGAAGTAGCAAGTAGTATGTTAGGGCATTCAATCTCAGCCAATACCGCTAAGATTGATAAGAAATTAAAAGCAGTAGACCTACAACTCAAGAAACTAAAAATGGAAAACAGAGCACCAGAAGATGATATGATTGATGGTACTGCTTATGTTACCCTAGATAGAAACGAGTTAATGTCTAAACTTTCTGGTAAGAGCTAAATATAAACATGAAAACACTACAACACTATCTCGCAGAATCAAAGAAAGACTACAACTTTGTTGTTAAGATTGCTGGTCCGTTACCTGACGAATTTGAAGGTACAATCAAATCAAAATTAGAACAATTCAAAGTGTTATCTTTTGATAAAACAACGACAACACCAATTCAAAAGCAACCCATCGACTTCCCAAATAAATCAAATTGCGAAGTTCATGTTTTTGCTATTACTTGTGATTACCCAGTGATTCCACCTGAAATCGCACAGCGTATTAAAGCAACTGGTGTTGATGAATCGTCTATTCGCGTACATAACGCAGAAGATCCGTCACTTGATTACATCCCAGTTGGTGAACAAGTTCCGACTGGTCATGCGTTATTAACTGACCCACATTACAAAGAAGCACCTAGCATCGACCAAAAAGATCATTTTGGTGCAGACTACAACAAAGGTTTCTTGAAAGGTTTGGCTGCTCAAGCAAAAGAACGTAAGAAAGAATTAGGTCAGAACGTCGAATACAAGATTACAAAACAAAAAATCGATAAGAGTGGCATGAACAGTGCTATGGGGAGTAAATAATGGATTTTCACGGCCTAGTGGCAAAAATGACAGAGTTAAGTAAACCCTTAACTGAAAGCGAAATTAAAGTTGGCGAATGCGGTATGGATGCACCCACAACCCCACATTCACCACCTACAATGACAGTTAGCTTAAATGCAAATGGCTTAGATGATATCTCTAGCCTTATGCGTTTATTAGTTAAAGTCAACCCAGATATGATGCCAAAAGATGATAAAGGTCCTACACTCGCAGCAGACCCAAATATCCTAACCATCTCTAATAATCACCCAGAACCCCTTAAAATGCTCCCTGAACCAGCTGAATTAGATGGTGATGAAGACGGTGATTTGGATAATGATGAAGATGAAAATCTGATTCTTCCTATGGCAGCTGCTGGTCTTAGTAAGGCAACATCAGCCGGTCTTAATGCTGTTTCTGCAGTACAAGATAAAATGAAAGATATCGGTACCGGTATTGTTAACCAGCTAGATGGTAAAGAAGAAACTGAAGAAGACCTAGATGGTGGTTTCCAATCAGCAAGTACGTCAGCGAAAGATACTAAAACCTTTGATACTGACAAACTAGTTGGTAAAAGCAACGGTATCGATAAAGAAAAAGACATGGTAAAACATAGCTATAAACAAGGTGATAACCCAATGGCTATGAAAGACCGTGACTTCAAAGAATCAATCAGACTTGATTTACAACAACGATTGGCTGAAATCAAAGCACGTTAATCTTAGTTAACATGAATAAAGGCACCTACTTGGTGCCTTTTCTGTTTAATACGTTATACAATTCTAACTGGGCATTCAAGTTATCCAATGCTTTCTTGGTATAATTACATTCACCCAATTCCTGTAATAATCGTTCGTACCCAATCTTGAATTGATTGTAAACTGCTAATTGTTTTTCTGCCATATACATCCTCCGTTTCTTGTATTTACTATTGAGCAATAGCTCGCCTTCGGCTCGCAAAGTTCTAAAAGTCAAACGGTTGATCGGATGGCTCTAACGCAGTAGTTGCCGTTCTTAACGCTGTTGGACTGGAAGCCAAGGTGGAAATTCTGATTCCAGGCGCTGTTGCCAGTAAGCTCAGTAGAGGACCAGTAGTACGATTTTTGAAAATCATTATCTGATTCGTAGATCTCATTCAATTCTTCTTTTGTAGGTAACCGCCATCCGGTTTTTCCTTTGATATTAAGAGAAAAGCAATACAAACGGGCATCATCCCAATTGGCTTGTATCTCTGTTTCTTTTGGTGCTATTTCAAATTTCATGATGGTTCCTTATGCCTCGCAAAAATAAAAAGGTTAAACCGTTGATCTGATGGCTCTAACGAAGCCGCTGTTGATCTTACCGTAGTAACCCTTGGTGCCATTACTCACAGTAGAGATCCAGTAGTAGTTACCATCAAAATCATTATCTGATTCGTAGATCTCCTTCAATTCCTCTTTTGTAGGTAACCGCCATCCAATCTTACCATCTATATTAAGAGAAAAGCAATACAAACGGGCATCTTCCCAGTTGGCTTGTATCTCAGTCGATTTTGGTGCTATTTCAAAGTTCATGTTTGTTACCCAAATTAGTTAAGATGCCGACATTGTATACAACAATTTCAAAATGTCAAGCATTTATCGCGAGCCGCTAGGCGAGCCATGTCAAATAGGTTAAATACCACTATTACATCAAAATAAGGAAATAACAACAATGGCATCAAGAAACCTTGATGGTGTGCAGATTTTAAGAGCACATCAAAAACAACAATATACACTTGAACAAGTACAACACCTAGAGAAATGTATGGACCCAGTTACCGGTCCACTGTATTTCTGCAAAAACTTCTTGAAGATTCAGCATCCAACAAGAGGTGCTATCCCATTTGAACCATACGAATACCAAGAAAGATTGATTCAAGCATACAATGATAACACTTATACCATTGCCATGCTTCCACGACAAATGGGTAAAGCACTTTGCAACGAAACTCCAGTATTAACCTCTGAAGGTTTCAAGAAAATGGGTGAATTGAAAGTAGGTGATACTATCTATACCCCTAAAGGTAATCCAACTGAGATTACCTTCATAACAGAAACCATGACTAACAGAACGTGTTATAATGTCGAATTCTCACATGGAGAAAACATTATCGCAGATGCACATCATCTTTGGACTTGGTATGACCCACTCTACACCGAAATCATGACCGAGAATACGGAATTCTTGATTAAACGTATTAACAAGTACAAGAACATGAATCAAAAGATTAGCATGGACTACACCAAACTAATCGAGTTCGAAAAGAAACCAATGAAATTAGATCCATATGTAGTTGGTGTTTGGATGGGTAATGACCCAATGGTCAATATAATGCAGTGCTACACTCATGAATACCAACGATATCAAGAGATATTCAAATCACTTGGATTAACCATGTCTGAATTATCATTAAAACGCCATAGTAAACGACTGGGTACTTATACAGTCAATAACCTAGAATATATGGTTAAACCGGTTCTTAACAAAGATAATACCTTACCAGATGAAATGTTAATCAATGATTCCGAAACTCGTTTACAAATCATTAGAGGTATTATGGATGTGTGCGGTACTGTTTCAGATAGCGGATATTGTACTTTCAAACATACCAATAAAAAAATCACGGAACAAGTACGTTTCCTATTGGCTAGTCTAGGTGTTAAAACCACATACAGCGAAGAAGTATGTAAGTTCAAAACTAACTACTACCTTAAGTTTGGCACTAAAGAACAAAAACTATTCTCGTTATCTGAAAAAGTGGACCTTGCTGCATTAAGTAACCACTTCCCAAATAACGAACGAGTCTACGTAAAAAGCATTACCAAAGCACCCAGTGTTCCAGTTAGATGTCTACAAGTGGCGGACAAGAAACACTTATTCCTAGTGGGTAAAACTCTAGTGCCAACTCATAATACCACTTGTGCTTGTGGATTTTTGCTCTGGTATACTATGTTCGTACCCGAAGCCCAAGTACTAATCGCTGCTCATAAGTATGCCGGTGCTCAAGATATTATGAACCGATATCGATATGGCTATGAGAACTTGCCTGACTTTATTCGTGCTGGTGTGTATTCTTATAACAGGAATACCATTGAATTTGATAACGGTGCTCGTATCCAAGCAACTACCACAACCGAAAATACAGGTCGAGGTAAGTCACTTTCATTAATCTATTGCTTAGATGGCGATACTACCGTTCGTATTAGACACAAGGAAACCCTTGTAGAAGAAGATATAACATTGGCTGATTTATACCAACGACTCGACCCAGATGTACAAGTTATTAGTTAGAACGAACTGGGATTAAGATTCCTATTACTTCTTTGTTAACATATTGGACTGACTTGAATGTCTGCCAGTAACCAGTTGCAGTGCTGTCAGCTGACTGGTCGGTCCAAGTAATGTTTAATCCCATCAAGTTGTCTTGTATTATCAAAGGCTTTTCTAATTGCGGATATAACCAGTCCAATTCATCTCTACTCGGAAATCGCCATCCATTTCCCATAGAAAATAAGTAAAACTTGCCATCATACCAATTAGATCTAATCCATGTAGATTGAACTGCTATTTCTATATTCATGATAAATGAACCCACCAAATTTTGGACGTAGCTGTCCATTTGAAAAGATATCTAAAAGATGATGTTTATTACTAAAAGATAATTGATGTATTAATGAACTTATTATGATGTGATATATGATCTTATAGATGATTTGATTATTGATATTAGTATGATGTGATATATGATCTTATAGATGATTTGATTATTGGTATTAGTATGATGTGATATATGATCTTTTAGTTATGAAGTATTAGTGATGAGTTATTAGGAAGATTATCTTTTAGATAAAATGTATGGGTTCAAATGGAAACAGCTATAATGTATGGGTTCAAAATGTATGGGTTCATTTCCTCTTGAAAATTAACGGGTTCATTTGGTAAACAGCTATAAGGGATATATAGTTCAATTATCTTTTAGAATTCATATT
>ERZ1034363.552-NODE-552-length-25549-cov-10.932828_pt1 | contig 25549 bp, 23 predicted proteins | sample MGYA00520616_ERZ1034363 | MGnify/ENA primary metagenome ERZ1034363 (study PRJEB33736, sample SAMEA104284506) | Azolla filiculoides | biome: Urban; feature: Water surface; material: Ditch water | place: Netherlands | collected 2015-10-28 | depth 0-0.1 m ... | reverse complement strand
GCGCATCAGACGCGCCTTTCCACCGAAAAGTTCATGGTGGATGGTCGCCATACAGGTACGGGAGGTGGCAATCACTTTGTGCTGGGTGGCGCTACGCCTAGCGACTCACCATTCTTGCGCCGCCCAGATTTGTTGGCCAGCATGGTGGGCTACTGGCATAACCACCCAGCGCTCTCGTATTTGTTCTCAGGACTCTTTATCGGTCCAACGAGCCAAGCCCCTCGTGTTGATGAAGCACGACACGAATCCGTGCGAGAACTTGAAGTAGCGTTTGAAGAGCTGCGTCAGAAACAGTCGATGTTCGAAAACGTGGCGCCATGGATGGTGGATCGTGCACTGCGTAACCTGTTGGTAGATGTCACCGGTAATACCCATCGTGCCGAGTTCTGTATCGACAAACTCTATTCGCCTGACAGCGCAACTGGTCGTTTGGGCCTGCTCGAAATGCGAGCCTTTGAAATGCCGCCACATGCCCGCATGAGCCTGGCGCAGCAATTGCTCATGCGCGCGTTGGTAGCGCGTTTCTGGCAGAAACCGTATCAACCAGAAAGTCTGATCCGCTGGGGAACCGGGCTGCATGATCGTTATATGCTGCCGCATTTCGTCTGGGCAGATCTATGTGATGTGATTGAAGATCTCAACCAGTCGGGTTATGCCTTTAAGGCTGAATGGTTTGCGCCACACTTCGAATTCCGTTTCCCGCATATCGGAGAGATGGATGTACAGAACGTCCGCATAGACATTCGCATGGCCTTAGAGCCATGGCACGTGATGGGTGAAGAGGGCGGACAGGGTGGCACCGTCCGTTATGTCGACTCTTCTCTCGAACGGGTGCAGGTTAAGGTCAATGGGTTTGTCGAGGGACGGCATGTCGTCACTTGTAATGGGGAAAGAGTGCCGCTCCATCCGACTGGCGTGCAGGGAGAATATATTGCCGGAGTACGCTATCGTGCCTGGCAACCACCTAACTGCCTTCATCCCACGATTGGCGTACATGCCCCGCTGACCTTTGATCTGGTGGATACCTGGTCCGACCGTTCACTGGGCGGTTGCCAATACCATGTAACACATCCGGGTGGCTTAAGTTACGAGACGTTCCCCGTCAACGCCTATGAAGCCGAGGCACGTCGTCTAGCACGCTTCTTCCGGATCGGTCATACTCCAGGAGAAATCCGTGTCGGCAAAGGCCATCTCAACCCGGATTTCCCGTTTACGCTGGATTTGCGTCTGACCTGAGTAGAGAATCCTTTCGTACAACCCTATGCAACCGGCCCTCACGCTGCAATCTCAAAGTCAATCACAGACGCAGACACAGTCAGCATCGTCAACGCTACTCGCCGGCTATGCGCGGCGGGCAGCGGGCGCAGAACGTTACGATGAGCTTTGTGAGGCGGATGGGTCGGCACGCCCGCATTGGCTGCCGCTTATCGAACTTTTGGGCGGTACCCGGCCAGCAGATATTGAGTCGCGTCTGGCGAGTGCCCAGCAGCACATTCGTGATGAAGGCATCACGTACACCATTTATGCAGATCCGCAGGGCAAAGATCGGCCGTGGGCCTTAGATGAGTTGCCCCTGGTGTTGCCAGGAGAAGAATGGGCATCGCTCTCTTATGGACTGGCACAGCGCGCCCGATTACTCAATCGGGTGTTGGCTGATCTCTATGGGCCACAGACGTTGCTACACCAAGGCATTATTCCGCCTGAAGTGATTTTTGGGGCGGGCGGCTGGCTACCGGCTGCGTTTGGCACCAAAGCGCCCGCCAATATCTTTCTGCATAGTTACGCTGCAGATTTGCTACGTGCACCTGATGGTCAGTGGTGGGTCGTGGCTGACCGGACGCAGGCACCCTCTGGTGCAGGCTATGCGCTCGAAAACCGCATGATTATGACGCGGGCTTTTCCCGAGCTGCTGGCCCAGATGCCGGTCGCTTCGCTGACGGGTTTTTTCTCGGCGCTGCGTGAATCACTGGCTTTGCATGCGCCCTGTGGTGACGAGTCTCCCCGCGTCGTCGTGCTTACCCCCGGGCCGCTCAACGAAACCTATTATGAGCACAGCCTGCTGGCACGTTACCTAGGCTTCCCGTTGGTAGAAGGGGGCGATCTTGCCGTGCGCGATGGCTGTGTGTGGTTAAAAACAATTAGTGGCTTACAGCGTGTCCATGCCATTCTGCGCCGACAGGATGATGTGTACTGTGATCCGCTTGAACTACGCAGTGATTCAGCGCTCGGTATTGCCGGCCTCACAGATTGTGCCCGTCAGGGTAAAGTCCTGATGGCAAATGCACTAGGCAGTGGGGTGGTCGAATCTGTTGCCCTTCAGGGATTTTTGCCGGCAGCATGCCGTTTTCTCCTGGGGGAGGAGCTCGCGCTACCTTCCGTCGCTACCTGGTGGTGTGGTGAAGCCGCTGCCATGGATTATGTGCGCTCTAACCTGGAAGATCTGGTTATTAAATCGGTGCAGGGTCTGAGAGATTTTCCACCCATCTTTGGTCAGGATCTGGATGAAGCGGCGCGGACAAATCTGATCGCACGTATTGAAGCGAGCCCGGATCGTTTCGTTGCGCAAGAATGGGTGCGACTCTCGCAGGCGCCCGTGCTTAATCGGCGTCCCGGTGCTTTACAACTCGATGCACGTTCGGTGGGTTTGCGTGCCTACGCAGTGGCAGCGGGGCAAGGGTATCAGGTCATGCCCGGCGGCCTAACTCGCGTCGAATCGCATCGCGATGCCCGTGTGGTTTCAATGCAACGGGGCGGTGCCTCCAAGGACACCTGGGTGCTGCAGGCAGGTGACAACGAAGAGCTCCCGTTTAAAGCCGACGCGCCTTCCGGTATGTCTCCTGTCATTCATACAGGGGTGCCATCACGCGTTGCCGAGAATCTTTTCTGGATGGGGCGTTATACAGAACGGGCTGAGGGTATGGCACGCTTGCTTAGACTGACGCTGAGTGAACGGCTGCATCATTCACGTCGCCACGGTGTGGTTGCGCTGCATGAGTTGGTTTGGCGTTATGGATTGGTAGGGTTATCTGAGGGCAGTAAGGATGCGGCACGCATTCCTGTTGAAGCCCTCATTAGTTGCGCTACAAATCCGTTGTATCCGCAAGGATTGGCACAAACCCTAGGAGAGCTAGGGCGTGTTGGTTTTTCGTTACGAGATCGTCTCTCGCACGACCACTGGCGTGCCATGAACCGTTTGGTTAATGATCAGGCGCTTATGACGAACGGCACACTCGGTCCTACCCTCGTCTGGTTAGATCGTGCCGTAGCCGGGTTGGCTGCGCTCTCGGGTTTTTCTCTGGATGCCATGAACCGGGATGCCGGTTGGCGTTTTCTATCATTGGGAAGAAGGCTAGAGCGATTGGTGCTCTTGGCCGCCGCACTTTCTGTAGCAGTCAGCCAATTACAGCAGGCAGGTGATGACGGTGCATCTAGTGCGGAGTCATCGCAGCCACTGGATTGGCTCCTCGATCTCACAGATTCATCAGGTTCTTTCCGAAGCCAGACTACTGGGTTAGCCAGTTGGCGCGCGCTACGTAGCATTGTGCTGCTTGATGCGACAAACCCTCGCTCATTACGCTTTCAAGTCGAAGGCGTGCAGCAGGCGTTGCAACGCCTGGGTGAAGATACCGGTGGCGCTATTGTCGGGCTAGAGCAGACGGGTATCAAGCTCACGGAGTGGGCCATTGGGGATATTCCAGAGTTAGCGGCGCTGCGTCAGGCCTTCATAATCCTGAGCCAAGAAATCGTGGTGCTGAGCGATTTGCTGGCGGCGCGCTACTTCAGCGTCAGTGAACCCGGCGTATCACTGCTATGAGCGGCACATCCCACCCGCTGTCTGCCTGGAAGCGATATCACGTCGCGCATGACACAGAGTATTGCTATGCCTACTCGGTCAGCAATGCGCGTCACCGCGCCCACCTGATTCCAGTGGATCGGCACGATCAGCAGGTGCATCGTAGCGTGTTAAACGTTAACCAAACACTCTCTGAATCTACAGAAGGGATCGATTTCTACGGTAATCGTTATCGTGACTTTGCGATTAATGTGCCACATCGCCTACTGAGCGTTCAGGCCCATATGGATGTCTCGGTGCGAGCGCCGGTCTGGCCGACACAGAGCACCATCTGGACAGGCAAGAGCTTAGCGCGTCGGAGTTTCGATCCTACCGACCAAGCGGGTACACGGTTTGCATTGGCTTGCGCCCCTTATCTGGTGGATTCGCCCATGATTCCGGCGTTGCCCGAAGCAAAATCCTGGGCCTTGGCGCACTTGGGTTCTGGCAAGCCTTTGCATCAACAGTTGCTCGCCATGACGCAAGCGATCTTTCAAGAGTTTGTATTTGACCCCGAAGCAACAACGGTCGGTACGCCGCTGATTGACGTATTTAAAACCAAACGGGGTGTCTGCCAGGACTTTGCCCAGCTGATGATCGCCGCTTTGCGTGGTGTCGGCATTCCGGCGCGCTATATGAGCGGTTATATTCTGACGCATCCGTTACCGGGTGAGGCACGTCTGATTGGCGCCGATGCTACCCACGCCTGGGTAGAAGCCTGGTGTCCTGGCCATGGTTGGCTAGGTCTTGACCCTACCAACGGCAAAGCCGTCACAGACGAATTTATTACGCTGGCTTGCGGTCGAGATTACGCCGACGTAATCCCTTTGCGCGGCGTCGTTGTGGGCGGTGGCGAGCATTCGCTCGAAGTCTCTGTCACGATGACCCCGGAATCAGAAATGAAGATGGGCTTAGATCAGAGTGACCTCAAGCTCGGGAAGTCCATCGATACCGCAGATCAATGAGTCACCGCGTGCCACAGTTGAAACACCACCCGGCGTTCCGGTAAAAATGAGGTCGCCTGCCGCCAGTTCAAAGTATTGCGACAAGCGGCTAATCACTTCCGGTACTGACCAGATCACCTGATCCAGACGGGCCGATTGACGAGTTTCACCATTCACTTTGAGCCAAATCGCCGCATCAGACGCTGGTGTGCCTGCGGTCACAGGAACGATAGCCGTGATTGGGGCACCTCGATCCATGCCTTTGCCTGGTTCCCAGGGGTGGCACTTTTCGCGGGCAATCATTTGCAAATCTCGACGGGTGAAATCAATACCTGTTGCGTAGCCGTAAACGTGTGAGAGGGCATCCGCTTCAGCAATATTCAGGCCGCCTTTGGCCAGCGCGACGACCAGCTCTACTTCATGTTGTAGGTTGCTGGTGGCGGGCGGGAAAGGAATGTTGCCACCGCCTGGCACGACTGCATCGCGCGGTTTTGAAAAGAAGAATGGTGGCTCGCGATTCGGGTCTGCGCCCATCTCACGGGCATGTTCGGCATAGTTGCGCCCAACGCAGTAGATACGGCGCACGGGAAACAGGGCGTCTGAACCGGCTACCGGGATCAGTGTTTCGGCAGGAGGCGTAAAGGTGTACTGAGTCATCGTTAATTCGTTTCTATCATCAGTTTAAGATCGTGGGTCACATCAGCAGCCGGCATTTCATGCGGTACGCTTAGCCGCAAGCGGCCTTGTTGATCGATTACGAAACTATGGGTGGTGTGGTCAATCGTATAGATGAGCGCAGACCCGGGTAGGGGCGTCTTTTGCCAGAAAATTTTGTATTGCTTGGCGACTTTGCCAGTTGCCTCTGGGGTACCGGTGAGCGCGATAAATCGTGGATCAAACGCATCCATATAGATTTTAAGGGCGGCTGTTGTGTCGCGCTCCGGGTCCAGCGAGACAAAGAGCACGGCCACCTGATCGGCCAAGGGGCCAAGCTGGCGCATCACCTCTGCCTGTCGTGCCAGATGCGTCGGGCAAACGTCGGGGCAGTGGGTAAAACCAAAGAAGAGGCTGACCACTTTGCCCTTGAAGTCGCTAAGGGAACGTGGCGCACCATATTGATCAGTCAGCGTGAACGCAGGCGCAACTGGGCTGTCGGGCACAGGCTTTGCCTTGAAGGGTGGGGGGCTGGAACAGCCCACCAGCAGCAACGCGGTAACTAGGCTGAGCAACCATTGCTTTATCGTACCCATCACTTAAAGCCGTTTCGATTTCTGCGATTCTGTTGCGCGTACAGCAATCAATGCGGCTTCAGCGGCAACGAGAAGTAGAAAGCTGCCCCAGTGTTGCATCTTCATTTGCCATAGCAACAGGCCAAAGAGGATGATGATCAGGGCGGTGATGGGATTTATGCGTGTCATAAAGAGATCTTTGCAATGCAGCAACAAATTGTCTGGATAATTCTGTAAGTTTAATAGTAAAGTGCAGCTAAGACGCGCTATTACATAGCAGTCAAACAAGAACACGGGCTAACCCCGCGGCAAACAAAGGAGACAGCAGCATGAGCAGTCCTATCATCCTCAAGGTAAATTCCCTGGAAAAAGGCGCAGGTTTTCATCTGCCGACTAGCCAGGCAGACATCGTAACGCCGGATTCGCCGGCCATAGAGGTTATGACGGATCTGAAACAGATTGTTGCTGCTACGGTAGGCTCGGATGTGTTGCTCAGCCATGCGAATCACCTGATGATTTCGCGTGGGGTTCGTTCGTTACTGGTGACTGATAGCAAGGGCGATGTGGTTGGCCTGCTAACCGCAACCGATGTGCTGGGCGAGAAGCCCATGCAGTGTGTGCAGAAGCAGGGTCTGAAGCACGGTGAAATTACCGTCAAAGACGTGATGACACCGCAGAACGATATTGAAGTGCTGACGCTCAAGCAAGTTGCTCAGGTGAAAGTGGTTGATGTCATCGAAACCTTGAAGGTGCATAACCGTAACCATGCGCTTGTGGTTGATGCGGATCCACTGACTGGTCGCCAGATGGTGCGTGGCATTTTCTCGGCTTCGCAGATCGCCCGTCAGCTGGGTGTGGCTACGCAAATCCATTCAGTTGCCAAAACATTTGCCCAGATCGAAGCAGTGCTTGCCAGTTAATAGGCGCTCGCGCATGCTAAAGGCCACGGTTTACCGTGGCCTTTTTGTTGGTCTGCATGACACAATACAAAAATGACTGAACGTAACCCGCACAACCTCGCCCGATATCTAAAAAATCGTTTGCTTGAGGAACATCTCGCTTGGCGTACGCTATTCCGGGAAGAATGGGTGTCGTTGCTGGTGCTGTTGTTCGGAGTGCTTTTGCTGGTGATCTTTACCCGGCCGGTCCCGCCCGGGGCGGTCACCTTAGCCGTGGGACAGCCCGGCTCTACATACGAATTGATTGGTCAGCGTTACAAGGAAATATTTGCCCGTGAAGGGGTGACGCTACAGCTGGTGAATACCAATGGTTCACGGGAAAGCCTGGAGCAGGCGGCCGATGGCCAATCCCCTGTGAACGCTGGATTATTGCTGGGGGGCATCGCACGCAAAGGCGAATATCCGGAACTCTATTCCTTAGGCAGTGTGGACTATCTGCCGCTCTGGCTTTTCTATCGTGGGCCAACGTTGCAAGGGCAAGATGCTCTGAGCTACTTTAAGGGTAAGCCCATAGCGATAGGCCTGGAGGGTAGTGGCACTGAACTTCTGCTCAAGAAAATGCTGGCAATGCGAGGCATTCATCTTCAGGAAGAGGATGAAAACTTCCGGCGCTTGCCGCATGGGGAAGCCATGCAACAGTTGCTGGATGGAAAAATCGTTGCTATGGCAATTGTCGATGGATTTGACTCGCCCACCATTCAGAACTTGCTAGCACACCCAGAACTGCACATCTTTGATTTTGCCTACGCGGCAGCTTATGTGAAACGTATGCCTTATCTCGATACCGTGACCATTCCCCGGGGATCGCTTAATCTCGTGAAACTGGATCCGCCAGAAGATATTCATATGATCGCTTCGACGGTGACGTTACTGGTTGAAAAAACCATGCATCCGGCGATCCAGCAACTCTTTCTAGCTGCAACAGATGAGATCGGGGACGAAAACAACCAGTTCTTCGGCAAGGGCGATACCTTCCCCGCCTATATAGACAGAAGCATTCCCTTGAGCCCGGTTGCGAAGCGTTTTTACGATAAAGGGGCGCCTTGGCTCTCTGGCTTAATGCCTTTCTGGATTGTCAGTTACATCGACCGCATGTGGTTGCTGGTGCTTGGCGTGTTAGCCGTTGTGTTGCCATTTTTCCGGCTGGTGCCGAACTACCGATTGTTCCGATCGCGCATGTTGATTTCAGACGCTTATGATGAAATCAAACAGGTAGAAAAACGCATGTACGAAGCCACGCATGTGTCAGAGCTTCGCTACCTCTTAGAACGGCTCGATCTGCTAGAAGTAGAAATCGGCGACTTCTGGATCTCTTCAGATGAAACGAATCGTTTCTTCACCATGAAAAGTGCTTTGGAATTGGTGCGCCGTGAGATCCTGGCGCGCATCCGACATCTGGAAAGTTCAAACTAATTATTGAACTGTAGCGGTGAGTCGCAGTTCTCGCAGTCTTCTTCCAGTTCAAAGCCCATGGCACAGTCCACGGTGCTGCCTTGAGTTGCATTGGCAGATAGCGGCACGATCTGCACTTTGACAACGCCTTCGCGAACCATGTCGAGATATTTTGCAGCGCTATGCGACACATCGATAACGCGGGCGCGGTGTTTCGGGTGCATCCGGTCGTTGACTTTGACCACGACGCATAGATTGGTATCTGGTCGTTTCACAATAACCAGAGAGCCTAGGGGCAGCAAATTGCTGGCGGCAGTAAATAGCTTGTTATTGAAAATTTCGCCGGTGGCCGTTTTTCGCCCCTGAAACTTGGCGCCATAAAAACTGGCCTTGCCACGTAATCCTTTGGATTCGATGGTTACTGCCGGCGCTTCGTCAGGCGACGTCAGATTTACCCGGCTACGTTTCACCGAAGTGCCTTGCTGTAGGCTCTGGCTAGATTTGCTTTTGGGGTCCCGTTTGTTTTTGACGGGCGTTTCCGTTTCTACCGTATCGCTGGCATTCGCACTGGATACCTCATCCGCAGCAAGCGTCGTGCCCGTAATCAGGGTGCAAACCAGCAGCGTCAGACATGGTCTGACAAGTGCGGCAGCGCATTGATTTTTCGGGAAACCCAGTTGCATCCACAGCCTTTGGCGTTAAGAAACAGGTACATTATCCACATTTCGTATTTCGGTACTGTGTCGCCATGATCAAGCCCCACGTTTTATGCCTCTGCTGTTGCCTGGTGACAGGGAGTGTCTATGCTCAGGACGGTATGGGGGCGGGTAACGGTTACGACAGCACAGCCGGCTCGTACCAGAATCTTGGTGGCGATACCTATGCACCGGGTGGCGGCACTTATCAGCAGGATGGCAATACGACCCAGAGTGACACGGGAACCAGTTACCAAACAGAGGGCGGTTTAACATTGGGTACGGATGGCAGCGAGTATCAGACAACGGGCAATACCACCTATAACTTTAACGGCACCAGTTGCCTGAATAGCGGTAGCGCTACGGATTGTGATTAACCCTATGAGACATCTCACCAAATATCTATTACTGGGTATCGTATGTGTAGGAATGGCTGTCCCGGTTTTTGCGCAGGATGACCTGCAGGGCTTCGATCGAAATTACCCGAATACGCCAGCTGGGGATAACCCCAGAGGGTTCACGCCGGAGATAAACCCGCTGACCAAGCCGCCGCTCGTTTCGCCACAGCTGAGCGTGGATGAGGCTGGGAGCCAGAATAATCAACCAGACGGCAAAGATAGTCTGAATCAGCCGCAACCGTTCGATAACCCCATACCCGGGGTTGAATAATTATTTAAAAATTAATTCGAGAGGCTCATCTGGTGAGACTCTCGCCGCCTAAGATGACTCCATGCCCGAAACCAAGGGTGACACATAAGGAGCATCAAAATGAAAAATCTTCTCGTCTGGATCGTTCTCATCTCTACCGCAGCCCTTGGCGTTGCCGTGGCGCAGCCCAATTATGAAAATGGCTACGCAGCCACACCGCAAACAAGCCTAAACCAGCAGGTCTGACATGAGCCGCGAACTCATGGTTCTGGTCATGGCGGTATTTATGACGCAGGGGGTGGCGCGTGGGCTTTTTGAAAAAGATGATGTCCAGAAATGGCATATCCTTGCAATGGAAACTGCTGTCAGTCAGTTCGGATGCGCCGCCCAAGAGAGATCGATGGGGACTTGAAAAGTATTACTTCATTGCTCCGGGGTTTGGTTAGAATGTAGCCATCGTGATGCGCAAAGGAGTACATATGTCGTTGTCCAAAAAGCCGGGGCTGCCGTCCCGTTTGCTGGTAGGTTTGGTGTCTGCTGCATTGGTTATGCCAGCCATGGTGCCGGTGGCCTATGCTCAAAGCACCCAACAGTCGGGTGCTGCCCAGTTAAGCCAGGCGCAGCTGTCTGCTTTGGTGGCGCCGATAGCCCTTTATCCGGATTCTTTGGTGTCTCAGGTGCTAATGGCATCGACGTATCCGCTAGAAGTGGCAGAGGCGTCGAATTGGCAAAAAGCTAATAGCCGCCTGAAGGGTGATGCGCTTAATCAGGCGCTCCAACAACAGAACTGGGATGCGAGCGTGAAGTCGCTGGTGTCATTCCCGCCAGTGCTTAACATGATGGGCTCGGAACTTAGCTGGACTCAGAATCTGGGCAATGCGGTGCTGGCGCAACAGTCTGATGTAATGAATGCCATTCAAGGGCTGCGCAATAAGGCGCAACAATCTGGCGCGCTACAGTCGAATTCACAACAAACGGTATCGGGTGGCGGTAGTGCGCCGGTAGTCATTCAGCCGGCGAATCCGCAGGTCGTCTATGTGCCGACATATAACCCGGCTGTGGTTTATGGTGGTTGGCCATATCCGGCATACCCACCAGTTTCTTATTACCCACCAGGTTACGTGGCAGGCACTGCCTTGCTGTCATTTGGTGTCGGCATGGCTGTGGGTGCAGCGCTCTGGGGCGGTTGCCACTGGGGCGGCGGTGGTTGGGGCGGTGGCAATTCGCTGACCGTTAACAACAACAATTACAACAATTTCAACCGCAATACCAATAACAATTGGAAGGGCGGTAACCGCAGCGGCTCGAGCAGCTGGCAACCTGATCAGCAGCGTCGCAATGCCAATATGAGCGGTGCTGGCGGTGGTGCTACGCGTGACGCCCAGCGCGATCAACTACGCCAAAGCATGCAACGTGATGGCATGAGTGGTGGCGATCGCGGTGGAGATCGCATGGGCGGTGATCGATCAGGCGGTGACCGTATGGGTGGCGACCGTTCTGGCGGCGATCGCTCAGGTGGCGGCCGCGGTAGTAGTTTTGGTCATGATCCCGGTGGTTTTGGTGATACGCATGGTGCCCGTATGGATAGTGGCGACCACTTCGGTGGTGGCGGCAAGAGTTTTGGCGGGGGCGGTGGTAGAAGCTTTGGCGGTGGGGGCGGTCACTTTGGTGGCGGCGGTCGTCGCTAACCTGTTCGCAGATTCCGATTTAACTATCTAGATATACTCAAGGAACAAATTATGAAAAAACTGATCGTTGCAGCATCAATGGCCGCATTGGGTCTAGGCCTTTCTGCAGGTGCCCAAGCATCCAATGCTATTAGTACCGAAGAATTAATGAGCTACTGCAAAAGTGCAGATAGCAGCTCATTTGTTACTTGTGAAATCTACGGCCAAGCGGTGTACGACACGTATCTGGTAACGCGCCATCCTAAATATGCGCCAAACTACATCTGTGTGAAGCAACCGGGGCCACCACGTAAAGAAGTCATTCAGGAATACGTTGCTTGGGCAGATGCCAATCCTAAGTACGCTAAGGATCCAGCAGCTGATACGATTCTGCGCTTCCTGGCTGGAAAGTTCCCTTGCGGCAAGGCTGCTAAGTAATCAGTTGTAATTAATCCACCGGCCAATAGGTCGGTGGATGCGTGAATTAGCCAGAGGATATCGGTGTGTTAAGAGGTAATGAATTAGCCCGAAATTCTCTGGGCACCTTTGAGTCCATCATTATGGGCATTGCGGGTACGGCGCCTGCATTTAGCGTCGCTGTAACAACCGCAACGATTGTGGCATCGGTAGGCACGTTATCGGTGGGGAGTATTTTGTACTGTGGCCTGATCATGTTCGGGATTACGCTAGCATTTATTCACCTGAGCAAGATCACGCCGAACGCGGGTGCTGCATATGCCTGGGTTGGACAGGTCTTCGGCGCGAAGTGGGGGTTCTTTGCTGGCTGGGGCTTGCTGGTAGCCTCCGTATTTTTTATGGTGTCAGCAACAATTCCTGCGGCAACCTCAACGCTGATGTTGCTGGCTCCGGATAAAGTGGAAAGCACCCATTGGGTAGCCGGTGTTGCAGCGTTTTGGCTAACGGCCGTCACTTTAGTCGTCATGCGTGGCATCAAACATTCCAGTTATGCCCAGCTGATTCTGACGGTGTTTGAAACAACCATTCTGGTTGCTTTGATTGCGGGGGGAGTGATTCATTTCTGGAGTCATCCGGCGCATGCGCCGACGCTGATCTGGGTATCACCGATTTCATTTTCTCCCCAGGTGTTCGCCACAGGCGCGTTAACGGCTATCTTCTTTTTCTGGGGCTGGGATGTCACGATGAACCTCAGCGAAGAGTCGAAAGCTGGCGCTCAGAATGATGGGGGCTCTGCGGGAAAAGGTGCCTTCTGGTCCGTGCTAAACATGATGCTTTTTTTTACGATCATGATGATTGTGGTGCTTATGGCACTGACAGACCAAGAAATTGCCCAGGCCGACACTAATATCCTGTTTGCTGTGGCAAGCAAACTATTTCCGGCACCCTGGAATTATCTAGCGGTTTTTTGTACGATCGTGAGCACCGTAGGCACTATCGAAACACAGATTCTGCAGTTTAGTCGTAGCATGTTTGCCATGGCGCGAGACAAGATGTTGAACCCTGTCTACGCCCGCATTCATGCGGAATGGCAGACGCCTTGGGTGGCAACTTTGGTGATCTGGGGCCTAGGGATGTTGCTGCTCTATACGTCGTCTTATATGCCCTCGGTCAAGTCGATTTTGACGAGCTCAATTTTGGCCATTGGGTTCCAGATCTGTTTTTACATGAGTTTGGCGGGGTTTGCGTGTGCTTGGCATTACCGGCAAAAGTTGCATGCTGGATTAGGCAGTGCGATTTCTTATGTGGTGTGGCCGATGCTCTCCGGCGCATTCATGGTGTTTATTGCGCTCTATAGCATCCCTACCTTCGATCTCCTTACCAACTTGCTCGGTGCGGGTGGATTGCTTATGGGTTTTATACCGTTAGCCATTAATCAGTGGCGATTTTCAGGCAAGAAGAATTCCCTAGCCTAGTAAAATCGAGCGGATCTTTATTCACCTGGGAACCGAAAATAAGTTGTTTGCAGTTTGCCTGGGGTGACGCTGAGTTTCTGTTCCAGCGTGTGCCCATTCTTCTGCGCTTTGACGTTGTAGGTGCCGGCAGGAAGATTGGCGAGCAGTACCGGGCCTTCACTGGTTGTGAGTAGCACGCCTTTGCCGCCTGCGTCGGTAATTGTGATGCGAATGTCACTGAGATAGCTTCCAGACTGGCCGACCATAAAAAGCTTGAGATCAAACTCCTTTTCTCGTGCAGTCAGCTCAGCCATAGAGTCTTCGCCAACGCCACCCGATAGAAACGGCACGTTAGCAGTTGTCGTTGTAGGTGCTTTAGGCGTTGCTGTAGGGGTAACGGCGGCTGAAGGTGTTTCTTGGCGTATGGCTAATGGCAGATCAGGCGTGCCTGAATATACGATAATCAGTTCGGCTGTTTCTGTGCCATTGTTGCGCCCCTCGTGCCATTGATCCACCAATTCGACAATGGCATCGCCAGCTTTCAGGTTGAGCGTCTCGCCCCGGTCTGTTTTAACGCTAAGCTCGCCTTTAAGTAATACACCGGCATTGAGCACAGGGTGTTTGTGTACGGGAAGGATGGCCCCGGGCGCAAACTGGTAACGAACAATCGTGATTTGTGGTTGCCCTTTCGGATAATTAGGCAGTTTGGTGCCGTTCCATGATTTATCCGTTTTGGTTAAGACATCAACGGTTACGCCAGGGATCGAGTTGGTATATGGACCAGCCAAATCATGTGCCCATAGAGGGCTAAGCGCTGTTGAGCAGAGTAGTGCCGTAAAAAGAGTGCGGTAGCTCATGGTGTGCGTCCTTGGTTAGTTCTTGAGACAACGCGAAGCGTTGGGCAGGTTTTCTGGAGCACCCCAATCATTGTCAGGAAGCTTCGCATAGCGGCCACGATAAGTCTGTCGTTCCGTGCTGAATGACTTAACGCTGCCGTCGGGATTAAAGTCGATAATCCAGAAGTAGTTGTAGTTGTGATCAGGCCAGGTGGCTGGCACCTGCTGGGCAAAGGGTGCTTGGTCCAGTTTAAGGAGTTGCCTTAAGGTGACCTGTTTGCCCGGATGGCGTGCTTCTAGTGCTGTGCTGGCTGTGTGAAAGTGCTCCCAGAACATCAGCACCTGTTTGCCCGTATATCGGCCATCATTTAACAGATCATGAACCGCCAGTTGGTTCTGGTGGTTCATCAAAGCTTCTAATTGCGTAGCGGTTATCTCTGCGCTGGGCAATGCAACATAGTTTGTGGTGGGTATATTGCGAGAGTGTGCTGTTGGCTGCGCAGTTTCAGACGTATGGATGGTGAGCGTCAGAATCGCGGCAGGCGGTGCGGTAGGAAAGAGCGGTTCTGTGGCATCGACACCCAAGTATTGATCACTCAGTGCTTGAGCACGTTCTAGGCCCGTCTGGCACAGATTCCAAGTGTCTAGCTTTTCTCCATGGCGAACGATAACCAAACGCTCTGGTGCGGCTAGGCTACTTACACTGACAACACTGGTTGCCAGTGTAATTAACCATGTCCGCCAGAGGCGACTAGACATCAAGGACTATTTGCCTGCCATGCCAGCTGAAACACGTACTGCAGTGGTAACCCAATCAATGGCAAGTTTCTGGAATGCTTCTGGCGAGCTCGATTCCATACGGAAAGTTTCTCCGGACATCACGTAAACGCCTTCACCCCAGACCTTGCCCGTCACGCTATCACGCATCTTTGCTTCTACGACGAGAGATGGTGTTTTCGAGTCAAGTCCGGTTGCTTTTTGCGCGGCAAAAAGAACGGCAGAGATTGGTACAACATTCCAGGGTTTGAAGCCGTCACCTTCGATCTGTGCACCCGTAATGGCAACGCTTAAACGCCCAATATTCGGACCAGGTTTGTCAACAACATTGAATCGACGCGATGCCCGCTCTTTAAGTTCTTTGTCAATAATCATTCGGGTTTGATAGATCGTTTCGTCAGTCAAACCTTTTTGGCCCTGATTTTTTAGTGCAGTCTGAAACAGGACCACAGGGTCAATCATGACACCCTTGACCTGGCTGCGGTCAAAATCAGGGCTGACGTAACGATATAACTTTACGCCTGGGGCTGGGCTGTCTACTTCCTGGAGACGGTTGTATTCGGTGGAAGTGAGGAACCCTGACTTCTGAGATTGTGTCAGTCCACCCGCGCCACATGCTGCGAGCATCAAAGCCGCTGTAGTCGTTAGGGCAAGCGTGCAAATACGACCTAATAATTTGGTTTTGTTGTGCTGGGGTTTCATGAAAGGCTCCGATTGGGTTGGTTTTGAGGTTCTCTTGGTAAGACTAAAGCGAAGCAGCAGGGTTGTCTAGCAGGCGGGGCGGTTATTTTTGAAAAACGATCCAGACAATGTCATCCGGCATGAAACTCGCGCGTTATCGGCAATAGGCGTTGTTACTTTTAAGAGGAGTACGCCATGAAAAAATCGTTAATGTTGTTGGTTGTTGCTTTGGCAGCCGTTGCAGCGCAACCGGCATTGGCAGATGGGCGGGGTCACCATCGGGGACATGGCAATGGATGGTTGCCATTTGCAGCGGGCGCCGTTATTGGTGGTGTCGTTGTCGGGTCCTGGATGCAACCACAACCCGTGTATGCGCAGCCGATGTATATGGCGCCGCCGCCACCCAGAATGGTGGTGCAGCGACCCTATTACGCGCCAGCCCCTATGTATGTGGTTCCGTCAGTGCAACCGGGCTATTACTACGAACGTGATTGATTGCCGAGCTTAAAGCTTGATCTGGTGCTGTAGCGTTTGATAATCCACCTTGCCTGTTCGCAATACGGGTAGTTCGGCCATATGGATGAGTTCACGTGGCAAATACGTATTGGGGATACGTTGCTCGGTGTAATGCGCCCGAATAGTCTCAAGGCTAAGCTCGGGATCATTGGTGTAGAGGCGTATCAACGTTTTGGCTTGCGCATCGGATTCAATGGCAATCGCCGCGTGATGGTGGTCCGGGGAGAGCTTAGAGATTTCGTCTTCAATGTAGCCAAGGGAGATCATTTCCCCGGCAATTTTGGTAAAGCGCTTTTTCCGTCCTTTGATGGCCAGATAGCCATCATCATCCACGGTCACAATATCGCCGGTGTCGTACCAGCCTTCGTTGAGCGATGAACGATCTTCTAATAGGTCATGCAGGTAGGATTTCATCAGATTGGGGCCGCGTACGTGAAGGACGCCCCCTTCTTCGATGCCTTCGTGCGGCTCAATGCGATATTCGATGTGCGGCAGGATCTTGCCGACGCTGCCATGGCGGGTAGCGCCCGGAACGTTGACGGCGATGACCGGGCCGGCCTCAGTAGCGCCATAGCCTTCCAGCATGGTGATGTTTAAAGATTCATACAGTTCACGTGTGCGAGGCTTGAGACGTTCGGCACCCGCAACAACAAAGCGCAGTGAGGCGAGATCTCCGGGCGTTGCGACTTTAAACATCTGCGCCAGGAAGGTATCGGTTGAGAGTAGGGCAGTTGCATGATGTGTACGAATTAACTGCAGGTTTTCTTTGTGCCGCAGCGGTGATAATCCGATGATCGTTTTCATGCCATTTAAGAGCGGCAACAAGACCCCTGCGGTAAGGCCAAACGCATGAAAGTGCGGGAGTGCGCTAAACATAACCTCGTGTTTGCCGATGGGGAAGGCTTCAAGGATCTGGCCGCAGTTAGTTAGCAGATTGCGGTGAGTGAGTACAACGGCTTTCGGGTCCGCTTCGCTACCTGAGGTAAACAGAATAACGGCAGCATCATCCGGTTGGCTACGCTCGGTTTTTAAGCGCCTCAGCTTGACGCGTAGTGCCCCACTCAGTTTAGCGAGTCGACCAATCTTCTTGGCCATGTCTTCCAGAAAGACGGTGTGGATGCCAAGCGCAGCTAAATGTTCCGGCAAATCCTTGAGCCCGCATTTGTCCAGGAATTGATGGGAGGTAAGCACGACGTCAAGATGCGCTCGTTCGCAGCAACGAAGCAATGTCGGCATCGGAAACGTGTAATTGAGAATAACAGCGGTCTTATGGGCGAAATTACAGCCCAAGGTGGCAACAACACCGGTAACGCTGTTAGGGAGCAAGCAGCCAACATGGTGACGGCGGGTCAGCGTTTCTATACGGCGTGATAACACCGCGCAGCCGATGATCAGCCGGCCATAGGTAAGCGATTTGCCCAGTTCATCGTAAACAATAGGGATGCGGCTTCTATTAGCGGCTGCCGCCATTAGCAACCGTTTAGGAATGGTATTGTTAGCGGGCAAGATTAATCCCCTGTTTATACTTCGATCAGTTTGCCATGAGCCGGGAAAAATATCGCGGTTCGAACATTTAATCCTTCTGCGGCAAATAGCTCTGCATAGCGCGTAAGTTGCGGTTTGTAGATTGCGGCCTTGTCTTGCAACATCTGCTCAGTCTTCTGACCCGTATCCTGAGTGCGTAGTGTTTTGTAATCAATGATCCAGCGCTCATTGGCATGGATGAATGTACGGTCAATGACATGATGGGCAAATGTCTCAGGGGTGTCGGGGTGCAGACTGCTCATAGGCACTTCACAACCAGCAGCATCCTGGGGGCCGAGTATCCAGCGGCCGGGTTCGCTATTGAGTGCGCCGAGAACGGCTTCGTGGACGTGCTGGGCCGCTTCAGAGCAAGCAGTGGCGTCGTAACCCTCGTTGGCAAAGCTTTGCTCCCAATAGGGGCGCAGTTTGCTAATGCGTTCGATAGGCCAGGCTTCCAAGCCATCCTTGGCAATAGCCTCGAGATAGCGATGGGTCAAGGTACCGATTGCCATGTCGATGGTGGTTTCGTTACTGGAATGGTGCTGATGCGGTGGGGCATCCACTTCACTAGCGGTTTCGATCGGCGTTAATTCATTGAGATGTTCACTGCGCAGACGGATTAGATGCGGTACGAACTGCGCTGGATCGATAGCGCTGACAGGGGGTGTTGGTTGAGATGGTGCGGCAGCTTCTTGATTGAAGCTATATTCCAGCGCAGGCCATAGAGGCGCCAGCAATGAGGTGGTGGCTGGTGTTTTGAGTGCATTGAGCGTTTCAGACTTCGGGTCACGATAAGCAACCCCTAGCAGATGCAAACGACGTTCTGCACGGGTAACGGCCACATAGAGTACGCGTTGCGCTTCGTTCAGACTGCGCGTTTTTTCCAGATTGCGCAACAGGTCGTAGGCCGTGGGGTTGTTCGACTCGGGCGCACCGATTGGCGGAACGGGCGCCACAACGAGATGTTCATGGCCATCATCAAGTAGTACGGTATCCCAGATAATCAACGCTTTATCATCAGAAGGTAAGCGCTTATGGAGCCCGGGCAAAATGACCGTATCAAATTGCAGGCCTTTGGATTTGTGCACGGTCATTAATTGCACATGCTGGCTGTCTGGCGAGGCTTCGGGTGCTGCGAAGAGACGGCCTAGGCCGTCGTCGAGACGGGACAAATCTAGGGCGCCGTGGTCATCAAGCTTGTCGAGCAACTTAAAGTAAGCCTGCACATCGCTGAAGTCATTGGGGGCCCCGAGGCACTGAGGTCCGCCTAGCGCACGCCAAACCCCTTCGACCCATCGGCGCGGACGTTGTAGGCTACGAGCGGCAAAGGCTTCCGATAAAATTTGGCGAAGGCGACGTAGCCGGTGTTGGCCATTAGCAGAGAGCTTGATGATGCGTGATTCATTCTGCATCAATGACCATAGTGTTTGCGCATGGTCGTCAGCGGCTAATTGATGAAGGTCTGACAGTTTTAAGCCGCACCAGGGTGCGCGCAATATAGACAGCCAGTTAATGCGATCACCGTGGTGGTGAAGTGCGCGGGTAAGCGAGACCAGGTCCTGGACGGATTGGCGTGCCGCGAGCGCATCGATTTCAACGGCTTGGAAGGGTATCCGCGGTTCCTGCCTTTGCAACAAACTAACCAAGGTATCTAGATGGCTACGAGCACGCACGAGCACGGCTACTGTGCCGCCAGGCTGTTCTGCGCGAGCTTCTCGAATCAGACGGATGATGATCTCGGCTTCCCGTTGGTCGGCCAGCTGGCGTGGTGCTGCCTCATCAGCATCGGGATCGCGCTCGCCGCTAATGACTGGATGAATGCTCACGCCTGCATTGTTTGCTAAGGGCTTACTGGCTACAGCCGCGCTAAAGCAGACCGCGCCACGCGTTGCATCATCTTTGTCAGCAAAGACGTGGGCAAAGGTATCGTTGACCCAATCGACTACATTCTTATTAGAGCGGTTGTTCTGATAGAGCTGAAGCGGTGTTGGCTGAATAGGGCCAATGCCCTTTTGTCTAACCCGGATAAATAGACCCACGTCGGCTTTGCGGAACCGATAAATAGATTGCATGGGGTCGCCGACTAGAAAAAGTGTCTGGCCGCTATCGCTATCCCATCCGGTGGTGAGCATTTCGAGGAGCGCTACCTGCGTTGGGCTCGTATCCTGAAACTCGTCAACCAGTAGATGACGGATTTGATAGTCTAGTTGCTGCGCCAGGTCGGTGGGGTGTTCTGGTTCGCCTAGTGCCAGCAGCGCGCGGCGTGCAATTTCTGTGTGGTCAACGGTTTTTTCTTGAATAAAGGTCAGCCACAGATTGCCATAGGCAAGGTGCAAGAGCTTGGCCAGATCTTGCACGATGGATGCTTCGGCATGGCCAAGCTGCGGGTCGGGCAATTCGCGAATGCGGGCAATGGCCGAGCCCAGACCTGCAGCTTCTAGCGCAGCGAGCGCATCCTTCAGTGTCTGTTTCTGCGCTTTATTTTCTTTGCCAGCCAGATTAATCGGGCTGCGATAGTCTTTGCGCAGTTTGTTGTCTGCAGTAAGAAACAATTCGGCAATAGAGCGCCAGCGAGGCAACTCACTCGCGCAGGCGGGTAAAGCGGCATGCCATTCAGCGAGCAAATGGACAGGTGAATCCGGACTGTTGTTGGCAGCATGTCGTGCTGCGCCCATAACTTCAGGGGTAAAGGTGCGGCTCAGGGCAGCGGCAATGTCTGATAACTCATTATCAATCAAACGGCTAAGGACTTGTGTGACGGCGGCTTGAAGTTGCGCGCTCTGACCGATGTTGGTGTACTGCTGCCACTGGTCCCGACGTTCGAGCATGGATACCAGCATTTTTTGCAGCCGACCAGTATCGTTATCAAAGTAGGCGAGGGCACGGGCCACCGTGTCTTGATCGGCCTTACTGTCCGCTGTTTCAAGCAGTGCCAGGGTATCTCTGGCGGCTTGTTCGTAGAGCGGTTTGCATTCTGTGCTTAACCCGGGTTGGGTGCCGAAACGCGTGAGTAGAGGCATCTGTCGCGCTAGGCTCATCGAGAGCGCATCCAGCGTCATCACGCGCAGACGACCAGGTTGATCCAGTAGCTGCCATTCACGCAGATTGTTCTGCTTAAGAACAGCCAACGCAAGGCGGTGGGTTTCCTTCTTGTGGGGTAGGGTATCAGGAGAGAGCGGCTGCGTTGCGGCGCGTAGGCTGGCCATGATGCGGTCGCGCATTTCTGCCGCTGCCTTGCGGGTAAACGTGAGCGCAACTACTTCCTCTGGTTCATTTACTTGCGCCAGCAGCACGAGGAAGCGTTGTGTGAGCAGCTCGGTTTTGCCCGCGCCAGCGGGAGCGTCGACAATGAAAGACGTGTTGGGATCAAGCGCACGTTGACGTGCCAATGCGTCAGCTGCCAGTTGCTCCTGTTCGTTCATCGGCTTGCGTGCACTGAGGTCAAGGGAGTTCATGAATTGGCCTCCAGTTGTTGATCTCTTTCAGCCAGACGTAGTAGTGGTCGTACATCGCAGTAAATCAGATCGTTTTCATTAGCAAAGCGGACGCTGGCATCACCACGGCACACTTCGTCAGCAATCGCATGGATCGCCTTTTCCCAGTGCGCCAGTACGCTAGGCCAATCCGGAAAGGCCTCTGCGCCAAATAGTCGGCGGACGCGGTAACTGCGGAGATCTTCCACGCCAGGTAATAGGTTTTCAGCATCACCGATACCTTTGAATGCTAGTTTGCTTAGATGCACCTGACCAAAAGCAACCCCGGCAACATCTCCCTCTTTTGGGTTGGCGATAGCTGCATAAATGGGCAGTTGAGGTTCGGTGAGCCGTGCGCTGGCCCAGTTGCGGGTATCAACGCTCGCACCAGTTTTGTAGTCGATGATCAATAGGCGTCCATCGGACAATTGATCAATACGGTCGATGAACATACGCACTTCGATACCGCTGATGTTGTCCTTGAATTCGTGTTCGCAGTGGATCACGGTAAAGGGTTCGGTGCGCGCACCTTCCATTTCTAGCCACTTGTTGAGTAGGCGACTCAGCCGGTTGCGTTCTAAGATGTGTTGGCGCGGCTTGAGTGGTTCATGCTTCTTGTCTGCGTTATAGGCCTCAAGTACCTGGTCAATTGCCTGATCAATGGCATTGGCCAGGCCTTTTGCTAGCAGAGTCTGCAAGCCTGCATGGTCTTTCGTGGCTGTCCAGAATGCTTCAAGCGCATCATGCACGAGCGTGCCACGCTGCCTGGCATCTAGCCCTTCAACGGGTTCCTGAAGTGGCACAGCGCCAAGACGATATTGGTAGTAGCCCCAGGCAGGACATATAGCCTGGGCTCGTAGCAACCAGGTACCGCCGCGTACGTGGGCGCCTGCTTCAACCGCTGGCGCGTTGGCATCATCAATGGCTTCTAGCGTGGCCTCGGTGGCTGCTGTTAACCAGGGAAGCGTATCAGCTTGCGGTACTGTGTTCGCCGGATAGTGCGTAATGAGCGCGCTAGGTTGGAGCTCCGTGTCACCATCCATGCGTGGCGCGCTGACAATAATTTCAGGCGCACTGCGTAGCAGGCGTTGCTGGATGTGCTGGGCAAAGTCCAGTTGAACGCTCGCACAGGAATTGGGTGCGTGCTGTTGCCGTTGAGCCTCTACCGAAAGTAACGGGTTCGGATGTGCCGCGGGCGGCCAGCTTGTTTCAGTCAGCCCGGCAAACCAGAGGGCATCAAAAGCAAGCCCAGTGGATTCGAGCACACCCAGTATCTGTATGGTGGGATTGCCCCGTGTTTTGGGTTGGAAGAGTTGCTCATTGCAGAGCTGGGTTAGTCGTTTGATCGTTTCATTTAGCGACAGTTTGCCCGTAATCTGATCTAGGCGAGAAAGTTCGTTGAGGGTTTCGATAAATGCCTGTCGTGTCTGGAATTCAATGCTGTTCAGTTTGCCTTCAGCAAGCCAGCCGGCTTTAGCCAGGATGGCGTCGAGATTGCGGCGCCACTCCGAAGGCAGTCGACTTGTCTGAACCCCTTTCGCTGCGTGTGCAAGCGCATGTAGGTGCTGGCGCAGTCCAGGCGCCAGTAATTTGTGTTCATCCAGATACCAAGCAGCAAAACTGTTATAGCGAGTGAGGGGCGCCTTGAGTGCAACGCTTATACGGTAGGCCGCATCCAGGCGGGCCCGCGCATCAGATTCATCGGCGCTGCTAGCAAGAGACCAGTAGGGACTGTGTAATAACGTAGCCATGCGGGATTGCTCGATGTCCTGTCGCATGCTGATCAGTTGTAGCAAGGTCAGGGCACAATGCACAATCGGCGTATTGGAGAGCGGCTGGCCAAGACTGATGTTGAACGGGCGTGGTTGATGGGCGTGACGAGCAATGATCTGCTCAGGTGTCAGCATGTCTTCCAGCGCGTCTTGCAATGGGCGTTGATAAGCTTCAAGGTCAGGGGCAACAATGCCGAGTTGGGCGCGCGGGTTCTGGGCAAGGTGTCGTTGTGCCCAGGCTGCAATATTCAGGCATTCCTCTTCAAGATCGGCTGGGGTAGTGCGCGTTACCTGCCCCGCAGCCTTTGTTAGGGCAAGCGCAGCAACCACGGTGCCGCGTGCGCTTAATTGTGCCTGTAGCCTCTGTTCAAGCGCGGTGTAATGATCAAATCCGCTAAAGGTGACATGGCTCGGCAGTAACGTACGATCAATGATCGATATTTGGTCAATCAGCAGGGCGTGAAGGCTAGCTACGTCAATAAAACCCTGTTGTTCACAATGTGTCCGAAAAGCGGCCTGCCAGTGTTGAAATTGGCGCTGCTCTTCGCTGCTGTTATCCGCACCACCGATTGGAATATTCCAATCGATAGACAGCTTATGCGCCTGTGCTGCACTGGCCGTTAGCGATTGCAGATCAAACAGTGACTCAACCGAAGTATCAATCTGGGAGCGAATGACCTTTTCCCAGATGAGTTGTTCCTGAAAAGTGTTAAGAACGCGCAGGCCATTCAAACCAACGGGTGTTTGCCCGCGTAGCGCTAGTGCTTCATATAGGTTGTTGAGCCATTGTCCGAGCGTTGTTGCTTGGAGCGTCTGCCAAGCCGGACTTTGATGTGTCCGCTCATCGTGTGTTCGTGACAGGGTTTGCGCCAGCCGCAGGGTGGCGCAGACAATTGGGGTGTCAGTCGGTAAATCTGTCAGGGCGACTGACGGTAGCAAATGCATTTGAGGTTCTGTCATGAGTGTGTCTTATCCGGTTAACATACTAGCTGAAGCAGCCCAAGCTTGCTCTAGATGACCGTTAGGAAACTACCCATGCATATTGTTGATCTGACCCAGCAGCGTAAAACGACCAAAGCCTTTGATCCTGCGCATCAATTAAGTCAGGAAGAAGTATCAGCCATTCGCGCCCTATTGCGGATGAGTCCATCCTCTACGAATGCACAGCCTTGGCATTTCTTTCTGGCCAGCACCGAGTCAGGCAAAGCCAAAGTGGCTGCGGGAGCTTCGGGTGATTTTGCCTATAACGAGCCCAAGATCAAGAACGCGTCTCTGGTGGTCGTGATGTGCGCCCGGACGCGGATGGACGATGGCTATCTGCGCCAGGTGCTGGAGCAGGAGATTAAAGACGGCCGTCTGGCTACAGCAGAGGCACAGGCGAATCAACACAAAGTCCGTTCGGGGTATGTGCATAAACATGAGCAGAGCCAGGTAGGGTTGCTGCAATGGTCGGCGCGTCAGGTATACATCGCGCTGGGCTTTCTGTTGCTGGGGGCGGCGGAGATGGGTATAGATGCCTGCCCGATCGAAGGCTTTGATGCAGCAGCGCTAGATAATGCATTGAATCTGCAGGCGCAGGGGCTGACCAGCCAGGTGTTGGTCGCTTTGGGACGCAGCAAATCAGATCAGGATTTCAATGCCGGTTTGCCTAAATCGCGTTTGGCTGAGTCCGTTGTTATCACCGAACTGTGAGGTTCGTGTGAAGCCATTGTTGTCTTCGCTGCGGGGTGATATTGGCATTATCACCATGAACAATGACGCCCGTCGCAATGTGCTGAGTGAAGCATTTTTTCAGCAGCTTACCGAATTGCTGGATTCATTTTCCGAGAACCGTGTTCGTGCTGTGATTTTGCGGGCGAATCCGGGCGCGCATGTCTGGTCTGCCGGGCATGACGTCAACGAGCTGCCGCCTGCGGGACAGGACCCGTTATGCTGGGCTGAAATATTACCTAGCATGACGCGTGCCCTGCATAACTTCCCAGCACCGGTCATCGCCATGATTGAAGGCACGGTTTGGGGTGGCGCTTGTGAACTGGCACTGGCCTGTGACATTGTGGTCGCTGCTACTGGCACAACCTTTGCGCTGACGCCAGCACGTTTGGGTGTGCCCTATAACATTAACGGCTTATCTACCTTTACCCGTTCTTTGACGCCACAGATGCTTAAAGAGCTGCTGTTTACGGCGGCACCGATGCCGGCAGAACGACTGGCTAGTGCGGGTGCTATTAATCATGTGGTGCCAACTGCAGCGCTGGAGTCGTTCTGTATGAGCTTGGCCGAACAGATACGCGCTAACGCACCGCTCACCATTCGCGCGATGAAAGAAATGATGAATGTGTTGCTCGGTGCCCGTGATATGTCGGCGTCTGAGTTCGAGCGTCTCGAAGAGCTGCGTAAAGAGGTTTATAGCAGTTCGGACTATGCTGAAGGGCTGGATGCGATTCGCAATAAGCGGCCGCCAAAATTTAGCGGCACTTAGTGGTTGTTGGGCGCGTCATCATCGCGGGGTCTGTGCCAACGTAGCCAGCCCCAGACGATAAGGACTAAGAGCAACGCGATGCCCAGCTCCAGAAATACGAATGCTGGCATTGCCTAGGACTTGGGAGCGGGCAACGAAGCCAGTCGATAAAGCAGAACGGCGAGCAGAATCTCGAAAACGAAATTAAATCCAGTGGCCAGATCTACGCCCGCGAGCTCTTTCTGGTTGCCGAGCTGGTAAGTCCAGGGCGTAAT
>ERZ1034363.551-NODE-551-length-25557-cov-7.438540_pt1 | contig 25557 bp, 24 predicted proteins | sample MGYA00520616_ERZ1034363 | MGnify/ENA primary metagenome ERZ1034363 (study PRJEB33736, sample SAMEA104284506) | Azolla filiculoides | biome: Urban; feature: Water surface; material: Ditch water | place: Netherlands | collected 2015-10-28 | depth 0-0.1 m ... | reverse complement strand
GTGTTAGCAATACGGGTGCTGCCGGTGGTGGCTCGACGCCTAGCTCGACAGGTACGCCGAATCAGCCAACTGCACCGCAGACAGGCGGGGCGGCAGGCCAATCAGGCTCGGGCTCCATGTCGGCAGCATCAACAAGTAGTTTAACGAGTACGAGCGCGCCTACAACGGGTGGCCTCATTCAAGCTGATCCACCAACCAATTCATTGGTTATTACAGCTTCTGAGCCTTACTACAAGCACCTGCGTCAGGTCATTGATCAGCTCGACAAGCGCCGCACTCAAGTTTATATCGAAGCCTTGATTGTTGAGGTTAATTCGGCCAATACGGCAAGGCTGGGTATTCAATGGCAGGGCATTATTAATGCCGGTGGGCAGAACGTGCCATTTGGGGGGACCAATTACGGCACAGGTGGTCAGAACATTTTTGATCTGAGTAAATTTTCAGCTTGTTTGCTGAATCCGACAAACTGTGGTCTCAGTTCAGTAGTAGCTCCGGCGCAGGGCATGAACGTGGGTATGTTATCCAAGTTTGGTGGTAACTACACTATGTCTGCTCTGATCAGTGCGCTTGATGCAGAGGGCGGTATGCGTGTTCTTTCAACGCCTAATTTGGTGACGCTGGATAATGAAGAGGCTCGTGTGATGGTTGGACAGAACGTGCCTATTCTGTCGGGTTCTTATACGACTAATACCAACGCAGCGCAGACGCCTTTCAGCACTTACAACCGCCAAGACGTGGGTATTTTGCTGCGTGTTCGTCCACAGGTTGCCCAGAACGGTACGGTCAAGCTAGCGGTTTATCAGGAAGTATCCCGAGTGGATCAGAGCATTCCTTCCAAACTGGTTGAAACTCAGGGTTACACCATCAATAAAAGAAACCTTGAATCCAACGTGATCGTTGACGATGGGCAAATGTTTGTTATCGGTGGTTTGATTGCTGATAACTACACAGATTCGTCAGATGGTGTTCCGTTTTTGAAAGATATTCCGTTCCTCGGACAGTTATTCAGATATGACACCAAGTCTAGAGAGAAAAACAATCTGATGGTTTTTCTTCGCCCTTACGTCATCAAAGATTCGAAAGCTGGCGAAGAGCTCACGGCTAATCGTATGGGATACATACAGGATCGACAGGATGAATTTAAGCAACTCCCCATGTTCCTACCTAAAGAGAACCTGCCGACCATGGAAAATGCGTCTAAGCCATTGACCCATCCGGGCAAAGTGCCTGTTGCACCGACGTTGACGCCATAAGCCTTATGCAACGCGTTCCTTTTGCATTTGCCAAGGCTAATGAGGTCCTGCTGGAATGGGACCCGGAGCGGGGTGCGCCGGTTTTGCTGCATACGGTATCGACGCCGTATTCGGTGATTCAGGAAGTTTGCCGCGTGAATGGCCCGGTGATACGTAAATGTGAAGACGTTGAAACTGTTCGCCGCAAAATTAACGAGAGTTATGCCAAGGCAGATCAGAATGCTGCGCAGGTAGTGGATGAGGTGGGTGAAACACTTGATCTGAGCAAGTTGCTGCAGGATATGCCGGAGTCTGTGGATCTCCTGGAAAACACTGACAATGCGCCGGTAATCCGCATGATCAATAGCCTGTTACGACAGGCAACGCGGGATGGCGCATCGGATATTCATCTAGAAGCCTTTGAGCGCCAGTCGATGGTGCGCTTTCGGGTCGATGGCAATTTGCGTGACGTGGTGGAAATGCGCCGCGATTTGCATGCGGCGCTGGTGTCGCGTATCAAGATCATGGCCTCTCTGGATATCGCCGAGAAGCGTCTGCCACAGGATGGTCGAATTTCTATCCGTGTGGGCGGACGTGCGATTGATATCCGCGTGTCGACGTTGCCCACGGCACATGGTGAGCGCGTCGTATTGCGTTTGCTGGAAAAGAATTACGACAAGCTGGATTTGCGTGCGCTGGGCATGGCAGAAGATACTTATGTCAGTTTCGACCGCCTGCTGCACAAACCCCACGGCATTGTGCTGGTAACCGGCCCTACGGGTAGCGGTAAAACCACCACGCTGTATGCCTCGTTGCTGAGCCTGCGCTCTAACACCAGCAACATCATGACGGTTGAAGACCCGATCGAATACGATCTGGAGGGCATTGGCCAGACACAGGTGAATTCACGCATCGAGATGAGCTTTGCGCGGGCGCTGCGTGCCATTTTGCGTCAGGATCCGGACATCGTGATGATTGGTGAAATCCGGGATCTGGAAACAGCGCAGATTGCCGTGCAGGCCTCTTTGACGGGCCATTTGGTTTTGGCAACCCTGCACACCAACGATGCGCCATCAGCCGTAACGCGTTTGATTGATATGGGTATTGAACCCTTTTTGCTGGCGTCATCCTTACTTGGTGTGCTAGGCCAACGCCTGATTCGTTTATCTTGTGCGGCCTGCCATGGGGTGGGTTGTGAGGTGTGTGCGCAGAGCGGCTATGCCGGGCGCGCCGGTATTTACGAGTTGATGCAGGTAACGGAACCTTTGCGCGAATTGATTCATGCGCATGCGGCTGAATCGGAGTTACGTAAGCAGGCCTGTACTGATGGTATGAGAACGCTGACGGAAGACTGTTTGCGTTGGGTCGACAGTGGGGCTACTACCCGTGAAGAAATGATGCGGGTAACGGGTAGCGTCCATCTGGATTAGGTAGATAGCCACCCATGCCACGATTCCGCTTTGAAGCGATTACTTATGATGGCCAGACCGAAAAAGGTGTGGTGGAGAGCGATGCGCTTAAATCGGCGCGGCAACAATTGCTGGCACGTGGCTTGGTACCGGTATCGGTAGAGATTGATGATGCGGCGACACGCAAGCAGGGCGTGTCTTCTTTGATGTTCAGAAAGAAGGGGATCGGTACGACCGATCTGGCCGTGATTACCAAGCAGTTTGCGTTATTGGTACGCTCCGGTTTGCCGCTAGATGAGGCATTGCGATTGCTGGCCGAAGAGTCGCCCAAGCAGGCGACGCGCGATGTGTTGGCCGAAATTGTGCAGGAGCTACAGTCGGGGGTGCCGCTGTCGCGGGCTTTGTCCAGCCAGCCGGCCAGTTTTGATAAGCTGTATCAGTCGGTGGTTGCGGCTGCCGAGCATTCGGGGTTAATGGCACCAGTACTGACCCAGTTTTCGTCATTCCTGGAAAAACGCCAGGCCATGAAGCAGAAAGTGATTGCGGCGATGGTTTATCCGGCCATGCTGATTACCGTGTCATTTCTGGTAATGACCGTGCTGATGGTTTATGTGATTCCGCAAGTCACGCGTGTGTTTGAAACCACCCGCCAGAAGTTACCCCTGACGACCGAGGTGGTGATGGCCATCTCGTCATTTTTAGCCAATTGGGGCTGGTTGTTGGCAATAGTTTTAGTGGGGCTGATCTGGTTTGTGCGGCGTGCATTGCAGAATCCTGCAATTCGTTTGGGTTTTGATCGACGCTGTTTATCGACGCCGGTGATTGGTCCGCTGATCTTGTCTTACGAAACAGCCCGCTTTGCCAATACGATGTCGATGCTGGTGGCTGCCAATGTCCCTATTATGTCGGCGTTAAAAAGCGCCCGCGATACATTGAAGAATTACTATCTGCAGTCGGTGGTTGATGCTGCCGAAATGCAGGTGCGTGAGGGTAGTACGCTCGCACGGGCCCTGGGTGCACAAGGGGTGTTCTCTCCATTGTTTGTGCATATGATTCGTTCTGGGGAAGCAACCGGGCAGCTGGCAGAGATGCTGCGCTTTGGCGCTGATAATGCAGAAGTAGATGCCGAACAGACAACACGCGTATTTACCAGCATTCTTGAACCCGCCATGATTCTGTTTATGGGGGTGATGGTGCTGATTATCGTTATGGCGGTAATGCAGCCGATTCTCGAAATGAATGCGGGGATTCGCTGATCATGCAGATCCTGTTTGTTCGCGATGCCCAGACCCCAGTTCGTCAGATTGAAGTAACGCCCTGGCGAATTTTTAAATGGGTGTGTGTCACGATCCTGCTTTTAAGCCTATTGAATCTATTGGCAACCTGGCTGCTCGAAGCAATGGGGTTGGATGATGGGGCACAAAAGCAGGCGCTTTCCGAGGCGCAGTATGAACACAAACTTCTGGAGCTCGAGGCGCAACTCACGGAAATGAATGCCCGACTCAAAGGAATGGATGCAACACGGCAGCAGATGCTGCAGGATCAGCCACTAACGCCGATGCAACCGGGTGGTGTACAGCAGGCGCCGGGGCCGGTTCCCGTACCAATGACTCCTAACGTGCAGGGTGGTCAGGGTGGTCCGATGTTAAACCAGACGGTGTTGCCAGTCGATCGATCGTTTACAACCCGCTTACACCAACTCGAGTTGGCTACGCTGAATGTTAAAGCACAGTCTGCGCAAGTGACGGAGCAAATGCAGGTGCTGCAACAGTTTCAATTGGCATCGCCTACCGGTTATCCGTTACCGCATCAGGCGTTGATTACTAGTGCGCCGGGCTTTCGAGTTGATCCGTTTACTGGCCGTAATAGCTGGCATGCTGGGACTGATTATGGTGCGTACCCCGGTACGCCGATATTAGCGACAGGAGATGGTTACGTCATTCGCGCTGATTGGGATAACGAGTTCGGTAACATCGTCGAGATTTCGCATCCGGGTGTCAACATGGTGTCGCGTTACGCACATGCGCAGGACATTTACGTTAAGCCGGGTCAGCGAGTCGCCAAAGGTGAAGTGATTGCCAGCGTTGGTTCTACGGGTCGTTCTACCGGGCCGCACCTGCACTATGAAGTGCGTTAGGCTGCTTTAAAACACCAGTCGGTAGGTGTCGCCCTGACGTTTGCCAATCAGATTAAGTAGCCCGGTGAGGGCTTCTTTCATTTCCGGGGTGGCGCTGGCCTCACCCTGACCTGTGGCTTTATGCTCGCTAAATGTGCCCTGGGCTTGAAGTAACAAGGGACCCTTGCTGGTGCTGAGGGTGTAGTTGAGTCCCGTGGCGGTGAGTTCTGCCTGGGCGTCATAGCTACCCAAGGGTTGAATCTGGCTGATGGGGCTGATCAGGTCATTCAAGCTAATCCGCACGCTACCGGTGGATTGTGTCGTTTGGAATATCAGATCAGACCAGCGGGCGTGGAGCTGCCCGCGCGGATGCAATAAGGTCCAGGGGGCACCAATCACTTCAAGAATTTCGGCGGGTAGACGGGCTTCGTTATCGGTAACGCGCACTTCTCCCGGTTGAATGGCAATCGCCAGTGGCTTTGTCAGGGCCGGTGTTTCAACCTGAATGTCACAGCCCGGCTTCAGGAGGTGGCAAGACATCTGCCAATAGAGTCGTTCTGTTACGGCGAGGGCTGGCCGACAACCCTTGCCATCAATGCTGGGCTCGGAGAATCCGATGGCGGCACTCCCTTGCCAGATGCTCCCGGCGGGGCTTTCAATGATGATCTTGCACTGTGTCTGTGTTGCGATAGATGACAGTACCCAGCGGGCAGGAAATTGCCACAGCAAAACCAGGAGGCAAACGACGATGCCGCCGACCCAGAATATCCAGACGGGCGTTCCAGTGGTATTGAGGCGCAAACTCATGGGGTTAGGGCCTGGGTTTGCTGAAGTGTGCCTCGGATAGAAACTATCTCGGGTTGATCGCTGGCTTTAAGGGTGAGCTGGGTGGGATAAACCTGCCAGCGACGCGAAATTTCTTCAAGAAACGCGACCCATTGGCCGAAGGGTGCCTGATCAACCTGGATTTCTATGCCGACACCGCTGTCCAGATTTAGTCGCAGTATATTGGGTGTAATCCCGCGATTTTGCAGAATGACCCGCATGGTTTCCAGATCATTGTCGGTGAGCGCAGCCGGTGGGTTAATGGTCGTGCCGGTATTTTTGCTGTCCTGAATCAGAGATTCAATAGCGGTGAGCTGAGCGGGTTTGAGTGCTGCGCTATCGGCAAGTTTGCCGATTTGATGCTGTACCAGTATCAGGAGCGTGATTAATGTTAATGGTGCGGCGACTGTTAGCGCTAATTTGCGGCCATGTTGTTGTAGCCACGGGCGCAGGTCGCGTATTGAAAATGATGGTTCTTGCTTGCTGAGCTGCCGCAGTTGATGGAGCCCCCGGGCAATGCTTGCTTTAACAGCGGCCATGTCGACTTGCTGTGTGCGGGCACGTTGCAGGGCAGCTACGCCCCGTTTCGCCAGATCGGCGAGACGTGTTTGGTATTGCGCCAGACGCTCTTTGTGATTCATGGTCGAGCGCCTTCGCCAACCAGCCCCGCATAGGGCAGCAGGAGGTATTCGTTACGGCCGAGTGAGACGAGCGCCATACCAAGCGACCTGGCTTTTTGCTCTAGTTTATCTGCGGTGGGTACGCCCTTCATGTTGCGTAGGTTGAAGCGTAGACCCTCGGGCAGATATGACAGGTTTTCCAGCAGACCAGCCGGGTAGTTGCTCAATAGCACCTGGAGTGAACTGGCCATGGGAATAAAGTCTGCAGGTGTTTCTTTACCCAGTGCGTGTATTTTGCCGGTGGCTTGTTTGATGTACGCTGGCAGAACCGCACTGTCGCTGGCAACGGGGTTGATCAGATTCTGGCGTGCGGTGTTTTCGGCAGTCTTTTGCCAGCGCCAGTTGCTTAGCCCCAGTATGCCCAGATAGATCATGCTGCCCGCAAGATAAACGATTGCGCTAAACGCTGCCAGCTTTAGTGGTTGCCGCCAGAGCGCCCAGGAGACTTTGGGTTGCCAACGGGTCTTTTGCTTGCTCCGCTTTTTTTTAGGCTGAACCGGGGCCTGAAGAATCAGGTTAATACCGGTTTTCTGCTTGAGCCAGTTGCAAGCCAATGGTGCAATCCATTGCCATTCGAAGCGGTGATATTCAGGCGCGTTTTCTTTATGGTCGATAGGGAGCGCCGGACTATCGTGAAACTCTATCCAGCCAGCGCCCCAGTCATAGCCCTCGCGGGTGGCGATTGAACGGAAGCTGCCTAGGTCATCCTGCAGAAACTGCCGGGGGAGACCATTGGCCTCGGGCAGATTGAGCAGCAGGCAATCCGGGATCATGCTGACGCTGCGCACCGCCAGGCTGCCAAGTTGCTCGCTGAGCCAGTTCATCCAGGATTCGCTGGTAACAGCGATGGTACGTTCTATGGCGGGTGCGCCGGCTTGCGGTGGGAAGATCTGGTAACGCAAAGGGGTGCGCTGATCAATCAGAAATGATTCTGCCAACGTAGGCAGGAGTGACTCCAGCTTTTTGCCACCGATTAAGGGCACCCGGGTGTGAATAAGACGGGTATCTACCGTGGGCATGAGGACCAGCGCTTCGTCAGCAAAGGGCAGGCCAGTTACGGGGCCTATGCCGGTTTCCTGTACGCGCAGATTATCGCCATAGGCCGTGTGCTCAACCAGACACCACCGGAAATTGTCTATGGGTGAGGCCAAGTCAATATCACTTGCCCCCGCCTGATGCAAAATCCGCGGGTTTACAGGGCAATGGATAAGCAGCAGTCGGCTCATTCTTTCAAGGTGCTATAGAAGCGGGTGCTGATAACTTGTGTCATGGCATTCGAGTTGCCGGCAGCGGCTTGGCCTGAGGAGCCTGTTGCTGCACGGCGGAGAATAGATTGTCCCACATACAGCGACTCACCAAAGCGAACTTCGGAACGGGCAATGAAAAAATTACTTTTTACATCGATTAGGCTCGGTTCACCGGTCTGGTTGACGCCAATACGGGTTAATAGGTTACGAACCTCGACTGTTGATTTGAGTGGGGCTTCCAGTCGGGCGCCGATGAATGCGGTGGCTTGTCCGCTACTCATGCCTTGAAAGAGTGCCCGGAGCACATCGGGATTGGCGGTGTTGACGTTGACGGGGGTGCTTTCAGGCAGTGCCACTAACGATGGTTTAAGCCGTTGGATGATGGCCTGGGAAAAACCGTTAAATCCGGATAACTCGCTGATGTCGATGAACAGGAATTTGGACTGGGTTAGCCGATTGGCTACCTGCTGTGCCAGCCCCCTATCCAGGCCGGAGTTCTCCAGTAATCTTTGGAAGATGGCCAGTGCCTGCGGGTCGGTTGAGCCATTGGCATCGATCAGGCTGTTTAAATTGAAACGGCCTTGGGCATCAGTAACACCACCAACCAGGGAGACATGACGGATTTCCTGGGGGATATCGACGCCTCGCAGAAAATCGGCGATTTTGGTATCAGCCAGGGGAATAGCCCAGGGCTCACCGAGTTGATCGATCGTGGTGGCACGCCTGTCTTCCGCCAACACAAAGCGGGCAAAGTCGGCGGCAGTAATATGCAACCATTCTGCTTGCCGGCGATCGCGCTGATATTCCAGTTGGCGTATGGACAGATGCTGTTGCCAGATCAAACTGGCAAGAATAATGGTCGCCAATACCATAACGATTAAGGCCGTTAAGGTGGCGGACCCGCGCTGGTTTCTGTGCCCGGGTTTGCGCATGCCTTTTATCATCGGGCACCCCCGGCAAGACAAATGCGGGTAACCGGCTGTTCATTGCCCGGCTGGTTGGATGCCAGAAACCATAATACTTTGAGCCCCTTTACCGGCAGGGCGCTGTTGGGGACGTTGGAGAGCACGGTGGTGTCTTGCCGCACAATCTGTTTGCTAATTAATTGCAAATCAACCTGGCTGTAACCGCCATCAGCGGCGGTGGCCACGCCTTTCCAGGCTTCCAGTGCTTTTTCTTTGGTTGGGAACGCAGAAGAAATGGCACGATACAAGCCATCCGATTGACTGCGATAGCCTATGATCTGCCAGGCCGGCATGCCACCATTTGTGGTGTTACGTAACCACCAGACACTACGGCTGCCTAAGGCAACCGGTTGGCCTACCTGGTCATCGATCACCATGGAGAGGCAATCGCGGTCGAGCAGGGTGAGCGCGTATTGCAGATCTCGTTGCTGCTCGGCATGGGATTCCAGCACCTCCTTACCCCGCACCAGACCATCAAGTCCACGCCAGGCCATTAGGCCGATCAGCGCCATAATCACCAGAGCCACCATCATTTCGATGAGGGTAAAGCCTCTGGCCTTGGTTTGCTTGAACCGAGCGGCCATCAGAAATTACCGCCCCGGATATTGGGTAAGAGTGCCGTTAGCCAGGCCAGTTTGGTTCGGGCTTCAGGCGCCGCACCATCGTCTATATAGACCGTGATATCGATGCGTTTGAAGTTTGGGTTCGAGCTATTAGAGACCTTCTGTTCGCACAGCAGTGCCAAATTGCCTTGGGGGCAGGGCGATGAACGCGTACCGACTTCTGGCCACGCATTCTGCATATAAAGTTGATTGAGGGTGTTGTCGGCGCTCATCAACGCCAGATTGCGGGCCATCACTGCTTGTTGCGTGTCGGTATCGCTGCTCAGGGCGCGCATGGCACTAATTAATACAATGGCAAGAATCGCCATGCCGACAAGGACTTCAATCAGCACCATGCCGCCCTGATTGCTTAGACGTTGGGCTGACATCAGCGGAGCTCTAGCTGAAAGCGACCAAAACGGTTTCGCTGAATCTGAGCCGTGCGGTCTTCGTAGAGAAAGTTCAGCGTTTTAATATCCGGGTAGGCGTCATCACCAAGCTTTAACTCTGCCGGGGTGGTTTTAAGGGGCACGCCCCACGCCGTTGGCGCAAATACCTCTGGCTGGTTCAGTGGTTGCGGGTTTTCAAAACGATCTACCCTAAAGAAGCGCCAGCCATTCTGATCGACCATTACCCAGAGCGGTGTACCCCGGCTTAAGGCTTCGTCTTGTGCAAAATTCAGGGTGGCGGTTAGCTGCTCTAAACGGGTTCGCCATTGCTGGCCTTCCCGGTTGGGCAGCGCCAAGCTGGCCAAGCCAGCCAGCATGGCGACGATGACGATAACGACCAGCAGCTCAATGAGGGTGAAGCCGCTGCTTTTGCTACGCAATCCGGTTTACCAGTTGCCGATATCGCTGTCGTTATCTGCACCACCGGGTTTGCCATCGGCACCTAGGCTGTAGACATCGATTTCGTTGTTATGGGTGCCTGGGTTGGCATACTGGTACGGGTTGCCCCATGGATCTTTGGGCAGTTTGTCCAGATAGCCGCCTACCTTCCAGTTCATGGGGGCAGGATCGGTAGAGGGTTTGACCACCAGGGCATTCAGACCTTGTTCGGTTGTGGGGTACCGGCCTGAATCGAGCTTGTAAAGCTTCAGTGCTTGCACGAGGGTAGTCACATCATGCTTGGCAGACACAACCCGAGCTTCATCAGGGCGTCCCATAATCTTTGGAACGACCAGTGTGGCCAGTATGCCAATGATTACAATGACCACCATGATCTCGATCAGGGTGAAGCCTTTTTGTAAGTGGCGGGCGGCGGGTAGCTTCATTAGTCTGCGCATAGTTCGAATGTAAATCCAGAGGTAATGTAGTTAGTATACTAACTGGCAAAAGATTCGTGTCCATTAAGAAAATCTGGTTCATCAAAATGTCAGTATTTGTAAGTATCTGTTGGTGCTGACTTGGCTTAGGCTATGGCAATATGGCTCTGGAATTCACGCAAGGGTTTTATCTTGATATCAAACCAGACCAATCGGGCAGAAGACTACCTTTCTGATGCCGAACTCGTAAATATTCGTGCCTTCAAACCACGGACAATAAGCCAAGTGGTTGATGTGAACATGCCGGGCGGTAAAGAAGATACGAATCGTGCGCTGATTCTTGCTGCACTCAGCAACGGGCTGGTTGAGCTACAAAACGTGTCTTTGGCCGATGATAGCCTCGAGCTTATGGAAGCGCTTGCTACCCTTGGCGTCTCCCTTCGATTAAAAGGACGACAGTGTCGTGTGACGGGGACGGCAGGACGTTTTGCACCGAATACGTCTAAGGTGTATGCAGGCATCTCTGGGACTTCCAGTCGATTTGTGGCCGGGCTTTGTATGCTTGTGCCCGGTCAATTCGTTTTAGACTGTGGTTCTCGCATGAGAGAGCGCCCGATGCAGGATTTACTCATGGCTATGCGCACGCTCGGTGTCGATGTACGGTCTGTTTCGGTAACAGATCATCTACCCATTGAGTACAACAACCCGCTTGAGCAGGTTGCGCGGGGAGGTCAGTTGGAAATGAGCGGGGAGACGAGTAGCCAGTTCTTCACATCATTGCTATTAGTCGCCGGGCGATTGCCCGGGGGACTCGAAATTAAAGTATTGGGTAATCAGGTGTCGCAGTCGTATATCGACATGACCCAATATGCCTTGGCAAAGTTTGGTGTGCCAATGCAGAACGATGATTATCGTCGTTACAGGGTGCCAGAAACCCGTAATATCGGGGTAGAGCGTTATGTCGTTGAGTCCGATGCCACGGCGGCAACCTATGTCCTTGCGCTCGCTGCAATCACCGCTAAAACGGTGCGAGTGCATGGTCTTTCAGTAGATAGCCCGCAGGGCGATGCCCGGTTTTATCAGATCCTTGAGTTAATGGGTTGTTCAGTAGACTTCAGTTCGGTAGCGCAGTGGATAGAAGTGACGGGGCCTAGCCAACTACAAAGTTGCACGGTGGATATGTTGAGCACGCCCGATTCGGCACAAACCCTGGCTGTCGTAGCAGCGTTTGCCCAGGGGCGGACCCGCATAACCGGTTTGGGCACCTTACGTCTGAAAGAAACAGATCGGCTTTCAGCGCTTCAACGTGAACTTACCCGCATGGGAATTGAAGTCAATACGGGTGAGGATTGGATTGAGATTGTAGGCGGTCAACCTCATGGCGCCATTATAAAAACATATGAAGATCATCGCATGGCCATGAGTTTTGCTATAGCAGGGGCGGTGGTTGAGGGATTGATGATTGCAGGGGCCGATACTGTTTCCAAATCATTTCCTGAGTTCTGGGAAACACTGGAGATGGCCGGGCTTGGAACTCAGCTTGTTACATAAGCACTTAAAAACCCTAGAAGTCCAGCGCCTAAGATTAATATGACCGGATTGATTTTGGTCTTGAGCAACAGTAGGCCAACCACGAGCGCTACAGCACACGATTGCCAATTGACGAGTGATTCTTTGGCAATGGTGTAAACACCCGAGCACATGAGGCCGATGGAAATGGGTTCAAGTGCTTGTTGTAGGCAATGCCGCCACGGCGTGTCGCCGATATGCGTCCAGAGTCGTCCAGCGTAAAGACATAGGATGCTGGAGGGGATAAAGAAGGCGAGGGCCACGATGAAGGCACCGAGAATGCCGTCGATCATTTCACCCATGATGAGTACGGCCAGCATGTTTGGGCCGGGAGCCAGCTGGCCGACGCTATAAGCATGCACAAACTCGGTTTGACTGAAGTTGAAATGCTGATGCAGCAAGGTTTGCATTTCAGGCAGCACGGCAGAACCACCGCCCACGGCCAACAAGGAAAGCATGGAGAACACGCTGGCCAGCTGGAACCATGACGTCATGGTTGCGCCTCTGTTTTTGAAGCTGGGGTTGGCCTATAGATAAATAGGGCTAGAGGCAGCACGACGCCGAGTACAAGATACAGGGGCCATTTGACGATGCTCATCAGCACAAAGGTCAGGACAAGCAAGGCCAGTGATTTGCGTTTCTTGAAGGTCCGTTCACCCAGGTTCCAGGTCACCGTAGCCAGTAAAGCCGCCGCCGCTGCCGCAACACCGCCAAGGATATGATTGGCCATAGGATGATCGCTATTGATGCCATACAGGATGCCAATGGCCATAACGATGAGTCCACCCGGTAAAAGTAGACCGATAGCTGCGGCCCAGGCACCTAGCGCACCGCGCAGGCGATCTCCCATAAGGATGGCGATGTTGACCGAGTTGAGGCCGGGCATGGTCTGGCTAATCGAGAGCAAGACGATGAATTCGTCACTGTCGACCCAGCGATAGCGGGTAACCAGTAATTCTTTTAGATAGGCGACGATACCGCCGCCGAAGCTGATGGCACCGACAATAAGAAATTGCCAGAAGATCTGGTGTAATGAGATCTTCGGGGTATCGGCGCTATTCTTTGCTGCCATAGATCATTGCAGTTTTAGTGGTGCCTAGAGCGATGTCTTTGGCGAAGAACTGCTGGAGTTTTTTGAAGAACTCGTCAGCGAGCCGGTGTGCCTTGATGTCTTTGCGGTTGCTTTTATGTACGCGGTAAGCAAAGGCCAGTTCACCAATCATCGGGTCGCCCACGGTGTGGAACCAGATGGCGATTTCGCAATGGGCATTAACTTTGTCCGAGAAAGTGATATTGCCCAGGGTGACACATGCTTCAAGTACTTTGTTTTTTACATTGCCAACAATGCGTAGCTTTTGTTCAAACGGTAGGTTCACCTCGGCCAAACCGGGAAATGTCGGTAGCAAGGCAGAAAGTTTGCGGTTTGGCACACGTTCAATCGGTACCTGATCCAGGATGGCGTTATGTGAGTACAGGCGGCGTATTGAACCGATTGGGCCATCCTTGAGGATTTCTTCCTTGAAACGAATGCGAAAGGGTATGGCTGTCTTGGGGATCGGATTGAGTGTCCAGGCTCGGTCGATATCTTCCGAGCGGCATTTAAAGGTGACTTCGCACCAGTCGTCGGTCCATGCTTCTTTACGCGATTCGCGCACCCGCATAATCAGTTTGTTTCGACGCAGCGAGTTGTCTAGCGTGTCAACAAAATAGATGTTGCGCATGCCACTGTTCATGGTTTCCGGCACAGTGAACAGTAAACCGCTTTCCTCGCAGAGGTTGTGTATCTCTGTTTGTAGTTCAGCGATGCGGTGTCGACGATCTAATCCCCGGGGTTTGAGCAGGAGTTTAAACTCTCGATTCGTGATGCGTTTATCAAGTTTGCTCAGTACGTCTGAGGGGTGTTCATTTTTTGCCATGGCGGTTCTGATGGACAATGTGATGGTTCAGTCTAACATCACTATTTCAGCTTAAATGTTTCTATTTGCCTAGCCATATGTCCTCTCCTATAGAGATTCGAGAAGTTCGTGGCGTACGTACCCTGCATTTCGGTTCAGATTGGGTGCAGGGCGCTATGCGTATTAGTCGCCCACGCGATCTGGAGCTGGCCTATACACGGGAGATGATGGCGGCGTTGCTGCTTTCATCCAGCTGGCCGGTGATGCCGAAACGGATTTTGCAGATTGGCCTGGGTGCCGCATCGCTAACCCGGTTTATTTATGCAAACCTGCCTGAGGCACAGCAAACAGTTGTGGAGCTTGAGCCTGCCGTCGTTGGTGCAGCACAGCAGTGCTTTAACTTGCCACCCATGGGTGCGCGGTTAGAGATTGAGATTGGAGACGGTGCTGCGTGGATAGCCGCATCATCGGATCTATACGATCTGATTTTGATTGATGGCTTTGATGCGGATGGCGCAACGGGTAACCTGGAAAGTTTGTCGTTTTATCAGCATTGCCGGGCACGGCTGGCTGAAGGCGGTTTGCTGGTATGTAATTTTTTAAGCCGTAGCCCACATTTTCTGAAAAGCTGTATTGCGCTGGATGCGGCTTTTCATGGGCAGAGTCGCTTATTGCCACAAACGCCGGGCGGTAATGTCATTGCACTTGGGGCGCTGGCAACAACGGCATCGTTGGATGAAGCGGTGCTGAGAGAGCGGGTCCAGGTGTTGGCTGAAACTACAGGCCTGGACTTAATGTCTTTAGTAGCGCGCCTGATTGAGCAGGATGAGGGGTTACCGCTGGTCGTTTAGCCCGTGTATTACCAGAGAATGGTTTCACCGGATTTGATACAGCGTTCCATCAGCGGCACCATCGGCGCGGCACGCTGAGCAAAGTGGACGATTATCGGTGCATCCATGTCTTCTGGCACATCCAGATCTTCAGGCCATATCACCGGGTTGGCAGCTTTGTCGGCATCAATGGCTGTTTTAAGACGTTGTAACAAGTCCGGCAATTGGCCGGCCGTCATTTCCCCATGTACCGGAAGTCCTAATGTATCTAGGAGTGTCTGGGCATCTTGCCCAAACATGATGACGCTACCCTGCGTTGGAGATTGAAACCTGACAAGACTCATGAGTTCGGGTTTTCCGTGGTTTTGATTTCGGCTTTCACCTTGATTGTTTCTTCAACTGACATGAAGTCAGGGATTTCAACGTTCTCACGCGCAAGTATCGACTCGATACGTACGGCATGTTTCATCAACCAGGCCCGACGGAATAGGGTCGACATGTTAATCATGGCCGAGGTAGCCAATGCGATTGCGAATAAACCTGAGAGTGCAATAACGATGGCGATGAACTTCCAACCTAATGGCATCACCTCCGTGACGATGCCCATGGTGGTGTAACAGCTCCCTGCAAACATGATGGCATCCATGGGGTCCTTGACCAACGCAAGGCCATAGAGTGCCAATCCCCAAAGGATGATTACAATGATCTGCACGATCATCAGATAGGTAATCGCCCGGAAGTAATGATGAAAGACGCCAGCAGGATTGTTTCTGTTGAGACAAATGCGACCACCAATTTCAAAATTGATGGTGATCCGGCGCAAAAAGAAAACGTTAATCCACAGCGCTACGAATAGCCCAATGATGCCTAAGGGCAAGTTCTTGAAAAACGGAAAGAGTTCAAGTGTGTGGACGCTGGTTAGTGTTTCCATGATTTCTGGTTCCAGATTGGGTGAGGTGCTTTAGGCGTCAGCGGTCATGCCGCTATGGCGTAGCAGCGCATCGACCTGTGGGTCACGTCCACGGAACGCACGGAATGATTCGATGGCCGGGCGCGAGCCGCCGACTGAGAGGATCTCAGTGAGGAATTTGGCGCCCGTAACAGGGTCAACAGGATTGCCGCTCTCTTCAAAGGCAGCGAAGGCATCGGCGGAAAGGACTTCTGCCCACTTGTAGCTGTAATAACCGGCCGCATAACCACCCGCAAAGATGTGCGAGAAGCTGTTGGGGAAGCGGTGCCAGGTGGGCGGATGAATCACGGCGACTTCTTTACGGACATCCGCCAGCACATCCAGCACCGGGCGGCTACAAGCCGGGTCGCTGTGGATGAGTAGATCAAACAGCGAGAATTCAAGCTGGCGCAGATTAAACAGACCACTCTGGAAGTTTTTGGCAGCCAGCATTTTGTCGTATAGCGCGCGTGGCAATGGTTCGCCGGTGTCGACATGTCCTGTCATGTCTTGCAGCACAGACCATTCCCAGCAGAAGTTCTCCATAAACTGGGAGGGCAGCTCTACGGCATCCCATTCCACGCCATGAATACCGGAGACGGCCAGGTCTTCTACCCGGGTTAGCAGATGATGTAGGCCATGCCCTGTTTCATGGAAGAGGGTAATGACATCATCGTGCGAGAAGGTGGCGGGCTTGCTGCCAACTGGCGCAGGGAAGTTGCAGTTGAGATAAGCCACCGGCGTTTGTATGCCGCTCTGTGTGCGACGACGGGTCAGCGCTTCATCCATCCAGGCGCCGCCGCGTTTTTCTTCGCGGGCGTAAAGATCCAGATAGAACTGACCAACCAGTTGGCTATTGCGGGTGATGCGGAAGAAACGGACGCTGGGGTGCCAGACAGGCGCTGTGTCCGGTGTGATCTGTACGCTGAACAGCCGTTCAATGACACTGAACAGACCGCCCAGGACTTTAGGCTCCGGGAAGTACTGTTTCACTTCATCATCCGAGAAGCTGTAGCGGGCCTGCTTGAGCTTTTCAGAAATGTAGGCGATGTCCCAGGGTTCTACTTCAGTAAAGCCCAGTTCGGTTTTAGCGAAATTGGTGAGTTCAGCCAGGTCGGCTTCGGCATAGGGGCGGGCACGGTGCGCCAGATCATGGAGAAAGTCGAGGACCTGCGGTACGTTGTTTGCCATCTTAGGGACGAGCGACACGTCGGCATAGCTCTGATAGCCAAGCATCTGGGCCATTTCGCTGCGCAGTTTCAGAATCTCGTTAATGAGCGCATCGTTATTCCACTCAGGCTTGCTGGCGCAATCGGCAAATTCACTGGCACGGATGGCATAGCCACGGTACATCTGGGCGCGTAGCGGGCGATGGCTGGCATATTGCATGACGGGTAGATAAGACGGCGCATGCAGCGTGAAGCGCCAGCCGGCAATACTTGCTTTGTCGGCAGCATTCTTGGCAGCAGCCTTTACGTCGGCAGGCAGTCCATCAAGTTCAGCCTCGTTAGTGACATCCAGGTGAAAGGCATTCGTTGCATCGAGCAGGTTTTCGGAGAATTTAGCAGCCAGTTGCGAGAGACGTTCCTGTAGCGCTTGAAAGCGGGGTTTATCAGTATCTGGGAGTTCGGCGCCAGACAGTTTGAAATCACGCACTTCGTTGAGCAGGATGCGCTGACGTGCCGGGCTTAGTGTCGCGAACTCTGGGCTAGCAGCCAGCGCCTGATAACGTTTGAAGAGTGCCAGATTCTGGCCGAGACCGGCGTAAAACGTCGTTACTTCGGGCAGCATGGCGTTATAGGCTTCACGCCAGGGTGGAATGTCATTAACACTATGCAGGTGCCCAACAATGCCCCAGGCACGCGACAGGTGCTCCAGGTTGTCTTGGAGCGGTTGAGCGAAGCTATCCCAGGTAACGGGCACGTCATTAGAGAGCAGGCGATCAACTTCGGCGCGTGATTCATCCAGCAGCTGGCTGATGGCGGGCTGCACATCCGATGGTTGAATAACGTCAAAGCGGGGAAGCCCCGCGAAATCGAGTAGTGGATTCATGGCGGGGCTTCCTTGGGGGTTGTGCTGCATTCTTGTTTTTGTGGGTAGAACTATTCGGCGAGTTTCTGTCCGGTCAGTTTTTCGAAGGCTTCGAAGTACTTGGCGGCTGTTTGTTCGATCACTTCTTTGGGTAATGTGGGGCCAGGGGCCTTCTTATTCCAGTCCAGCGTCTCCAGATAATCGCGCACGTACTGTTTATCGTAGGACGGCGGGTTGCTACCCGGCTTCCAGGCATCTGCCGGCCAGAAGCGCGATGAATCCGGTGTCAGGATCTCATCAATCAGGTGCAGGGTGCCTTTGTCATCGATACCGAACTCGAACTTGGTATCGGCGATGATGATGCCTTTGGTCGCCGCATAGTCGGCTGCAGCTTGATACAGCGCAAAAGCGGCGTCACGGGCTTCAGTCACCAGTTGGGCACCCGTTTTACCGGTGCCAGCCAGTGCTTGTTCCAGTTCCTTGTTGCAATGCGCCTGAGCCTGTTCGAAGGAGATGTTTTCGTCGTGATCACCTACGGCGGCTTTGGTGGCCGGCGTAAAGATCAGTTCTGGCAACTTCTCTGCCTGTTGCAGACCAGCGGGTAGCTTGATGCCACAAACGGTACCGGTATCCTGATAATCTTTCCAGCCCGAGCCGATGATGTAGCCACGAACGACGGCTTCAATCGGCAGCGGGCGCAGACGCTTCACCACAACGGCGCGACCACGTACTTGAGCGCGCTCGTTTTCGGCAACCACGGTTTCCGGATCGATGCCCGTGCTGTGCGTAGCCACGATGTCGGCCAGTTTCTTGAACCAGAAGCTGGCTGTCTGTGTGAGTACTTTGCCCTTGGCGGGAATCGGGTCCGGCAGGATGACATCAAAGGCCGACAGACGGTCGCTGCTGACGATCAACAGCTTGTCATCACCAACGGCATAGATGTCGCGCACTTTGCCCTTGGCAATCAGGGGCAGGCTGGTGATGGTCGATTCGAATAGGGCTTGGGACATAAAAATTACCGGTAAAGATTAGCGGACAACTTGATTGAGCTCGCCCTTGGCGTACTTGGTGGCCATAGCATCCAGTGTAATCGGCTTGATCTTGCTGGCCTGACCGGCACAGCCGAAGGCTTCGAAGCGGGCTTCACACACCTTCATGGCGGCTTCACGGGCTGGCTTGAGGTATTCGCGTGGGTCGAATTTGCTTGGGTTTTCCACAAAGAAGCGACGAATCGCGCCGGTCATGGCCAGGCGGATATCGGTATCGATGTTGATCTTGCGTACGCCATGCTTGATGGCTTCCTGAATTTCTTCTACGGGAACGCCGTAGGTTTCTTTCATGTCACCACCGAATTCGCGAATCTCGGCCAGCAGCTCTTGCGGCACCGACGAAGAACCGTGCATGACCAGATGGGTGTTCGGGATGCGGGCGTGGATTTCCTTGATGCGCCAGATGGCGAGGATGTCGCCAGTAGGCTTTTTAGTGAACTTGTAAGCGCCGTGGCTGGTGCCGATGGCGATAGCCAAGGCATCACACTGTGTGGCTTTGACGAAGTCAGCCGCTTGATCCGGATCAGTCAGCAATTGCTCCATGGTCATCTGGCCTTCGGCGCCATGACCATCTTCTTTGTCACCGGTCATGGTTTCCAGTGAACCGAGCACGCCCAGTTCGCCTTCAACGGAAACACCGATGCTATGCGATAGCTCGACAACCTTGCGCGTGACGTCAACGTTGTAGTCGAAGGAGGCAACGGTTTTGCCATCTTCCATCAGCGAACCGTCCATCATCACTGACGAGAAGCCAGAGCGGATGGCGCCCATACAGACAGCCGGGCTTTGACCGTGATCCTGATGCATGACGACCGGGATGTGTGGGTAGGCTTCCAGTGCGGCCAGAATCTGGTGACGCAGGAAAGGCTCGCCGGCATATTTGCGGGCGCCGGCGGAGGCTTGCATGATCACCGGTGCGTTAAGCTTGTCGGCACCTTCCATGATGGCCCAGACCTGCTCCATGTTGTTAACGTTGAAAGCGGGTAGGCCGTAGTTGTTTTCGGCGGCGTGGTCGAGCAGTTGGCGTAGCGAGACGAGGGACATAGCAATCTCCGTAGGCAGGATGCCGGGTGAAATGTTTTAAAAAGTTAACCAGTGATATCGGGGGTTGCATGATCCCCGACATGAACAATTTTGAGCGTATTGGTGCCGCCGGGGGTGCCGATGGGTTCGCCGATAGTCATGACGACCAAGTCACCACGTTCGACAGCGCCTTGATCAAGTAATACCGTTTCGGCATCAGACAGCATCATGTCTCGGTCTGGGTGGCTGCGCGGCATGAGCATCGGGTAGACGTCTCGGAATAGCGTCATCCGGTTACGAGCAGCTTCATCAGGCGTCAGCGCGAAGACCGGTACGCCGCAATTCAGGCGGCTCATCCAGAGCGCTGTGGAGCCAGACTCTGTAAGCGCCGCAATTGCCTTCACTTTGAGATGGTGCGCCGTCCAGATGGCGGCCATGGCAATGGATTGATCGACACGCGTGAAGATGCGATTAAGGAATTCGCTTTCCAGCATAACGGGATAGGAGCGCTCTGCCTCAAGGCAGATGCGCACCATGGCCTCGACCGTTTCAACCGGGTACTGACCACTGGCTGTTTCGGCGGAAAGCATCACGGCATCAGTGCCATCCAGCACGGCATTAGCCACATCCGAAACTTCTGCGCGTGTAGGAATCGGCGAACTGATCATCGATTCCATCATTTGGGTCGCAGTAATGGCCAGTTTGTTCATTTCGCGCGCCATGCGGATCATGCGCTTCTGTAGCGCAGGCACAGCGGCATCGCCGACTTCGACACCCAGATCGCCACGGGCGACCATGATGCCGTCTGAGGCTTCGAGAATTTCTTCGAGATTTTCAATAGCCTCGGTGCGTTCGATTTTGGCGATGATGAGTGACTTCCCACCAGCCTTTTTCATGAGGTCTCGAGACAGATGAATGTCAGCCGCTTCACGCGGGAAGGAGATGGCCAGAAAGTCGGCGCCGATTTCGGCCGCCGTGATCATGTCGGCCTTGTCTTTGTCGGTCAGCGCCGGCGCCGAGAGGCCGCCGCCTTTACGGTTGATGCCCTTGTTGTTCGAGAGGGGGCCACCCACATGAACTTTGGTATGAATTTCCGGGCCATTCACGGCGGTGACGTTCAGAACCACCCGGCCGTCATCAAGCAGCAGCACATCGCCCGCATGCACGTCGTTCGGCAGTTCCGGATAGTCCAGACCCACACGTTCCTGGTTGCCCAGTTTGCAGGCGGCATCGAGAATGAACTCGGCACCCTTGGTGAGCGTTACTTTGCCATCGGCAAACTTACCGACACGGATCTTGGGGCCTTGAAGGTCAACCAGAATACCCACTGGGCGTCGATATTGCTGCGCTAGCTCACGAACGAGCGTGGCGCGTGCCCTATGGTCGTCGGCCGTGCCATGGCTGAAATTGAGGCGTACGACATCCACGCCCGCAGCGATCAGCGCACCGAGTGCCTCCGGCGATGAGCTGGAGGGACCCAACGTTGCAACGATCTTGGTGCTACGGAGCATGGCGTCTTCCTGGTTAGCCGTTAGCGCGGGCTTCTAGCGCTTCAATGGCAGGCAGTGTCTTGCCCTCGAGGAATTCGAGGAAAGCGCCGCCACCTGTGGAGATATAACCGACATCATCGGCAATCTTGAATTTAGCAATCGCGGCCAGAGTGTCGCCACCACCGGCAATAGAGAAAGCATCTGAGTGCGCAATGGCAGATGACATCATCTTGGTACCACCGGCAAACTGATCATGTTCGAACACACCCACCGGGCCGTTCCAGATGATGGTGCCAGCATGGGCAATGATGTCTGATAGACGCGCCGCCGTTTTAGGGCCGACATCGAGGATGCGGTCATGCGCCGTGACTTCATCTACAGGAATCTTATTGGCGCGGGCTAGGGCAGAGACTTCATCAGCGACAACGACGTCGACCGGTAGCGGTACTTCAGCGCCGCGGGCTTTCATCATGTCCATAATGGCCTGGGCTTCTTTAACCAGTTCCGGTTCGGCAAGCGACTCGCCGATGCGGTGACCCGATGCCAGCAGGAAGGTATTGGCGATGCCGCCACCGACGATGAGTTGATCGACTTTCTCGGCCAATGACTTGAGGATGACCAGTTTGGAAGAGACTTTTGCGCCGCCAACAATCGCTACCAACGGACGTGCCGGGTTTTCGATGGCTTTTGCCAGGGCATCGATTTCGCCACCCATCAGCATGCCTGCGCAGGCCACTGGGGCAAAACGGGCGATGCCATGTGTCGTCGCTTCGGCACGGTGGGCGGTACCGAAGGCATCGTTCACATAGACATCGCAAAGCGCGGCCATTTTCTTGGCAAGCTCTTCGTTGTCTTTCTTTTCGCCCTTATTGCAGCGGCAGTTTTCCAGCAGAACCACTTCGCCCGGTTTGACTTCAAAGCCACCGTCTACCCAGTTCTGGATCAGGCGGACAGGCTTGTTAAGTAGCTGACCCATGCGAACAGCGACAGGCATGAGCGTGTCATCGGCCTTAACTTCACCCTCGGTCGGACGACCCAGATGTGAAGTCACCATCACAGCGGCGCCGTTATCCAGGCAGTACTGGATGGATGGAATCGATGCACGGATACGGGTGTCTTCGGTGATGTTGCCGGCATCGTCTTGAGGGACGTTGAGGTCGGCACGGATGAATACGCGCTTGCCGCGCACATCGACATCAGTCAGCTTCTTAACATTCATGATCAGGCTCCGAGGTGGCTGGTGATTACTTGGCGCTTATTTGGCATTAACCCAGGCGCGGGCAGTGTCCAGCATACGGCAGCTATAACCCCACTCGTTGTCGTACCAGGCCAGAACCTTAACCAGGGTGCTACCGTCTTCTGCCTGGATCACACGTGTTTGTGTGGCATCGAAGGTCGAGGAGTGCGGGTCATGGTTGAAGTCTGAAGACACCAGCGGATCGTTGTTCACGGCCAGAACGTTTTTCATTGGGCCATTGGCAGCAGCCGTCATCAGGCTGTTGATTTCTTCTTTGGTGGTTGGACGGTCGGTGGTGAAAGTCAGGTCAACCAGCGATACGTTAATGGTCGGCACGCGCAGTGCAAAACCATCAAACTTGCCCTTCAGTTGCGGCAGAACGAGGCCGACAGCAGCAGCGGCGCCAGTCTTGGTCGGAATGATGTTCTGGGCTGCAGCACGGGCGCGGCGCAGATCCGAGTGACGCACGTCCACAGTCACCTGGTCGTTGGTGTAGGCGTGAACGGTCGTCATCAGCCCCGACTTGATGCCGACATTGTCAGACAGAATTTTGGCAACAGGCGCCAGACAGTTGGTGGTGCACGAAGCATTTGAAACAACGGTCATGTCGCCCTTGAGGACTTCGGTGTTAACACCGAAAACAACAGTGGCGTCGACATCGCTACCGCCCGGTGCCGAGATCAGCACGCGCTTGGCACCTTGCTCCAGCAAGGCTTGAGCCTTTGCTTTTGATGTGTAGGCGCCTGTGCATTCCAGCACCATGTCGACTTTGTGGTCGGCCCAGTTAATGGCCTTTGGATCTTTAGTCGAGTAGAAGGCAATCTTCTTGCCGTCGATGATGATGCAGTCTTCACCTTCGGTTTCAACAGACGTACGGAAGCGGCCGTGCGTGGTGTCGTACTTGAGCAGGTGGGCGTTGGTTTTCAGATCGCCGGAGGCATTGATGGCAACGAGGTTGAACTCTTTTTGCAGGCCGAGTTCATAAATAGCGCGCAGGGTGCAGCGGCCGATACGACCGAAACCGTTGATAGCGACATTGATGGTCATTTTTGATCTCCGGGTAGTTATAGTTAATTAGTTAGAAAGCACACCGCGCACGGTGTTCACAACATTTTCGACGGTGAAGCCGAATTCTTTGAAGAGCAGACCGGCCGGGGCCGATTCGCCGAAGCGGGCGATACCAACGACGGCACCTTCGAGGCCGACATATTTGTACCAGCCATCCGGGTGACCGGCTTCGACGGCAACGCGTGGCAGGCCAGCAGGCAGGACGCTATCGCGCCAGGCCTTGTCCTGTTTGTCGAAGGTGGTGGTCGATGGCATCGATACAACGCTTACGGCAACACCCGCTTCGGCCAGTACTGCCTGTGCATCAAGCGCCAGTTTGACCTCGGAGCCGGTAGCCATCAGTACTGCCTTGGCATTCGCTGCAGGTGAGACTACGTAGCCACCGCGGGCAATCTGATCGGCCGGTGTTTTGTTGGCAACGGGGGGCAGATTCTGACGCGAGAGCAATAGGGCAGTGGGGCCATCGGCACGTTGGATGCCGCTGACCCAGGCAATAGCTGTTTCAGTTGCATCGGCCGGGCGCCACACATCCAGATTCGGAATAATGCGCAGTGAAGCCGCGTGCTCAATTGGTTGATGCGTCGGACCATCTTCACCCAGACCAATGGAGTCGTGGGTATAGACCATGATCTGACGAATCTTCATCAGTGCAGCCATGCGGATGGCGTTACGGGCGTAATCCGAGAACACCATAAAGGTCGCGGTGTAGGGAATGAAGCCACCGGCCAGTGCGATACCGTTGGCGATGGCGGTCATGCCGAATTCGCGTACACCATAGAACAGGTAATTGCCGCCGTCATTGGCGGAGATGCCCTTGGCACCCTTCCACCAGGTCAGGTTAGAGCCAGCCAGGTCAGCTGAGCCGCCCAGTAGCTCCGGTAGATTCGGCGCGAGGGCTTCAATGGCCAGTTGTGAGGCTTTACGCGTGGCAACCGTTTCGGCCTTGGCCTGGGTTGCGGCGATGAAGTCTTGCGCGTTATTGGTCCAGTTGGCGGGCAGCTTGCCGTTGATACGGCGCGTGAATTCGGCAGCCTCAGCCGGGAAGGCTTTGCTGTATGCAGCAAAGTGTTGATCCCAGGTGGCTTCACGTTCAGCACCGGCGGCACGGGCATTCCAGGCGGTGTAGACGTCTGCCGGGATTTCAAAGGCTGCATGCTTCCAACTAATGGCGGCACGGGTTGCGGCGATTTCATCACCACCCAGTGGTGCACCGTGAACATCGGCACTATTTGCTTTGTTTGGCGAACCCATGCCGATGGCTGTGCGGCAGCAGATCAGCGTCGGGCGCTGGACGTCAGCTTTGGCAGCTTTAATCGCTTCATTCAGCGCAGCGGCATCGTGACCATTCACGTTCGGGATTACTTGCCAGCCATAGGCGGCAAAGCGAGCCGGCGTATCGTCGGTGAACCAGCCTTCAACCTGGCCATCGATCGAGATACCGTTGTCGTCCCAGAAGGCGATCAGTTTGCCAAGGCCCAGTGTGCCGGCCAGCGAACAGGCTTCATGCGAGACACCTTCCATCAGGCAGCCGTCGCCCATGAAGGCATAGGTATGGTGGTTAACGATGGTGTGACCATCGCGATTGAATTCGGCAGCGAGTAGCTTTTCCGAGATGGCCATGCCTACGGCGTTGGCAATGCCCTGGCCGAGTGGGCCAGTCGTCGTTTCAACGCCCGCTGTGTAACCGTATTCCGGGTGACCGGGCGTACGGCTGTGCAGTTGGCGGAACTGTTTAAGGTCTTCGATACTCAGGTCGTAGCCGCTCAGGTGGAGCAGGGCATAGAGCAACATCGAGCCGTGACCATTGGACAGCACGAAGCGGTCGCGATTTGGCCAGGCAGGGTTAGCCGGGTTATGGCTCAGGTGCTGTCGCCAGAGGACTTCGGCGATTTCAGCCATGCCGAGTGGCATGCCGGGGTGTCCGGAATTGGCCTGCTGGACAGCGTCCATGGCCAGGGCACGAATCGCACCCGTCAGTTCGTTATAGGCCGGAGCAGCGGGTGCTGGGCGGGCAGGACGGGATGGGGTGTTGGCAGCAGACAGGGAAGACACGAAGTTAGCCCGGCAAAAGACGCA